>Ga0115554_1002399_pt1 | contig 12906 bp, 9 predicted proteins | sample COGITO_mtgs_1104_3_FD_87283 | JGI IMG/M metagenome (GOLD analysis project Ga0115554, IMG submission 87283) | Pelagic marine microbial communities from North Sea - COGITO_mtgs_110404 | ecosystem: Environmental > Aquatic > Marine > Epipelagic | place: Germany:Helgoland, sampling site Kabeltonne... | reverse complement strand
GAAATCGAAATCGAAATCGAAATCGAACTCGTCCTCGTCCTCGACTTCAACCGGTCAGTCGTCCAAGATTGTGTCAACTTCCACGTCGCCGGATGGCACCCTCCTCGTCGTGGGGTTTGAGAATGGTGTGTTTGGTCTCTACGACATAACCCATATTAATACTCCACTCCCTGGAACGGTCCCTGTCAATTGCCTCCACACCCTCAGCGTCACCAACGGCCGAATCACAGCCGTGCGAGTCTCCCCCGATGGGGCATCTCTCGCACTTGCCTCCCCTGACAACTCGCAATTGCTACTTTGGGACTGGCAATCGGAGACTTACCTTCTCAAACAGCAGGGACACAACTATGGAATCAATGCTGTCAACTACAGTCCCGATAGTATGACGATGGTTACGGGTGGAGAAGATGGGAAAGTGAAGTGCTGGAGTGGTGCTGGATTTTGTTTTGTTACATTTGGAGTTCACCGCGGTCCAGTGTCAGTCGTCAAGTTCTCCAAGCCCTCAGTCATTTTTTCGGCCTCACTTGACGGTACGATTCAGGCCTATGATCTCGTTCGATATAAACCGTTCCGGACCTTCACTACGCCGACGCCTGTCCAGTTTTCCTCTCTCGCAATTGACCCCTCCGGTGAAATTGTCGCTGGTGGAACTCTGGATCCTTTTGAAATTTATGTCTTCAGTGTCTCAAATGGCAAAATCATTGACGTTCTCAGCGGACACAATGGCCCCATTAGCTGTCTCGAATTCGATCCTGTGGGGGGGATGTTAGCAAGTGGTAGTTGGGATGGGACTGTGAAGGTTTGGGACGTTTACAAGAACCAGGTCGAGGAAACTTTTGTTCATACCAGTGATGTTCTGTCGCTGGCTTGGCGGCATGATGGCAAATTTATCTGCGCGAGCACCTTGAACGGCGCCCTGAATTTCTGGGACAAAGATAATGGAGAGAGGTGAGTTAGTTTCAGCTTCAGCGGTGGTTTTTTCTGTATGTTACGCCTGTATGAACGCAACGCACAAACTAATAAAAATCTACAATTAACTAATACAATTTTGTTTGTTTTTTTTCGGTCGTGGCACAGCGTTGGTGTCATAGATGGTCAACGGGATATCGTCGGCGGGAGGAAGGAAAACGATCGCCAGACAAGCTATAATAATCAGTCCGGTCGTCACTTTACGAGCGTATGTTATTCTGCCGACGGTCAATGCGTACTAGCAGGAGGAAACTCCAAGTTTGTGTGTATTTATGAAATCGCCTCTGAAATTCTCCTCCGGAAATTCCAGATCTCACACAACCGCAGTCTGGACGGCGTGCTTGACCACCTAAACAGCAAGTATGATGTAGAAGGTGGGGAAGGAGTCATCGCTGAAATTGCTGCCGAGGGTGATGACGGCGCCCCCAACAGCAATCTCCCAGGGGCCAAGCGGTCAGACGACGGCAGTCGGAGGACAAAAACGGAGGTTCGGTGCAAACAGCTGAGCTTTTGTAGCACAGGGAGAGAATTCAGCGTTGTGACGACTGAAGGGCTTCTCATTTACCGGCTGGACGATGACATGGTGTTCGATCCGATAGCCCTCACGGAAGCCGTCACTCCCAACAGTGTTTGGACCGCTCTTACAAACCAAGAATGGTCGAGGGCGCTCACATTGAGTTTGATCCTTAGCGAACCTGGTTTAGTAGAGGAGGTGCTTGATCGAACTCCTAACGACTGCGTCGAAATCGTAGTCAGGGGCATCTCGAAACAGAATCTTGGCAACCTTGTTGTTGCACTCTCTACGACAATGGCCTACACTCCCCACGTAGAATTTTATCTCAATTGGTGCCTTGCGTTGCTGAAATTTTGGGGTGTCGAACTGTCGAAGAATGGTGGAGCTAGCGGTAAATATACGTTGGCTTTTCGAAATCTCCATAAAGTAGTAAAGAATGCCCTGGAAGACGTGCGGAAGATTGCCGATGAAAACAGCAACAGACTGGACTTGCTCTGCCAGCAGATGACTGGTGAGCCATAATATTAGTGAATGTTTGCCATAATATTAGGTGAATGTTTGCTTTGGCATGTGTCGTAGCTAGTCGTAGCTAATTATGTTAAGGTGCTGAAGGTGCTGGCGAAAGTAAAAGAGACTTCTCACACAAAGAGACTTGGGGACACATAAGATTAAAAAAATTGACGGCTTTTTCTCCTTCAAAATCTCTCAGTTTTTTTTACTTTTTCTAATTTTTCAGTTTATTTCATTTTTACGACCGACATTTTTTTTAGGAACCGACAAATCATATGTGCATGAACTTAGACGCTCTTGATGATGGCTGGGACGTTCTGCCATCCGCAAGTGTTGTCTCCCATAGCAAGGAAGATGAAGCCATCGTTACCCCAACTGGAGGCCCAGCTGTTCCTGACGATCCAGTAAGGAGTGTCAGCATCGGCGTTATATCCAACAAGCTGGACGGCGTGGTCCATCTTGCGGGGGCTGTTGGAGCAACTAGCACTGGTCATAACCATGCTATTTCCTTTGTAACTACTCCACTGACTGGCGTCAACGGCAATACTGATAGGGCCGTACTGCTTCAAGGCAGCAATGGTGGCATCAGCATCCTCAGTGCAGGCCTTGAAGCCCTGGCACTTGGGGGTAGAGTATCCCCACTCAGAGATGGTTCCCATGGTGTGCGCGGGGAGGGGACTCGTGCACTTTCCGCTGTCTCCACTTCCACTGGTGTAAGGGTAGTCAGAGTCGAGGCACATTCCACCAGTAGACTTGATGTAGTCAAAGGCATTGGAGGGAAGTCCTCCGTTGCAGCCCTGGTCAACAGTGTCGCAGCTCACAAGCTGCTGGGGGGAGAACTCCTTGATGTCATTACCGGCAATGGCCCAAGCGGACTCGACGGTCTCGGTGGCACTGAAAGCCCAGCAACTTCCGCACTGAGCCTGGTCCTTGACATCCGTAAGCTTGCCCTCGTCCTTCCAGTTGTAGCTTCCACTGAGACTGGTTCCGTTGACGATGACATCAGCAGGGTAGACGGGAAGATCCGGGGCCTCGATGGAGGCGTCAACTCCAAGGTAGAACTCAAACTCTTCCTGAGAGTGGTCAGCAAAGCGGGTAATTCCGTGGACTTCATCGTGTCCAAGCTTGCGGAGCTCAGCATTCTTGCGGCTGATTTCCTCGACATTCTGGACGAAGATCTCGAAGCGCTTGTTGTGCTCGTCCTCGCTTTCGTACTCGCGTCCGTGTTCGGCCTTGAAAGACTCAAAGCGCTCGGCAAGGAGGAAGTTGGTTCCCTCATCACTGAGGGCGTTGGCCACGGAGGCAACAAGGGCACTGACGGCAAGGGTAAACTTCATCTGAGAGGTTTCGGTGAGTAGTTGGGATTTGAAGAGTGTTAAGTTAGTGTTAGATTGGTTTTAGGGGTCCATGGGGGTTCCACAAGAAGAAAGAAAAAATCGTGGCTTCTGATAGGCTTCTTGAGAAGAATCTTGCTTAGCGCAATATCAGGCTAAACTGAGTAATCCCACAGGCCAACAAGACTGTGCAAGAGACTAGTAAACACGACGAGGGTAGCATGATTTCTTCAAACCCGATTTTCCCATCAGTACCATATGAACAAAGTTGTCCCCGCACACAAAATTCTGCAAGTGTTTTTACCCCATCCTGGGGTACCTTCGAAAATCAAGAACCACGGGGTGCGCTATTATCATCATGAGGGAGGCATATTGAAACTCACCTTTTGAATTGATTAAGATACTGATGTATGTGAATGATTTTACCAGAAATACTGGCCACGGGAGAACAAATCAACAAAATGGCCGCCCAATGAAAAAGCAGGAAAGAAATTGACATGTTCTGAAAAAAAATTGTGTCGATGGCCTTTTGTATATTTTCCTAAAGGTAAAGGTGCTCATTTTTTTTTGTATATATTACCCTAGCATACGATGCTCAACCCGTCAACAGAGTTGCTCAACTCCAACCTGTTCTTTTTGAACCGAAGTTGCTCAGACCAGAAGCTCTTTGGCTATACACCCGAAACGCCTAATCTCTGTGACTACCCTATTTTTTACGGAGTTTTCAATAATGTCACCTATAATTGCTCAGACAATGTTCTAATAGGTGATCTGTTTCAGGAGGAGGGCCCAAAGATGCAGGTGAGCGCAGCATTTGCTGAAACGGTAACATGTTGAATATTACCGCCCGCCCGCAATTGGCCGACAAACAGTCAACTACAGAAATCCCGCAAAAAAGGGTCTGAAACAATCACTTACCCTCGCCTCTGTCATCTTCGTCATCGAATTGTAGATGGTAGGGTGGATTATGATCCTGGTCTCGTCTTTCTTTAATTGTTTGCAGCTAGGGCTTTACTCGCGTGAGAGGCTAAGAAAACGAGGGCCGGACTCTCTCGATGTTGTTACATTGCTCAATATTGCTGCCAGCTTCTTTTTGATTTTTCGAAACTTGGACTACCGTGGGTACAATGGTGTGATTTCATATAAAATCGAAGTTGTCTTCTCGGGGTTAGTGAATATATGCTTTTACAGCATGCCGATGGTGCTTGTCCAGGCATGGTCCGGTGTCCTTGAAAAGAGTGCTTACTCTGCTGGCGAACAGAGAATATTGAAGAAGAGACGGACTATTATTTTCTGGGTTTGCGAGGTTATGTTCTTCATCGGGAATGTCTTTTTCAACTTTCTTGACTTCTTCCAGCTAGTTTACATCAAACCGGTGCCGCACCACCTAAAGGGGATGGAGCAGATAGTGAAGGAGAGCACCATTGTGATTTTTCAGACTTCTCTCAACATGATAATGTTGCTGGCTTATGTAAACTGGGCGACTCTGAGGATAAACAGAATCATCCGTAGCCTTGTGAGAGATGCCAAAGAAGTCAGTGAAAGCACATTAGTCACAACAAAGAAGTTGAAGAGGTATCTGCGAGCAGTTCAAATTGGTACTGGCATTGCCGTTCTCTTTTATTCAACATCGATCATTCCCATGGCAACAGAAGCATGGTGGGTTCGTTATCCTCCTTGCAGCAGCGCGGAATACTATTGGGGGAATCTTGGTGGCTTCATCTTTTATTTCCTTAACATCTACGTCGCCCTTTTTGTCTTCACAAATAGGACCAAAAAGGTACGGAAAGAGAGGAAGATCTATCTTGAATCCCTTAGAAAGTCTCAGGAAGCAGCCAAGTCGACAGACCTCAGCGCGGGAAGCAGTGGCCAGAGCCGCAACTCGACGAAAAATTCGAGTGGAATGAGTGGCTCGAGTGGCTCGAGTGGAATGAGTGATATGAGTGGTATGAGTGATGTTAGTATTACCTCTTCATTCGCAAGCAGCAGTAGCATTGCGAGTAGTGCCTTCGAGAGTGATGTGGAGATGCCTAACTCAGTGGTCGAGTGATGGTATTTTTTCTTCGGCACAGTTTCGTTTCGTTTCTCGTCTTAATTGGTCTTAATTGAGGGTCTTTTCTCTCGAACAAAATTACAAAATTTTCTTTCGCCTTTTCACTCTTTAACAAAACTTTACAAAAATTTTCTTTCGCCCTTTCATTCACTCCAACCCAGTGCATTGTACTTCACATTACCGCTGAAGCCTTCGACAGCGAGTACGAGAAAAGTGACAATTACACCTATTGTACTGTTGAAGACTCCGTTCGTGGCCTCAAATGTCATTACCCTCACAGGATTGTGAAGCTCATCCTCATAACCAATGATGTCGTCAGCTGACACTATTATTTTCTTCGCAATCTCAAGCTTCGTCACCTGCTCCCTTATAGCCGATTTCGGTAGAGTCTTCTCCTCTCCTTCGTCGTAATTGGGCCTCATCGAAGGAGAAAGCAAATCCTTCGCATCTTCGTTGTATTTGACATTTTTGAACAGTGTAGATTCTAAATCATTTATGCGCTGCGTCAGAGCAAGAATTTCATTCTTCAGCAACATTCGATGCGTGGTAACCATAGCTTGCAGCTTTGTTGCGTCTGTGACGCCGCTAAGGACCATATAGCATGTCACAAATGTGTTCGCAAGAGTATAGACAACTGTCGCAACATGGTGGGTCCGAGAGGTCCAGAAAATGATATTAATGAGTATGCCACACATAAAGGCCCAGGAATATAGAACTCCAACATAGGCCTGGCATCGTTTGTTATAAGTTCCTCCGAAAGCTCGCATCACGCGACGCATAATTACCCAGGAAAAGGCGTTCTTGTCTCGTCGGAGGTCGATACTGAGCGATCCAGTTATCACAGCTTGAGAGTTGTAGCAATACCTCTTCTGTTCGGACTTGTCCGCTCCAGCTTCAAGATCTCTATCATCTTTGGCAGCTGGTGACTCATTCAAGTGGATCTTGGCGCCAGCGTAACCACTTGCTTGTGCTTCCTTCTCTCTGATGTCGTCGTCTTTCTTATGAGGCTGAGACTGAGACTTTTTGTTCAGCTGCTTTTTGCGCAATTTCAAAGCTTTATTTTCCGCCTGTTCTCCCTTCCAATGCTGCGGTGAAAGAAAGTCAACGAGTGGCAAACCCGGAAATTCGCAAAGTTTGCCAATATTCTCCATCGCTTTCCGCCTCCTCCTAAAATCATGAACGCTGACAGCAGCAAAATTGAAGAGGGAACCGAATGCCCATAACCGCAAGATCAGCATGCCGGAGTGAATTGTCTTCTCTACATGCGACTCCCCAAAGGGTGGTAAGCCGTATCCGACACTTCGAACGAAAGCTGGCAAAAACGCGAGAAGAAACGGGGCGATGTTGCACACTTTTCCCAAGAACCCACGAGGGATTGCGTCGCCGAAGCTTTTCCTGACAATTTGGTGTAAAACAAAGCTGGCGCTGATCTCATTCTTCTCGTTGATTGGCGTTTTAGCTCGGAACTCCTCGTGAGCTTCGTAGTTTCTGAGAACCTCAGCAACATCATCGTCGACTTGAAAATTGGCAGCGAAGAGGTTAACGTCGATTATTTTCTGAGCCAAGAAGATCTCCTCTTCGATGAGGTCCTCATGCTCGAGCGGGTTCTTCCATCCAGCACCAATTAATTTCCGGTTGCTGTGATCAATGCTCCATTCCGGCGCTGGTTTTCTAATTGCTTCTCTCTCCTCACTCGAGAAGTAGCCATATTTCACCGCAAGGATCATGTTGCGGCAGACAAAGCCAAGGTACATCACAACCACTTCCCACACGTCGATCGATTCTTTTATGTCATCGCGATAAACGATGGTTAGGATGAAACTTGCATGAAAGAGGAATATCATTGGGAAAACCATGAGCCAAAATATGAAAGGCAGGGATGGTGCACTACGGTAATAAGAGCGGTCACACGGAAATAACAGCCTGTGGTTTATTGCGTGGTACGCCCTTTCGGTGCTTCCCTCTATAAGAAGCGCTAGGAGCGGTGAGATAATTGCGGGGGGGGTCATTTCATAGCCCATCGTTTTTAAGAACTCACTGAAATTGAATTTTACTTCGCTCGGTTTTTTTAAAGAAGCTGTCAGGGTTTTGTTTCCAAGATGACGGCGCACTGACGTAGCAATTGATGCATTTCTCTTGATCATTTCCAGGTCCAAAAGGTCGTTTGTTGCGGTCTCTTTCGTTGTTTTACTTGTCACAAAGGTCGAAATAACTTCATCTTCAATATCGCTCTCTTTCCGTAAAATCTCCCCTTTTGGAGAGAATTTACTGGCAGTGCTTCTCTCGGCCGGTGAAGCTATACCCCCTGGAACCGCAAAAAATGTCAGATTCTGAACGAATGATTTCGGCGTGATCGAAAGGGGGGGAGCTAACACTTGTCTTTTCTTATCTGGCGAAGGAGGAGGATCATCTACTCTAGTTTCGAGTGTTAGATCACTCGATAGATCCGTTCCGAGCGGTAATTGGTTGTCACCTCCCTTCATAGTTAGATTTAAATATTTATTCAAATAAAGTGATTTCGATTTTCGATTTGTCCATCCGGTGGGCAAATTTGCTTGCTTTTGCCATAATTACATGGTAGCATGAATTTTTAAGACACCTATCGCGACTTTCTCTTTGTTTTTTCTTGTAATTCCTTTATAATGCGGGAAACGACCCACATTCTACCCTTCCCCCTGACAACTTCAAAGTACTCCAGACTCAACCTAACAAATGTAAACATCATCAATCGACAAACCACATTGATGACATTTCGATGCCGAATTAGCGACGAGTTTAATGATGGCTTCGTTGATGTTAGTGATGGAGTTGCATGTGAGGTGGGTGCTGGCAATCATGAGGGTTGTTGGCAAGGTGGGGGGGTGAGAAGCAGACCTGCAGAAGTTACTGTTCTGGAAATGGGTGGGGGTTTACTTGCCGTAGACTTAGATGAGGCTTGGAGAGTTTCCTCCACCACCAGTGCCATCAGTGCAAGTAATGATACTGGCGAGAACAATATCTACCTCAACTTCTTCCGCCCTTCCACTGATACAGATACAGATACAGATACAGATACAGATACAGATACGGATACAGATACAGTTCTCCCTTGCACAAAGACTGTCACATTAACGAGTACGGTCTCAAGCAAAAATTACTCTTGCTCTGCACTTGTTCAGCATAGACCATTTCGATCGCTCCTCATCAAGGAGGACTTTGGCCTCTCCATTGGAACCCACATTTGGGACAGCGGGATTGTAATGGCAAACGACATCATCGATAACCAAATTGACAAACTAATCGTTGGAGGTTTAGAGGGGAAGCGAGTGGTTGAGCTTGGCTCTGGTGTTGGCTTGACGGGTATCGTTGCATCTATATTTGGGCGAGCAAAGACTGTTCATATGACTGACAGGAAGACAGAAATGGATCTCATGACAGAGAATGTCGAAAAAAATATCGACCGTGGTACTACTGGTGTTGAGTGCTACTCCTTGGACTGGTCTAAACCTGCGGAAAGTGACAGAGAGAGCGACAAATTCGACGTCGTCCTCGCTGCTGATGTTCTCTACACCCCTCTAAATATCTGGTCTGACTTCATAGCCACTGTCCACCGTCTCCTCCTCCCAGAGACTGGAGTCTTGCTTCTGTACCAAAAGCACCGTGGTGGAGTAGAGGACAAGGCTAAAGGGGAAATGCTAGACAAATTTCGACAAGTGTGTGTTGAAGGAGGGATGGCTAAATTTAAAGTGGTGAGAGAGGATTGGAGGGTAGGCGTCGGAGTTAGTGTTGTCGTAGTTATGAATTGATAGGAAAGTTTGACTGTATGCTTCTATTATCAAGCCGTCATTTCATTAATCTTATCGTTAACGGCTTGAGCGAGGGCACGATGGGAGTCCGCATCAAGGTGAATTCCATCTTTAATAGAACATTTACAATTTGGGACTTCGCCAGCATCTAGAAAGTCACAAGACTTTTCCTCGGCGATTCGTTGATAATCGGTTTTTAGCTGATTGCTCCTCTTTTTCCCGCCGCCCTGAAAATCAACGTAAAAGTTTTCATTGGTGATTGGCGGAGGACAAATAAGCAGGACTTTGGGCACAAGATCTCCTTCCCAACCAGATTCGTTTCCTTCAACCCCACTCATTCGAATGTCGTCTATAAGCAGCCCCGCGTTAATAGCGATCTCTCGGGTTGTCAAATTAAATCGGTTTTTCAAATCGTTGACTCCGAGGGCAACAATTACGATCTTCACAGGTTTTGCAGAGTGTAAGATGGGGAAGATATGCTTTCGCCCGTTCAATGCATCTCCCCCACATGGGTTGGGCGGTAGCCATGTACATTGTGGATCGTCTGAAGCGTTCGTTCTACCGTTGAGTCCTTCTTCTATGACATGGATTGAGGGATTGAGGGATTGAAGAACACCTGGCCAGCGAACCCCTCTTGGAAGACGAGATCCAGACTCGGGATCGTGACCCCATACATTCGAGTCACCAAAGATCAGCACCGGCGGTGGCTCAGTGTTGCTCATTTTCTTCTTCGTGCTAATCGGTTTCCTCTGTTCAGGGTCCTCTGTTCAGGTTTATTTGCAAGAAGAATTTTTTTTTGAGGGAAAGCATTACCGACCCAGCTTTTGAACAAAAACTTCTTTAGATTGTTTAGAAAATCCTCCACGTCCATCCTTAAGTCCTAGGTGATGGGTCGTGTTACCTTTTCTTCAGGGACGATGGGAGGAGGGAAAAAGCGGGCGAATCCAGAAGCGAATCCCGATGAAACATCTACAAGAGATAATGGGAGTGGTGCAAAGAGACGGAGGGTGTCAGGCCGTTCGCAAGGTGACAGAGATGTCGATGGGAGATTTGGCGAAGGTGGAGGGGATAAGGAGCACGAGTTTTCTCGGCAGGGGACGGAGCATGACGATGATGAGGATGGTCCAGGGGAAACAATGAATTCATCGATGAAAGGAGAGGAAGATTACTCTAATAAGTTTTCAATCTCCGCTGGTGATATGACGACTGAAACTATTGGTATTGAGCCGTTTAATCTGAGGGAGGAAAGGGAGGGTGGGGATGGAGCTTTTGATCTCAGTGGTAATTATGTTTGGAGAAAGAGGGGGAAGGGGGGAGATGAGGAAGAGGATGCTTGGCTGGATGGTTTGGAGGAGGGGGTTGCTGTCGAGGATAATGCTCGCAGGACCGGCGACAATGATGACGACAAACATGGCGGTGTCAAGAAAGGTGACCAAAAGCAGGAGCAGTCACTTCAAGAGGAGAAGGAAGATGAAGAAATGACAGAAAAAAATAAATCTTTCCTCTACTCCGTCCTTCTGACATACCTCTCCCAGAATGAAACTGTTGCCTCCTCCCTCCGTCGTCTGGGAAAGCTTGTGAAGTCGACCAAATCTGACGAGGGTGCAAACAAATTGGCAAGGGACAACTTTGACCAGGTTACTGAAGCAGCCGATGCGCTGCTCCAGGGGGGAGATACTGAGGTGTATCAGCGGAAGAGAGAAGTGTTCGAACAAAATGTGAAGGAGATCAATGCTAGTGCAAGTAGTGGTGGCGGGTATTTTGGTGGGAGTGGGACTGGGAATGGGAATGGGAATGGGACTGGTGGCAATGAAGAAGGCAGTACTAACAGTACAGAGTTAGAGGATGACGTCAAATGGGAGTACCGTGGGCAGGATGGCGCCTTGCACGGTCCCGTTACCTCGGCACAGATGCTGCAGTGGCGTTCGCAGGGATATTTCACGGGAGAGTCAGCAGTTGACATCCGACGGTGGGTTGAGGGGAGGGTTGCTGCGGACAAAACATCACTGAATAACAAGGAGGATCTGATGAATGATTTGGATGATAGCGACGAGGAGGAAGGTGGAGAAAGCGGGGGAGCTGATCCACCTGATGCCGAGGAGAATGAATGGCGTAGAAGTGATGGAATAAATTTCGCAGCTTTTTTATGACATGTAGAAGGGTTAGAGGTGATTTTATTTTTCTCGCTCGATTTAATTTTTCTCAATCTCGACATTCTCGATTCTCGACTTCGACAAGTTTTTGAAGAATTTTTGAAATTAAGTTATCGTGGCCATTATCCAGTAAATAACGTCTCTTCTCCCTCCGCATTAGCTTTTAACTAATGCCTGTATCTAATAAGAAGAAGAAGAAACCTACTCAAAAGAAACCTGCTGGCAAAAAGGGGAAGAAAGTTTCTCCTGCCCCTTCATCCCCATCAGATGCAACAACTCCCACACTTGCGCCAGCACGCCTGCCCCCAGTAAATCCCACGCCGATTACTTCTCTTGAGCCTACGCCTCCTGTGTCTACGCCTCCTGTTGATCCATGGGGGAAATTAAAGTCGCCATTGGGGGGGAAGTTGTCTCCATCTGATTCATATGCTCGCCTTGTTTCTAGCGATCGAACTATCTTTGGATTGCAGAAGGTTGACTTTGCTGATGCCAACGGCGATGTTGATGTTGCCGTCGAAAAGAAAACCGCTTCACCTTTGGAGCCTGGAGCAATTGAATCGCTCGACGTGATCAACTGTGACCTTACTTCTGTCAGCATTTCTCCTCCCCTTTTGGCGACCATAGTATCACTCAACCTTTCCTCCTCTTCCCTGACGACCGAAAAAATCAACGCGATCTTAGGGAACACCGGCAATGTCTTTTTGCGCTCGCTTACATTGACTGACAACCTCCTTTCAGATCTCCCATCACCACTCCCGTCAAAACTCACAATTCTGGAGCTTGGATACAACAAACTCACGACCATCCCGCCAGGGTCATTCTCGGCGTGTAAGACATTTTTATACTCTCTCGATCTTTCGGGGAACCAACTGACGACAATTTTCTCGGGACTGACAGAACTCATGCACCTGCGAAAACTGGACATTTCAAATAATCACACTCTCCAGTTGACAGATGTTCCCACTTCACCTCCTCTTCCTACAATGATCAAACAGGTCACTGACTTGACTCTGCTTCCGAATTCGGGCCTTCTTTCGAATGAAGTTGACTTTGAATTAGCGGCTACAGAGCTGACGTCAAACATCACTGGGCTGAAGAGATTTAATAATTGTGTTGTTGACAGAGCAATCAAAATCAATCAGGCAAATCTGTTGTCCCTCCAGCACGAAATTGTGGCGGACGACGACAACACGAAAGACTCGGCAACTTGCTCCTGCGTTGAGGGGAACCCTTGTCTTGTCAAATATAATTGTAAGCCGCACATTTGGCACAGAAGGTACGAAGTTGCAAGAAGGGCACGAGAAGACCCGAACTTCGACCGAGAAAAAGAATTGAGAGGAAACTGAAAGAAGTAGATTTAACTGACGCGAGTAGAATGTTTTCTGGAACAGCATCTTGCCCTTACTTTTCACGATCTGTTTGTTCTTGGCTTCTAATCGCTGTCGCTTCCCCCTGTGAAGAATGATGACAACTTATATCTGTCACCGTCATCATCGTCATCGTCGTCACTCCCCTTCCTCCTTTTCTTCTTCTTCTTCTTCTTCTTCTTGCTGGCGCTGTCACTGTCGCTGTCGCTGTCGCTGTCGCT
>Ga0115554_1002388_pt1 | contig 12956 bp, 9 predicted proteins | sample COGITO_mtgs_1104_3_FD_87283 | JGI IMG/M metagenome (GOLD analysis project Ga0115554, IMG submission 87283) | Pelagic marine microbial communities from North Sea - COGITO_mtgs_110404 | ecosystem: Environmental > Aquatic > Marine > Epipelagic | place: Germany:Helgoland, sampling site Kabeltonne... | reverse complement strand
GTCAGAGAGATGATAGTTTTCAATAGATCGCAGCAAAAGAGTAGCACTTCAGAGAGAGAACATAGAACATCTTTCCCGCATAGCGTGTAGACCGTGTAGGAGTACGTTACACTAAAAATCGACTTCAAAACTTCACTCTAAAACTCCTCTCATCAAAATGAGCGGCGAAGGCGACGGAGGAGGATCCGGCGCTGCGAAACCGGCGGAAACAACCCTCACCACGACGGCCGCATCGTCTGTCGCGCAAACGTCTGGAATCCAGAATACGAATGCGGTGACCAGCGGCGCGAATGTTACCGCGCCGCAAAAGACGGAGAAAGCGGGGAAGCCGATGACGACGATGATGATGAGTTCGAAGAATCCCCCGAAACAAAGCGAGGAGGACATGATTTCAGTCGCGCAAACTGCCCGGAAACAAAAAGAGGAGTGGGTGCGAACGAACAAAGACCGGGAATCTATGCACAGGTCGAGGACGAGGAGCGTCGAGGCGTACGAGAAGTTAGAGCAGGTAAGTGTTTTGGATCCAATTTTTGCGCGTCTTTGTCGTCTTCTTTGCCTTGTCTTCTCCTTCTTCGAGTTTGTTTTCGCTGACAATCGCGTTCTCTTCAATCCTTATTCTTCTTTACTACTCATAACACAGGTTGGAGAAGGCACGTACGGCATGGTCTTCATGGCGAAAGAGCGTTCAACGCACGAAATCGTGGCGTTGAAAAAAGTCCGCATGGACAACGAAAAGGAAGGTTTTCCCATCACCGCGATTCGCGAGATTAAGATTTTACAAAAGTTAAAGCATAAAAACGTGGTGAATTTGAAGGAGATCGTGACTTCGAAAGCGCAGAAAGCGAACGATATGAAAGGATCGATATATCTCGTGTTTGAGTACATGGACCACGATTTAGCCGGTCTCGCCGATAGACCGGGGATGAAATTTAGCGAAGAGCAGATCAAATGTTACATGAAACAGTTGTTTCAAGGATTGCATTATTGCCACGCGAATAATATTTTGCATCGGGATATTAAAGGGTCGAATTTGTTGATTAATAACCGAGGGATATTAAAGCTGGCGGATTTTGGTTTGGCGCGGTCGTATACCGCGGAAGGCGCGAATCCGTTGACGAATAGAGTGATTACGTTGTGGTACCGTCCGCCAGAGTTGTTGTTGGGGGCGAGAAAATATACACCAGCCGTGGACATGTGGTCTGCGGGGTGTATATTTGCAGAATTAGTCCACGGGAGACCGATTATGCCCGGGAAGAATGAAATGGACCAGTTGAAGTTGATTTTCGAGTTGTGCGGAACGCCGACGCCGGAGACGTGGCCGGACTGCAAAAATTTACCCGGGTCCAAGGTGGTGGAGTTCAACAAACATCCGAGACGTTTGAGGGAGTTTTTTAGGCACGCTTCTCCGAACGCGTTAAAGTTGATAGAGCAGTTACTGACGTTGGATCCGGAGAAGCGCTTGACGGCGGAAAAAGCTATGGATTCCGATTACATGTGGGATAAACCGTTGCCGTGCGATCCGGCGAAACTGCCTCAGTATGAACCGTCGCACGAGTTTCAAACGAAGAAAAGGAGAGAAGAGGCGAAACAGGAGGAGGTTAGAAAGCGACAAAGAATGGAAAGTGGAACGACGGCGAACGTGGCGAGGCCGCAGCCGTTGAGTAAACAAGCGAGAATGCCTGGACAAACGAGCGTTGGGGGTGGCGGAGGAAGCGGTGGCGGCGCTGGTGGCGGTATGCCGAAAACTGCGTTTCCACAGTCGCATCCTCACGGTGGTGGCAGAAGTAGCGGACATCCCGCAATGGCCATGGGATTTAATCGCTCTGCTCCTCACCAAGGGTCATATTCGAGTGGGAGTAGTGGGAGTCACGGCGGGTACCGCGGCAGCAGCGCAAGCCACCGCGGCGGCTACGGCGGCGGCGCAGGCGGCGGCGGATACATCGGTGGCGGTGGAGGTAGAAGTTTCGGTGGTGGCGGAGGCAAATACGGAGGTACCCAACGCGCGGCATGGGCGGCAGCACCGGCGCCGCCGAAGCAGCCGCCGCCACCGGACCAAGAAAAGAAACAATAGTAAAGGAAATAACTTCTTAAAACGAAAAAAATGAAATGATGTTTTACCAGTACCGGTGTGCTAATATACTATGTGCAACTTGTCTTTCTATATAACACTTGAACTATCTGGTACCTATATATCTTTCAACATCTAACAACTTGTGGCGACTTGAACTTTCGCTTCAACTGCGTTAATATCATTCGCGTCGTCGCCACCGCACGCAACACGATCGTTCAACCAATCTTCAATCTTAGCTCGTGCGAGCAAGAGCGCGTGCGTCCCTAATCCAAACACGAAACCCACCCAGGTTGATTTCGCCGCCACCGTGACGCTCGCCGTGACCAACAACACGAACTTCTCGCTCGCCTCGGTGGCTTGCTTCGGCGATCCTCGCAAACCCGTCGCCATCAGTTCACAGCTGGCGGAAAAAAGCATCACGCCGAGTACACTTTCCGGAAAGTTGGCGAGAAGTTCAAGTAAACTGCTCCCGAAGAGAATACCTAGCAAGACTTTCCAAGCGCCGAGAAAACAGATCGCACCACCTGTTCTCGCGCCAAAATGGTAGTGCGCGGCTAACCCACCCGCACCGTGACAGGTCGGCATCGCGCCAAACCAGCACGACATTAAATTCATCAACCCGACCGATGTCGCCACGTCTCTTGGCTTCGCCGGATGGTTCGGAAACAACTCTCGCGACACCGCGCACACGGAGATGACTGAGTTCAGCATGGTCAGCGGTAATTGCGGAATGCCAGCTCGAACAATCCCGGTTTTCGCTTCCTTCCAGTTTAAGCTTAACAACTTCGGCTTGGTCGGGCCAAACTTTAAACTTCTCGTCGCGTTTGGGACGCTCAACGCGAGAATAAAGCCTAAAACGACTAAAACTAAAGCCGCCGGGACGCGAGGTAAGCTGCGTTTCTTCGCGTTCGTCGTCATCGCAGCTACGCTTTGCGGCTTTGGCGCACTCGTCCACAACACAATCAATCCACTCGTAATCGCTAAAAACAACCCATCTCGTTCAAACCAAGGCCGTAAACTCCCCATCGAGCTCGACGTATACGCCGCCAACGTAAATCCTTTCTTCGCTAAACTCAAACCGAGGCCGAGCTGCATTCCGCTGATAGTCGCCACCGGCGTCACGCGATTAAATTTGTCAATCATCCCACTCGCACCGACTATGAACACAATAATCGACACAAATATCCCCGCTGCGATGACTTCATTCAAGGTCAACGGTTTTTCCGACAACGCCACCGCCGCGATGGTCTTCATCGGCTGCAAAGGCATCGGAATACCAAACAGAAACCCGGTGAAAACGTTATACACGCCGGTAAAAATCAACGTCGTCCCTAAATCCAACCCTTGCGTGATGGACAAACCTAGCAAAAGCGGTAAAAACGTCCCTAAATCACCGAGACTCCCGTTCGCCTCTCGAGTGGAAAACTGGTCTCTCATGTCGCGCCAGTTTTGCCGCACCGCGTTCGTTGTTTGTCCCATCTTCGAGGTGAAGACATTACCTAAAAAAGAACAACCTTTATCTTCTCGAGACGATGACGACGACGCGACTGCGCCACCACTCTCCCTCCTCGTCTCGTCCAAACGTTCACCACCACGTTTTTGTAGTTCAACTTGTAGTTGTTGTTCGGAGTTTACGATCACGTCCATGATGTTTTGGCGGATAATAGATATAAATGAGGAATTTGCACCTCGCGTTTCCCTCACAAAAAATAAGCGCAAAAGCGGAGTAGACAAAGAAGAAGACAAAGAAGAAGACAAACGCCATTCGCGCGAAGTTTTAAACGCGCGCTTCGCGACAGAATCGAGCGCAGGAACGTTTACCATGTTCAATTTAATCACCTCGACGACGGGAGAAAGAGGAGGAAGAGGAGGAGGCGCGAAAAACACGAACAACAACAACAACAACAACGAAGTCGCGCTCGTGTCTTCGTCGTCTCAGCGAGCGGCCAACGAGCTTCAAAAGAGGAAAAATACGAGCAACGCGACGACGGCAAACAACGTGTTCGACTCGATCCGCGGCGACGTCAACTTGGAACTTCGCACGACGCAGACCTGGGGTTTAGGTTTATCGGGAGGGGGGAGGCCTCGCGTGACGACGTTCGGGCAGCCGAGCAGCTCCATGTGCTCGATCAAAGACGCGGCGGAAAAGCTCGAGCAGGACAGGAAGAAAGCGAGGCAAGAGTTACTTTTGATGACGCAGAAATTGGAGGAATACGAAAAGACGGAGAGAACGATGGGGAGAAATTTAGAGAGCGAACGAGAGATGACGTCGAAATTACGCGCGAGTTTGAACTCCGCGAACAGGAGGATTGGCGAGTTGAGCGAGAGATTCAAAGCGGTGGAAGGCGCGCACGAGGAAATACGCGACCGGTTGGCGCGCGCGGAGAAGGCGGAAAAGACGTGCGATGAGAATTTGACGTTCGCGCAAGACGCGTTGACGGACCGGTTGGAATGCGACGAGAAGTATTTGAAAGCGTTGAAAACTTCCATCAAAGAGAGAGACGGGCTGTTCGCTGCGAACGAGGAGTTGGTGAAGCGAGTCGAAGCGTTGACGGTGAGCGAGCGCGAGTTGTTCGAGAAAGTCGAGAAGAAAGAGGAGAAGGTGAAGGAAATTCTCGAGGAGAAGGAAGGCGCGTTGGCGCATTTACGGAAGAAAGCGGAACACGAGAAGGACTTATTGCATCGCGCAACGGGCTCGGAGAAGAAAGCGATGGATCTGAAAGACAGCTTTGAGGCGTTGTTGAAAGTAAACGTGGAAAAAGACGAGGCTCTTATCGCTCTACGAAAGGAGAAGGAGAAAGCGACGACGAAGAACGAAGGGGAACTGAAGAAGCTAAGTGGAGAGTTGACGAAATTAAAGGAAACGTACGAAAACGATAAGCTGAAGTGGTGCGAATCTGTGGACACGGAGCGTTTGGAGGTGCAAAAGACGAAAGATGCGTTGGAAAAGGTTTCAAAGGCATTGGAGACGGAAACAAGGCAGCTCGAAGCGGTGAACGCGACGCTTCGCGAGAAAGAGGAGCAGTTGTTCGAGTTCGAACTTGAACGAAACAAAGCAAAAGATGCATTGTCAGAGCGCGAGAACGAGAAGAAACGGCTGGAAAAGGAACACGCGGAGAAGCTGGACGATTTGGAGGAGAAGTACGAAAAGGAGAAGAGGGAGATCCGAGAAGAGCAAAATCGAACCGTGGAAAAGACGAGGAAACAGTTGACGGAGAAAAACGCGGAGTATATAAGCACGAAAGCGGTGCAGAATCGCGAGGAGATTGAAAGGGTAAAAGAAAGCGCGAGAAAAGACATCGATCGCGCGAACGCAAACTTAATCGCGAAGGAAGAAGAGTGCGAGAAGCTGGAGAGCGAGATTGCTGAGTTGAAAAGAGACGCAAAGCTTCGCCAGACGGCGTACGAGGCGCAACTCGAGAATTTGCAAAAACAAAGTAAAGCGACTGCCACGAAAGCAACGGACGAAAACAACAACAGTTCAGACGAGGATGAAGAGAATTTCAACGATGGCATTGATCAGCTGAGAGGAAAAGCACCGGCTCCAACGCAGAAGAGCGCTCTCAAACAACGAGATCAACAAAAATCCACGTCGAAATCGACGAAATCGACCAAGTTTACTCTCGATCCAGACGCAGATAATTTTTACGACGCGCCCGTTGGCGATAAACCAACAGTTGAAAAACCTCCAGCGTCGAAAAGTTCTCGTCGTCGACGCGTGACAATCCAAAGTCATGATATGGAGGAAGGCCACGCGAACGAAAACGACGTCGAGACGCAATCCATGGAGAGAACGGCGACAGCGACGGCGAGGAAGACGAAGAAGAAATCCGAAGCTCCTACTAAGAGCAAACCATCGGCGACAACACTGGTAGAACTAGCGACGCACGTTTCAAGAGGCCGCGTACGAAAGTCGACGACGGGAGCTTCCCGAAATAACCAACACGCTTCATCTGTGGCGGTGCTGAAAAAGAAAACACCGACGCCTCCGCCGGCGTCGTTGCTATCGCACCAACAACGCAAAGCTACGCTCAAGACGAAGAAGTCTCCCGCAAAAAACGCACTTTTACGCGCAAAGATTTTGCAAAATGCGCACAACGACGACGATTCCAGCGCTGATGACGCCGTCGACGACGATGGTCTCGAGGGCCTCGATCCCTTTGCGTTTGCGGATGATTAAATGAAAGAAAGAAAGAACGCAGTCGATACGATATTTTTGAACGAGTACTCATCTATACATAACCATCTGAACATGATTGTTATTAAACTACTTTTACCGTATACCACAATTTTACCAACTAATACTACTACACTGTACATAATTTCTCTTGTAATCTATTCACACATACTTCTACAGTTTATATCCGTTATGAATCGCCACGATGCCGCCGGTTATATTTTCAAAATCCACGCTCGAAAATCCTTCCTCCCTCATGATATCGCACAACCGCTCTTGTTTCGGAAACTTCCTAATCGACTCCACTAAATACTGATACGACTTTCGATCGTTGGCGACAATCTGACCCATCGTCGGAATCGCAGCGAAAGAGTAAAAGTTATACAAAGATTTCAAAGGCTCTTCCTCCACGTGCGAAAACTCTAAAATTGAAATCCTCCCGCCTTTCTTCAACACTCTCCGCGCTTCTCTCAACGCGATATCAATGTTCGTCACGTTCCGCAACCCAAACGCAATCGTGTACTGATCTATACTCTCGTCTTCAAACGGTAACTTCTCCGCGTTCGCTTCCACAAATTCCAACTCCGCATCCGTCTTCGTATCGAAACCTGGATTCTTCAATCCTTTCGTCGCCGCTCGCTCCTCGCCGACTTTCAACATCGCCGGATTAATATCGCTCACAATCACCCGACTCTTCGCTTCTTTCCCGTTCCCTTCTCTGTCCACCTTCCGTAACTTTTTCAAAACTCGAAACGACACGTCCCCGGTTCCACCGGCGACGTCTAAATGCGTCATCCCTGGAAACGACGCGAGTTTATGCACGAAGTAATCCTTCCAAAGTCGATGCATTCCTACGGACATCAAATCGTTCATGACGTCGTAACTCGGCGCCACGGATTCAAACACGTCTCGCACTAAACTTTCTTTCTTCGTTTTCGGCACGGACGTGTACCCGAACGATGCCTGATCCTCTTTTTCTTTCTCTGAACTCTTCTTCTCCTCGTCGTTGTCGAGAGAAGCGCTCTTTTCTTCGTTCGATGTCGGTGTCGACGACGACGTAAACGACGACGTTAACGAGAACGAGGAAGCAGACGTTGTTCGATCCAACAACACGAAAGAACACCGCTGATGATGCTGATGTTGTTGCTGGTGTCGTTGCAAACCCCTTTTGAGAAGAGCGCGCATCATTTTCTACCCGTTTAAGTAAAGTGTACTCCGTTTCGTGTAAGCACGTTAATACGAAGTGACGCGTTCTTCCCAAAGATACGGATAACGAGAATTTTCCATTCGAGATTCTCTCGACACTTTTTCTCGCGCGTACACGCACATCCGGATCGACAGAAACACTTTTTTACGCTCGACGGGAGACGAGATGCAGAACTACGTTCGCAGAGCTTCGTTGGCTTTGAGAAGCGGCGCCTCTTCTTTTGTGGTCAACGCGCAACAACGTACCACGAGCGTGAACACCTTTCCCGTGAGAGCGTATGCGGCGTCCGGGGAATCTCCGGTTCCGTTGATATCCACCGCGGTTGGATCGAGAACGACGTCCCTGGCGGAATGTTTCCAAAGATTATCGCAAATCAACGCGGAGATTAAAGAGTCTCGCCAGCTTCGTTTAGGAGGGAAGGAGGTGAAGATGTTTTTGACCGTCGGGGCGACGGAGGCGGATTTGAAGAAGGCGCTCGACTCCATGGAATTTTCATACGTGGAAGTCGAAAAGGCGAGAGATACGATGCAAGATATCAAAGGACCGTACTGCGAAACGTCGCCGCTGTTACCGTTCGTCAGGAGGATTCAACTCAGAGCACCGTACACGAAGGCGATCGAGATGAAGATTACGGATTTGATGTGCAAACAAGGCGTCACGATATCGCACCTCGACCAGTATCGCAGCGGGAAGGATATCATAATGGAAGGTATCGCGCACATGCCCACCGGAGTCGCGGAGTTCCCCAAGCTCGACGAGGCGATTTTCGTCCAGAATCTGGAGAAGGAAGGGATCATGGTGAAGGAGTTTTCGAAGATTGTCGGGAATCCGGTAACAAAGAGTAGGTAGCAGCGGTAGCACAGCGATATAAAAAAAGAATGAATTTGTATATAAATATGCACACGTACACTCTGCACGTGTGTGTGTGTGTGAGTAAAACGAGAGAAAAAGAGAGACTGGGCACACGTAGGCGTCTTGGTAATCGATCGCAACACGCGCAAGTTATACGTTTGATTTCTTTAAAACTCTTCTCTTCTGCTTCACAAATCACTTCTCACAAACACGACGAAAATAATAAAAATGGACGGATTGTTCTCGCGCTTCACCTCTGCCCCCATGGCGTCCAAACCACCGCCACTCTTCTTTAACGCGTTTCTCCGATCGGTCAACGTTGTTCTCCCAGACGGCATGTTAGCATCATCATCCGTTGCGGCGAGTGTTTTTTCATCGTTTTTGTTCGCGATGATGATTTTCGTCTTCATTTTCTGGCCGAAATCGGCGAAACGTTTACCGAGAAAGTTTCTCGTCCCGGCGTCTGCGAGTAACGAGACAGAGAGAAAATGGCGTCCAAAACCTCGGTTCGTGAAACCGAAAAAGTTTTCGAAAGAATCGAAAGAGTTTGGCGAGGAATACGCGGGCGATTTCTCCTCGGATTCAGACGACGAGGAAGGCGATGAGAAACGAATCGTCGTTGGCCCGAAAGAGATCCCGGCGGTGGTGAAGGAGATGAAGGAGAAAGTGAAACGAAACGCGAACGTTCCGATTGAGAAAAGAATCGAACAGTTGACGCAGTTGAAACGACTGGTGAAAGAAAACGAGGAAGCGATATGCGACGCGTTGTATTACGATATGGGTAGGCCTCGATTGGAAGCGTTCATCTACGACGTGTTTATACCGTTGCGTTCGATCGAGCAGAGTTTGAAACATTGTCGCAGGTGGAATCCAAAGTACAAAAAAGCGAACGAGCATTCGTTGGCACAGATAAGTCAACCGAGCACGCAGTGGTTAGAGCCGCAGCCGTTTGGGTTGGCGCTGGTGATAGCGCCTTGGAATTTCCCGTTTTTGTTGGCGTTGGGACCGGTGGTGTCGGCGATTACGGCCGGGTGTTCCGTCGTCGTGAGACCAAGTAACGACGCGAAGTATAGCGCAAAGTTGTTGCACGATTTGATCGCGCAGTATATGGACCCAGACGTGTGCAGGGTTGTCGGTGCAGGCCATCCCGGGGATGGAATCGATACCATGAACGCAGTTCTCGACCAAAAAGAGTTCGACGTGGTTTTCTTCACCGGGTCGAGTAGAGTTGGACGAATTGTCGCGAAGAAATGTGCGGAGCATTTGACACCGTGCGTGTTAGAACTGGGTGGGAAGAATCCGGTAATTGTGAGTGAGGATTGTGGAAACGTGGATTTAGCCGCGAAACAGTGCGTCTGGGGGAGAATGTTGAATTGTGGACAGCAGTGTGTTTCGCCGGATTACGTGTTGGTACACGAATCCATCGAGAAGGAATTTACGGAGAAGTGCGAAAAGTGGGTGAAGACTTTCTTTCCGAGGTATGACGTTCCAGAAGCCATGGGAAGACTCGGTGGTCCGGAAGCGCGAATCGCGATGATGGCTAAGGAAGCCGAGGAGATGAAGAATTCGAAAGCGGAGAAGATTATATGTGGCGGCAAAGTGATAGAGGTGTTGAAAATGGCCGAACCGACGATAGTGAAAGTTTTAGACGCGGACGAGGCGGTGTGCATGCGCAAAGAAGCGTTCGCGCCAATCTTGTCGATTTTAGCTGTGAAGTCTACGGAAGAAGCGATCGAGTTCATCAACGACAAGTATCCGAACCCGTTGAGTTTGTATATCTTTTCCAAATCTGCGAAAACGCAAAGGTTGATTTTAGACAACACGAAATCCGGCGGCGTATGCATCAACTCGGTGATTTACCAAGCCGGTCACGAAGGCTTACCGTTTGGTGGCGTCGGGGAAAGCGGTTATGGAAGTCACCACGGGTTAGCCGGCGTGGAATCTTTTCGACGATGGAAACCAGTGTTACAGAAAACGAGATGGTTGAGCTGGTTCGATTTCGGTCTAGTTTCGGACTCTAACATCGTGTATCCGCCTTACGGCATGAAGTTGCACTTGGTGAAATCATTATTGAGATTGGCTCGTCTGTTTTGATTAAGTACCACTATAGCTCCTTGCTGCGCGCGCTCTGCTGTAGACGTTGAATGCATTAATTAGAATGATATAAAAATAGTGTATAGTTTTCATTTCGTTAAAAGCGCTATAATAGTTGAGCTCACAAAAAAAACCGGCTTTCCCCGCGGGGGCGTGCGCACGTCTCTCTTCTTCATCAAAAGTTTCTTATCAGTCGCAAAGCCGCGTCATAAAATAACGTTCAAGCTTTGCGTCCTCACGAGAGTGCAAATTGAATTTACACTCGAATTGAAACATTTTGATTCGCTCTTCACTCACCGTAACCTTCACATCGTAAAAATGGATATTTGTTCCACGTGAGCGCTAAAATTCTGCGCGTCGCCGCTCGAGCATGTATAAAATCTCGAGAACAGGCGACGCGCTTATCCTCAGCAACCCTTAGATTGCGGATCCTCTCCGCTGCTACGCGTAATGGACATGGTCGTGAACTGTTCGGAGACCGTCGGGTGAATCCCAACCGTATCGTCCAAATCTTGTTTCGTCATGTTCATTTTCATCGCCACCGCGTAGCCTTGCGTCACCTCGCCGGCATTCGGGCCAAGATAATGCAAACCAACAACTCTATCGCTGTCCGCTTTGTTTACGACAACTTTCGCGAAACACGCGTTGTCTTCTCTGTGCATGTTCCCATTATCGTGCGCCGCGTGGTTCACGGTCCACTCGAGCGGTTTGAAGTACGACAAGAACGATTCGATGTTCTCCTCGCCGTACGTCTCCTTCGCCAACTCTTCGGACATACCGACGCAACCGTACTCCAACGGCGTGAACACCGTCGTCGGCACTAGGTCGTAGTTCATTTTCAGTTTCGGTTTACCGTCGTCGCCGAAGATTCTGTGCGCCAATCGGACGCCAGCTTTAATCGCGACCGGTGTCAACTCTTGTCTCGTATCGAGCACGTCGCCGATGGCGTAAATGTGGGAAACGTTCGTTTGTTCATCCACGCACGGGATTTTCCCGTTCTTCGGGTTAAACTCCACACCTGCCGCCGGCAAGTTCAACCCTTCGGTCACTGCATCTCTCCCAACTGCTAAGACCACCGTGTCGAACTCTTCTTTGAACTTATTCCCAAACATGGTGTTTTTGAACTCCACTTTGATTTTCCCGTCTTCCGTCTTTTCAAACTTTTGCGGCGTCGTGTCTCGAATCATTCGAGTCCCGTGACGTTCCATGTGGCCGACGATTTGCTTCGCAATTTCCGCATCGAAACCTCTCAAAAACACCGATCGCACGACAACGCTCGTATCGTAACCAAGTGCGGTCAAAAAACCAGCCGTTTCCAGCGAGATGTAACTCGCGCCGACGCACAACGTTTTCCCCGGTGGATTCTCCAACGAAAAGACGTCGTCCGAAGTGATGCACAGCTCTCGAGCGCCCGGAACGTCCAAATAACTCGGTCGTCCACCAACCGCGATGACGCACTTATCGAACGTGTATTGCTTCTCCACGCCTCTTTTGTTCACTCCTTTGACGGTATTCGCGTCTACGAAGGAGCAATACTCGTTCTTATAATCCACCTTCTTCTCTCTCAACGCCGTTCGGTACCCAAAGTTCAAAGACCCGATGTGATCTTGAATCCCGGTCACCATCTTCCCCCAATCGTGCTTTTGCTTCTCGTCCACGGTCCACCCAAACGCGTTCGCATCGGAAAACGACTCTCCCAAAATCCCTGCCTGGTGCATCAACTTCTTCGGAATACAACCGACGTTCACGCACGTCCCGCCTAAGCCCCACGTCGTCCCTCTTTCGCTCGGTTTCACGAAATCAAAGCACGCGACTTTCGCCCCGTGCTTCGCGGCTTCTTTCGCCGCCGCTAAACCCCCGGATCCGCCGCCAATGACGACTAAATCGTAATCTTTTCCGTGTTGCATCAGTGGCGAGGTCGGGGACTCCCCGCCTTCCACCATCTCGGAGAATGAAAAATCCTCTTTACTCCTTTGGTCTGCTCCTTCTTTCGTTGGTCTCTCGAGTGCTCGGAACAAATCTCCCGGCGAACGACTGTGCGAATGAGTATCGCGTCTTCTGCTCGACACAGAAGAGGAAAAATAAGAGTTGTTGTTGTTGTTGTTGTCGTGAAACTTTGCTCTCTTCGACGGATTCAATCGCGCTTCTTGCCGTTCAAACGAAGAAGAAGAAGAAGAAGAAGAAGAAGAAGAGAGAAATGACGTAAACGATCGTCGCTGAAAGAAAGCCCCGAGCTGCTCGGTGGTGTCGCTGCTCACGCGGTGCGAGTGTGCCTGCTGCAAGAAACCACGAGCGAAACGACGGGAGGAAGCGATGGTGACAACTGTTTCTCGTGAACGTTCAAAAGCCGTATTCGCGGGTGTTTTTGCGCGCGCGCGTGTGCGTGTATTCGTCGCGCGGTTTTGTGAAGCTTTGGAAAGGTTTGATAGGGGTTTTGAACGGAAAATTCAAAAAGGGTGCCTCGAGTGTGGGAAAGAAAATGTTTTTATGATGATACAACGCGAGAAAGCCTAACTATTCTCTCTCTCTCTCTCTCTCTCTCTCTCTCTCTCTTT
>Ga0115554_1002383_pt1 | contig 12966 bp, 8 predicted proteins | sample COGITO_mtgs_1104_3_FD_87283 | JGI IMG/M metagenome (GOLD analysis project Ga0115554, IMG submission 87283) | Pelagic marine microbial communities from North Sea - COGITO_mtgs_110404 | ecosystem: Environmental > Aquatic > Marine > Epipelagic | place: Germany:Helgoland, sampling site Kabeltonne... | reverse complement strand
TTCTTCTTCTTCTTCTTCTTCTTCTTCTACTACTATTCCGTTTCCTACGTTTGCTCTGAGAGGCGATTTCGCCGCCTTCTCGATGAGCGCGGTTACGCGTGGGGACGTTTTCACAGATCCACCCGGCGTAAACGCTTCTTGTTCTTCCTTAAAGGAGTACTTTTTTTGATGTTGCGGAGGTAACGGCGAGTCTGGAGAGTATTGCGTGTAATCCGAATCTTTTCCCGGCGTCGAAAATGTTGAGGACGGCGATCCATTCGGCGCGTCGTCCTCTTCTTCCTCCTCCTCCTCCTCTTCTTGATATTTTTCTTCGTCGTTCACGACTGGAAAATCTTCTTCTGTTTCATCGAGCAATAACACGTCTTCTCTCGTCTTCACTTCCAAAAAATTCTCGAAATCTTTCTTCATCTCCAACAATTTCTCGCACTCTTTCGCCAACGCTCGTCTCTTTTGATCCAACAACTGGCAATTCTTCCTCTCTATTCGCGTCTTTTCGTTCGCGTTTTTCATTGCCGTCGTCGCCTCTTCGGCTTGTCTTTCCGCCTCTCTCACTTCGTCTACAAACTGTGCCTTCCACATCTTCTCCTCCTCCAACTCTCCTCTCAAACTGTGCAACGCTTCCTCCACCGCTTCTCTCTCAGCGAGTTTTTCCTCCATCTTCCGCTCTTCCTCTAAACAACTCTCCTTCAAATGCTCCAACTCTCTCTCCGCTTCACCTTGCTCGTGGTCCAACTCTTTCAAAAACGAAATCTTACAACTCGCCTCTTGGTCCGCGTGTTGCATTTCCACTCTCGCTTGCGCCAATTGATTCTCCACCTCTCTTATTTCTATTTCTAAATCTTGCACCTCAATTTCCAACCGTTGCTTTTCGTCTTCGTTGTTATCGCACTCGATTCTGCTCGCCGCCGAGGCCATTCGATGATATTCCACATCTTCCCCGAGCTCTGCGAGTTCTCGCTTTAACGCGTTGCGTTCTTTCTTCAAATTTTCGATGTCGATTAAGTAATCCGTTTCCGTGGCGGCGGATTTTTTCTTCTTGGTGGTAGGAGTGGCGGTACCGTTACTACTCGTAGACATCACAGTCGTCGTCGCCATCGTTTTTCCCTCCTCCTCCATCCTCAGGTGGTTCGTCGCGAAAATATCTTCCTCCTCCTTTTCCTCCTCCTCCTCCTCCTCTTCCTCTAACATCATCAACTCCGCCGCGCTCCTTTGCGCTTTCGACTCTCGCAACATCTTGATCATTTCTTGTTCCTCGCGCGTGGTGGTATTAGTATTATTATCTTCTTCTATTCTTTCTTCAGCGCTAAAACCCGTTGTTCGGTTGCTGCTCTGTCGTCTTCCGGCGTTGCTTAAACTCGTCATCGGCGAGTGCATGAACAGAGAAGAAGAAGAAGAAGAACGGATAGACGCTGGAAAATTTTCCTCCTCCTCGGCGTTCTGCTCTTTTCGACCATTTTCTGGCCAAGAAGCGGCTCCTGAGAAAAGCCGATCGTCTCCTTCCATCTCTTCTCCTCCCATCTCTTCTTCTTCCTTCTCCTCTCGGGGATGGTGATGATGGTTCATCCCTTTCAACCGTTCCACTAATAGCTGATGCATTTCTTTCACGTCCAGAGATTTTCGGTGGATTTGTTCGGCTAAGCCGAGGTGGTCGCAAAAAGATGTCCTCCCCGCGGAGTCGAGGCGTTTTTTCGACTTTCGATGATGATGATTTTGCGACGACATCATCTCCGTCGTCGTCGTTCTCATCAACTTCGCTTTAGTAGCAGTAGTAGTAAAGTCCGTTTCCTCCGTCGTCGTAGTACACGTCGTCGTCGCAAAAAGTTGCAATTCTCTTATATCCGCGACGACGACAAAAGGAGAGACGTCCTCCTCCTCTTTCAAGGCCAAAAGCTCACGAAGCTTTAAAGGCGTGCGTCTGCGGTGTGTCGAGTGTATTGAGTTCGTTGTGTGATGAGACAGAGGTTGTTAAAAAAAGGAAAATTTTGGCGGGAAAAAAATTTGTACGAGAAGCGAGAGTGCCAAAGCGCGAGCGGTGGTCCTCGTATCGCGCGCTGCGTTGTCGGAATGGTATTTCTACTTTTATTACGATTTTAAAGTAACTTTGTGGATTTGATGTTACACAGTGGTGGTATATGTATATATAAACGCGCTATTTACATAAAAAACTCTTCTTCCTTTTCTCTCTTCGTGTCGTCGTAGTTGTTGTTGGTTCTTCTTAGTAGTAGTAGTAGTATTAACTAGAGAGCGGCGAGGGCGAAGGGCTCGGCGATTGCGACGGCGGTAAAGGAGGTCTATCCGTCGAATCCGCGCCAAACACCTGTCTCAGTGGGTTTTTCGAAACCTTGAGAGTAAACACGAACGCGGTTTCTTCTTCGATGCCTTCGCGTAACATCGCGTCTGGGCTGAGCAACATAAATTTATCTTGGCTGGTGAGGTCCCTTCGCTTGCCGCAATCTAAGGCTTCCCAGACGGACATGCCCGGCTTTTTACTCGCCATTGGATTCTTACCGAGCGTCTCAATTTCTACTTCGCCGGTTTTGAAATCGACGGATACCATGCACTGTTCGCGGGAGATTTTCTTGGACGAAATGCCCGCGACGCCGCGACCGAGCGTTTGTCGTTCTCGATTGATTTCCATGATGGAGCCGTCCGGACATAAAATCTCAAAGGAATATTTCGCGCCGGACGGGGCACCTTCGCCTGTTGCGCCGGAGATATCCCAGTCAGAGACGAGTTTTTTACTCTTATCTATGACAGACGGCGAAATCGGGTCCAAGATGTTATCTTCTTCCACCGAGGCTAAACTCGGCGCGCTTCCTCCTTTGGGCGGTTTGCGAGCCGATTTGTTGCTATTTTTCTTCGCGCCGCCAGTCATGCGAGCGACGTCCTCTTTGGCAATTCTGTCTTCCTCGAGCACTTGAACTTTCGTTTGCAAGTCCATGATCAAATCAACCAACTGCTCTTCCGCCTCAGACGCCGCTTGAATGACCGCGACGGCGTTTTCGGCGTTTTCGACGTCGCCGAAACCTTTGAAAGATTTGTGCATAGCCAACGCGTTGGAGACTTGGTCGTTCAATCGTTTTTTGTACTTTGATTTGATGCGATAGGATCGGATACAAGCCAGGATGAAGAGAAAGAGAGCTGCGCATCCGCTTCCAAAAGCATACCAAAAGTATTTCTCGAACCAAGTGTTTTTTTCAGTCGGGATATCACTGCTCCAACCGTAGAGCCTAAAAGGTTGGTAGCCGACGCCCGAATTATTTGCCACGACGGTGACGTACCACAAATCTTCCGTCGTTTCCATCTCGGACGAGACCGTCCCGTTTTTTGCGATGACGTCGGCTAAGCCGAGCGAAGGGCACGTGCCTCTTCTCGAGAGTAACGCTATTTGAGAGGGATTGTTCGGACTGATGCTTACGTGCGTTTGCGCCGAGTTCATCCCGCGCGGCATCGGCATGCTAAAATGACGACTTTGACCGCAACACAACCACGCGTCCGACGTCAACAACGTCTTCGTCTCCTCGAAGCCGGTTTCGTTTCTCGGTAAAACGACGATTGTGTCTGGTAAAACTTCGAGTTTAAAAGTAACGTCCAAGACATCCGATCCCGATTGCGTCTCGTCAAATGCGATGGAAAAGTAGACCTTACTTCCGGCGTTTCCGCACAAACCAAAGTGTAAGACCAACGCGTCGTTCGCCCCGTTCGGATCAACCGGCGGCACTACCGCTTTGGCCATGTATTTATCAACCGTTGGAACCTCATCGAGGGATGCAAGCACGAGGATGAGGTTCTTATCGCTCGGCACGAGCGTTCGAATCGTCGCCAGAATATCGCGCGGACCATCTTCGGTCGACGGAACTTCGTACCGTAAAGTTTCGCTCGGACACGATCCTAAAGCGCAAATCAGAGCGTTTTTATCCAACTTGATCTCAGTATTGGAACCATCGGCGTTGATTTCTTTCCCCGTGGGTATTTTTTCGAGATCGTTCGCCGCGCATTGCGCAATCGTGGACGCCCACAAAGCGTCTTCTCTCGGACATTCACCGCTCGTCGAACTCGAACCGCTCCCGGCAACACACCCGCCCACAGTGCTCGTTTTACAATAGCCGCAGTTTGTTTCTTGCGAACATGCTTCGCACGGAGTGGGGTGTCTGTCGTGCACCGCGCACGCTTCGTCGCACCCGTCGGCGTCGCCGGCGAAAGCCCACTTACCGCATACCCCGAGCGGGAGCTTTGCACCGGTACCTTCGGTATAAATAGGTCCCTCCGTATCGCCAGGAACGCACACGCCTTTTTGGCCTTCCGCAGCGCACCAACCGCATCCACTGACGGCTCGGCAGTCATTGCACGTGAACTTCGCGCTACAATCGTTGGCTGGGCAACTGAATTCCGCTTCGCACGTTTTCTTCGACGCCGGCCACGTCGACAATTGCAGTTCCGAGGCGCTGGCGCAGTAGCCTCGGCACGGTTTATCCAAGCAACTCCCGTCAAAACCTTGGCACCAGGAGCAATCGTCATTGGTTCCAGCGGCGCACGATTTACAATCCGGACGCCAGCCGCACCCTTCTTTGGCGCCCCAAAAGGAAAACTGGTATACGCTCGTTCCCGTGTTCACCGTTACGGCAGCTTCGACTGAAAAGTGAATAAAGCGAGCTCCTTCTACGTCTGATGCTGTCCCGGCGCACGCACCTGGTTTGGTGACCGCGGCGATCTCATTCAAATCTCGAAAATTGTGCGTTTTGATGCACGTTTTTGGCGACGAGCACGTCGTGCCGCGATAAAAGTATTCAATACCGTAATCAGTGTGCATTGGATATTCAGCCAAAGACGAAGCTTGTACGTTTACGTTACCATCGACGACCATTTGAGCGTAGGTAAAGCCAAGCGTTTCGAACTGATCGACCCGAATGGAGTAAAATCTCGCGTCGTTATAGTCGAGCGTATTCGAAGATTCGATGGCGCCGATCGATACGTCGTGACAAGCCGTCTCCGCTTTCTCGATGGTCGCGATGAACTTATACTTGATGAAACCGTTTCCATCCTCCCCATTTTCGAGATTTTGGTTGCTTGTGGGGTTCTCCAATCCAGCCGAGGCGTAAATCTTGACCAATCGAGGACCGTAAATAAAGCGTATATCTTTGTGTCTAGCTCGAGTGAGCGAGCTATACACCTCGGATTGGTCGTCGTAGACTTTCATTGTTCTGTATCCACCTGCCACCTTATCGTACAATTTATAATCCTCCGCGTTGTCGCTCTTGGGTACACTCACGGAAAGATCCGTGTACGACCGATACGAACTTTGCGCCTTCTCGGATGGCGTATACGTGTATTGCACTTTATGCAATCCTTCCGGCACTTCCAAGTGATAATAATCTCTGTATCCAACTTGAAAAGATCGCTCGTAAAGCAACCCGGACGATACCGTTTCTGGCTGGTACGGTTGAACTCTCGTACTAATCGACCACGTGTTGCTCGACGATTGAAAGGTCTCCGACTGAAAGATCTCCACTCGTATATCCGCTCTGGCGCCCGCCGGAGCGACAAACTGCACCGCTTCGCCCTCCGTCCTCGCGGTTTTTGTGGAGGAGTAATTCGTCCCGGCGCACGAGACGTACAAATCCGGGTTCGGGTTTGTTCCTTCAATATTCGATAAACGTACGGTCATCTGTGTAATGCATTTGAATGCGTATGTGTGTGCGCGAGAGAGATGAAGAGAGAGAGAAAATAAAAATCGTCAGCATCATCATCATCATAATCATAATCATCATCATCGTATCTATTCGCGCGGCGCGCTGTTTTATTTTCCCGCGCGAAATTTCGAATTTCTCACAAAACCATCATCAACATCATCCAAAGAGAGTCGAGAAAAAGACGCGCGCGACGACTGACGATTATAACGACCACCAACGCGAGACGCTCTCGCCTCGCGCGATTGCAACGCACTTTTGCGCATCTCTCCCTGTCCGCGTCGTTCATTTCTTCGAGAAAACAGAGAAAAAGAGAGAGAAAAGAGATACAGAAAAAAACGTACCAAAGTTTCCACATCCGCCAAGGCCTCGGCGTAATACTCCACCGGGTCCGAGTTCTGATACACCAGCAACAATTGCGAAACCGTACCGTTCTGCTGTATGATCGTCGCCGCGTGTGATGCGTGTGAGAAGAGCATCATCATCAGGAGCGCAATAATCGAGGAAGAAATCGTCGCATTCGTCTTCATCGTCGTCTTCGTCGTAATCATCGTTCGTATTTATAGACGAGAGACAAAAGTCGTTACGTGTTGTGTTTTTTGTCGGTCTTTTCAACTCTGAAGAGATCTTCTTCGACGCTGGAAAAGTCAACCAAACTTTTTTTGTTTAGGGTCTTAGATTTTTTTTTTTTGTCCTCTTTCTTTTTCCTCGCGAGGCAACAATTTTTAAGACAACAACGCGGCATTTCTTGTGAGCTCTATAGTATTGAAAATGTCATCCGTCCAGGTAGGTGTATTACGCGCGCGTGATCTCTCTCTCTCTCTCGTTCGTTTGTGTGTTTGTTTGTGTGTTCGTTTGTTTGTTTGAGCTCTTAATAAGACTGATTGAAAATGGAAACTCATCTCTCATCATCATCTCTCATCATCATCTCTTTTATGATGTTCTTTCTATGATAAAGGTGACGAACATTTCCCCGTCCGCGCAGGACTCAGACCTGTCCGATTTCTTCTCCACGGCTGGGGACATCTCGAAATTAGTCGTCAAAGACGGTCTGAACAACACGAAACGCGCGACGATTGATTTCAAGGAAAAAGAGGCAGTCTCCGCGGCGTTGTTGTTGAACGGGTGTTTACTGTTGAACCACGCGTTGTGCATCGAGGAGATTCAATTTCCGAGCGAAGAGATGGAGGATTTGGAGGCGTTGAAGAAACGCGCGGAAGGAGGTTTAAACGCGGGGGAGTTGTCGAAAGGAGAGACCATCGCGAGTGGCATTTTGGCGAAAACGATCACGTTTTCCAAGCAAGCCGGTCAAGCGATCAAACAGTTCGACGAGCAGCATAAAATTTCCGAGACGGTGGTTTCGAAAACCAATAGCGCGTACAAAAATGTGGACGAGAAGTTAAAATTGACGGAAACGACGGCGACGATGAAGGTGAAGATATCCGAGGAATCGCAAAAGTTAGACGAGAAATTCAAAGTCTCCGCCACGGCTGGGGCGGCTGGAGAGGTGGTGAAAAACACGAGCACTGGCGTCGTGTCAAAAATTAACGAGAACGAGGCGGTGAAGAAAGCCACCACGGCGGTTTCAAACGCGTTTAGCTTTTTGTCGCAGAAAGCGACCGCAATTGTCTCCAAGGCGGTCGCCGAGAGCGAGAAGGAGATGCCTTCTGCGAAAGCGGCGACGGCCATGGATGGGGTGGATGGAGACGACTCGTCGCCGAAGAGTACCGTGCCAGAGGCGTAAAATATCACTTTTTCTCGCGCGTGTTGTAAAAACAATTTATTGAAAAAATTCTTCATTTCTAAAAAACGCTCGCTTTCACGCAAACACATTAAAAAAAATCGCTTTCTAAAAATGTCACCTCCACCATCGATAACATCTTCCAACATCGCGGAAGCGTACGCCAAGTGGGACAAGTACGTCGAAGACGTCGACAGCGAAGACGAAGACGAACGGTTGAGACAAGAAAACATTGACCAACACGAAACCTATCGCAAATGGCAGTGGGAACAAAAACAGCAACAGAAGTTTGACCCAATGCAAGCGAAAAGAGTGAATTGGGAGAACATGGGCGGGAACAACAGCGAAAACCGCATCAAAGAGCGCATGAAAGCGAAAGAAAAGAACTTTTTCAAGCAGAAGACGTTGACCGAGTACAGTTGGGCGGATTTCGAGACGTATTTAGTCGTGTACGTGAAATTAGACATCGTCGATAACGTGAAGTTGATTGAAGAGCTCGCGTTCGTTCCGAGCGACAAGCGAGAGGCGTTTATGGAGAAACGATTCGACGTCGAGTTTCGGAAGTTTAGTTTCGATTGCGTCGTCGACTTATCGAGCGAGTTTGCGTTGTTTGCGGTATCTGAATTAGCTAAAGAAATCGTTCCTGAAAAATCGTCGGTGATGTTACAACAAAACGGAATGATGACTTTTACGCTTCAAAAATATACGAGAGAGCGTTGGATGCACTTGCGAAGAGGAGAAAAAGGAAGCAGCGAGTAAAAGAAGTGTTACAAAATAAATAATGAGTTCATATTACATGCGGATGCAAAGTTTTCTATACGTGTGCTAAATCTAGGTTGCTAACTTTTGCTCCGCTTGGAGTCGCATTGCGCGCTCTTCTTTTATCATGCGTCTCGTTTCGGCCAACTCTTTGAGAAGCGCCAAGTTTTTCTGCTTCTCCGCGAGCGGCGTCATTGTCGACTTAGTCGTCGTTTCCGTCGCCGAAATCGCTGGATCTTTTTCCAACGATGCTATGCTTTCGCTCGGTTTAGGTACGTCTTCTCTTTCAAACTGAAGCACGCGTCCAGTGGCTGGTTGTGTCGTCGTTTGGAAAAATCCAAAACCAGGCGTGGCTTCTTCAACGCCAGCCCCTGTCATTTCCGTTTGCTGCTGCTGTTGCTGCAGCGTCGTCGTCGGCGGCGGCGGCGGCGGCGGCGGTGGATACTGTTCTTGATGATATGTCAACCCTTTACCACCGCTCGAGCTCATCACGTAATTAATATCCCTTTCGTGCGCCCTATTAATCTCTTCTTTCATCGCTTTCAATTCAGCTTGCACCGATACCAACTCCAATCGCAAAACGTCCCTTTCCTTCTCGACGTCTTCGCACCGTTTTCTCGTCATCATCTCCTCTCTCGCTAATTCTTGAGATAAAGCGGAAAGTTCTGCTATTGTTCTCGAGTGTTCGTTCGTGTGACTTCTTCCGTTCTCGTTCCTTCCGCCGTAATTATTATTCGTCGCCAAATCCAAACACTTCTTCTCCAACGCCCTCGTTTCTCGAAACAACTCGTCCCTCTCCTTCTTCTTCTCCTTGGCATCCTCTATGGCTTGCTTCGCGCGTAACTCCGCACTTTGTGCACGATCGGTCCTCGTCGTTGCAACGCTTTTAGCTCGCTCCATCTCTTGAATCGCTCTTTGCGTCCTCTTCTCCGCCACGTCCACTTGCATCTTCGCATCCCCGACTTTCGTTTCGCTCTCGACTAACCTTCGCGATATAGATTGTATTCGATCTCGCAACTCTCTATTCTTCATATCCGCCGCATCAAACGCGCGCTCGTACTTTTGTAACCTCGCCAAAGTTTTTCGCAAAGCAATCTCGCAGTCTCGTTTCGTCTCTCTCATTTGTTCCACAACCTGTCGATATTTCCTGTTTTCGTACTCCGCGCGTTTCCTCTCTCGTTCGAGCGCGTCTTTTTCCCTATTTACGCGCTCGAGCTGGACGGCGAAGTTGTTTATGGAAACCTTCGATGGAATTCCACCATCACCGCCGCTGAACGAAGAAGCCTTCATCGTTGTCAATTGCTCTCGCGCCCGCATCGCGTTCTCTCGACTTTCTAACACGTCCGATTTTAAATGTTTCACTAAACCAATCAACTCTGTTCGAGAGCACATTCGATTTGAATCTCCTCTCAACGGCCAATCTAAAGCGTCTCTCAACGCTTCTTCCACCGCGCGAATCGTTTCCGTCGCTTCAATCGCGTCTTTTTTCAATCGTTCGATTCGAATTTTGTCGTTGTTACTATCGTTTTCTGGTTGTTGTTTTGCTTCTCGATCGAGCGTCGTCGTCGTCGTCTGTGGTTGTTGTTCACTCGTAGTAACAGAACGAAGGGGAAGAAGAAGTCCTTCGTTGACTGATGATGATGATGATGATGACTTTTTATTCGCACTCGTATTCGTGACGCGTGTTCCTGGGATTTTATGCTTCACGAATTGGTCGAAGAAATCGTCCGGCATCGCGTCTTCGCCGTATTTGCCCGGGTCGTCGTCGTCGTCGTCCGACACGTCGTCCGGACGATCGTCGTCGAAGACGATCAGTTGCTCGTCGGTGTCGCCTTGGAAAACGTCGGCCTGCATCTCAATTTTTATGAGGAATAAAAAGCAAAATGTAGGGGATTTAGGGCAAACACAAGAAGGGGTGTTCAGAAACTGTATTTATTACAACAAAGTAAACATGGCAACATCGTCGTATCATTTCTCGTTATACACACAACACGCGAATTCATGAATTCGCGCGTTTTCAGTTCTTCGTCTTTTATATACATATACATTCTTTATCTTACTTTTTCTGCGTCCGTCGATAGCGCGAACCAAAATCCAACCATCATCGCGAACGAAGCGAGTGTGTATTCATAAATCTACTTTTCGTTGATCAACTTCAAACCCAAAGCGATCAAGGCGATTTGCAGAACAATCTGCGGGTACCACGCGACTTTTGCGACCGGGGAGAAGAAAGTGACGTTGATAAACATGCAAAGATGTCCAGTTAACATCGCCGTGACTTGCTTCAAGTACGCCTTCGTAATCTCCGCGCCAAATAAGAATGGGCCACCGAGGAAAGAGAGGAAGAGGACCGCAGTCATTCTCGACCACCAATTCGCGATCACACTCCCGCCGTCGACGTTCCAATACGACATGGCGATGTGCATGAACTTCGGGAAGGGCGGATCTGGACCGAACCAAAGTTGCGCGGAGCCAGGAAGCAACATCCCTATGGAAAAGAAACCAAACATGGCGAAAATAAAAGTACAAAACTTTTTCTCCAAATCGGCGTTTCCGCCGGCTTTTACCGTTGGCACCGGATTCCCTGCGGTTGACCTCATGGCGACAGACCTCGTCGCTTTCGTTTTGTTGTTGTTGACGAACAAAGTCGCTTTGAGCGCAACATCTTTTTCCATCGGAGAAAAAAGAGAGTGTGCTGACGAGGCAATTTTAATTGCACCTCTTCTGGAAACTTTTCTCGCGTTGAAGTTTTCGACGCGCGATCGCGATCCGAGAACGGCGGATGATGAAGACGTTAACGCAAACATTATTGTTTTGTTTTTGTTGAAGTTTTTTGATTGGTTGTGTGTGTGTGTGTGTGTGTGTGTTTCTGGTAGACAGAAGTGACGATCAACTCAATAATTATTCCAATTGGACCATTCAAAAATATCTTCTCTCGCCTTTTTTGTCGACCAATCAAATGCGACGAGAAAATACCTAATTTTGCCGCTGCTGCTGCCGCTGCTGTGCGTATTCGATTCTATTATTACAAAGTTCTTTAAATCATCCTTAAATATCTATGACGATGAAGTCCTCGTCGGTGTCGTCGTCGTCGCTATCCACGTATTCGTAACTCTTCCTAATGCTTTCGCCGAAACCGTCGTCGACGACGTTGAAAAAATCCTCACCTCCACCTAAAGCGTGTTTGCTTTCTCCTCCTCCCGCTTGCGTGTTGGAGTTTTTAGTAGGCTCGTAGGTTGAATCGCCGCCTAGGGCGGAGTACATGTCGTCGACGATGTGCGAGGTGTAATTTTGGCTGACACCGTAGGTTTGCGCGTCCAAGCAGTCTTGAAGCATTCGATTCCGGTCGGTCTCGAATTTACCTCCGGATTTTGAAAAGAGAAAGACTAGATTTTTGGTCGCGTTTGGAATCCACGTGTCGTGAATTTCTACGTCACCTCGCATGTTCTGCAAAGCGCCGCTGGATGCGCCAAACATGCTGTTGTCGCCGTTTTGCCACTCTACTTGTTTTGGCTGACCGTTGGAGTCGCGCTCGCAAATTACATATTTGTACTCGTGGGTTACGTCCAAGCCTAAAGGGACTTCCTTCGTCCACGTCATTTTGTTTGCGCACGTCATTTCTTCGCTCGCGTTGACTTTCCAGTCGCACCAGGAACCAGTGAGAGCCAAGAACTGATGTGGAGGTAAATCAAACTTGACGACGAATTTTGCGTCCACCGAAAATGGAAGTTGCATGGATGTATCTTCGAGCTGGATGCGTTGTTGCTCCGTGGCCATCGTCGCCATTTGAATCTCGGCTCGAAGCTTTTCGTTTTGTAAAACCACCATTTGCGCTTCGCTTTCCATTTCTTTTTGACGGAGAATGTTCGTCGACGATGCGACTGTGTCTTTCAAGGCGTCGACTTCGTTTTGAAGGTTAGCGAGTTGGACCTCGGAAGACTTCTCTCGCGTCTCCGCGTCTCTTAAATTTTCTCTCGCCTCTGAAACTTGCCGTTCTAATGCGCGCTCGGCGTTTTCAAACTCCTCAATTTTCACGCGCAACACTCTCGCCTCTTCTTGGAGGAGATTTTCCTTCTCTTGACTTTGCGCCTCAAAATTTTCAATCCTCGCGCGGAGATCCATCAATTCAGACTCCGTGGCTTTGACTCTCTTGTTTGCCGCTTCCACGTTTGTTTCGGCAACTCTTTGTTCTTCGTGCGCCGCAGATAATTCAGCCTCAAACGCAGACCTCGCATTTTCTAAATCTGCTTTCGATTTTTCGCTCAACTCTTCCATTTCAAACAAACGCTGCTCCAAATTTTGCACTGTAGAATTTCTACCGCTGATTTGGGATTCCTTCTCCTCGACCTTCAAGCGCAAGTCGCTGAGTTCTAATTCAGACGCGCGAACTTTCGCCTCTGCCGCAGCGACGTTGGATCCTGCATTCTCCAATTCTAATTGAGCGGAGTCGAGTTCCTTGCGTAATTCACCGGACGATAATTCGTACGCGGTTAGTTTTGCTTGCGCCTCGTCGAGTTGAAGCTCTAAACTGCCAATTGCCAAGAGCTCGGCCTCGTAGGACTTGATTTGCTCGTTCATCTCCTCGACATTGGATTCAGCGCTTTTCTGCGCTTCGTACGCTGCGTTCATTTCAGCCTCGAAGTTCGTTCGAGCGGTTTCCAACTCCGCGCGAGACTCTTCCAGTTCCAAGCGAAGTGACTCCGCGCTGCCAGAAAGCGAGGATTCAAGCTCTTCATTCTTTAACTGCAGTGCGTCGAGCTCTGCTTCCGACTCGCGGAG
>Ga0115554_1002374_pt1 | contig 12989 bp, 10 predicted proteins | sample COGITO_mtgs_1104_3_FD_87283 | JGI IMG/M metagenome (GOLD analysis project Ga0115554, IMG submission 87283) | Pelagic marine microbial communities from North Sea - COGITO_mtgs_110404 | ecosystem: Environmental > Aquatic > Marine > Epipelagic | place: Germany:Helgoland, sampling site Kabeltonne... | reverse complement strand
TAAAAACTAACTCTACTCTGTCTGCCCCCATCGGCAACTCCATTTTTCATTTTAATCCAACTGTTTCAAAAAGGAAATGGAGTCTCCGTGGAATTCCCCGGCATTGTCCCTCACGCCCCTTGCAGAGTCGCTACGTGCGTCTCTTCTTTCCAGTTCTTCTTCCTTGTCTCGTCGGGAAATAGCATGCTGCTCCGAGGCCTTAGCGGACGAGCTGCTATCCAATTGCGTCCCTTCCTCCGTCTGCGTTGGTTTGGCACGAGATTCTTTGGTGGAGGCCCTTGGCATATTCGAGGCGTACGGGGATGGTAGGGCGTGTGCGAGAGTTTCAAATAAGATTGGAATTTGTGAGTTGAGGGAGGGGAGACTGGGGGAGGCTGTCAAATACTTCATCAGACAGTCAGAAGGGAGCGAGAAGGTTAAAAGGTGGGGTGGGGTTTGTGCTGGGCTGGCAAATGCTGGGGTCATTTACTTGAGGATGGGAGAGGGGACAAAGGCGAGGGAAATAATTGAGAGGGGTTGCGAGGTTGCCAGGAGTTGGGAGGAGGGAGGGTTGAATTGGAAAAAGGGTCAGGTGGGGAAGACTGCGGAGAAGAGAAATGAGAGGGAACGTGTCGCTGCTTTTGTGAATTTTCTTCGAGGAGTGCTTGAGGTAGCTGTGGGCGAGTATAAGTTAGCAATTGTTTTCCACAATGTCGACCTCGAAAAGTCAACAAATATCGGGGACAGGGGGGGCATCCTCAGGGCATTTACAAATCTTGGCCTCTGTCATTTCAAACGGAAGGAATATGACAAGGCGGAGTCGTACTGGGTGAAGGGGTGGGAAGTTGTGGAAGAGAATAGAGAAATGATGAAAAATGGCACTTCAACAACTACCAACGAAGATTCGACTGTCGATGATGGTCAACAACTGGCGACAGATGGTGGTGGAGGGTTTACGCCGTACTCCGAGGCTAGAACACTTTATCATCTAGGCTGTGTTTACGTTTTGGGCGACGATGGTGTTGTTGACACTGAGAAGGGTTTGGATTATTTATCTCGGGGGGAGAAAATCTGTAACGAGAGTGTCGCCACTCAAATTAGCTCGCTAGTGGCGGCCCGCGAACATAAGCTGCAGAAGCAGGAGGAAGCTCTGAAGGAAGAAGTTGAGGATGGCACGCCAGTGCCGCCCGAACTTATGGATGAGATACCAGAGATCGATGAGAAGGCAGTAATGGCCTTTGGGACGGATGAGGGGAAGGTTCTACACTCACAGATTCTACACCTTGAGGCTCTTACGCATCTCAGATTGACGACACCGAATTCTGATGGGTTTGGTTCAATACCCACACCTAACATAGAGCCCGCCCTAGATCAGATACAGAAATCAATTGAAATGTGCGATCAGAAACTTGTGCAATCGGCTGTAGCCACCACGGCAGGGGTCATAAGTATTGTCAAGGGGGACTGGGAAAGGGGTAGAAATTTTCATAAACGGGGAGGCAAGCTTGTGGAAGGGGGGGGCGGGTTCCTCATGAGTGGGAAGAAAGATATGGATAAGGAAAAGAAGAAAGAGGACAGTGAAAATGGTGGGCAGAGCAACTCATCAAAGAGCCTCGCAGGACTCATGGGAACAAGCAAAGCTAAGAACAAATTGTTAAAGAAAATGTCAAAGAAGAAAAAAGTAGGGCTTGAGGTCCCGGGCGTCGACGGGGATGGCGATTGTGGCACGGAAGAAAAGGAATCGGACTTGATCCTCCCACTGTCGACCCACCTCCCGGGGAACGTTATGGGCTCCATCCTTCCCTTGCAGCAGCGCTCCCTGCGCTCGTCGTCCGTCCGTAACCTTGCTCTCTCGTCGTCGCACGGGTCTGGTTTTGGTCTCGCAAACTCTTCCGGTCTATCAGGCGAAACAGTGACGCAAGCCAACTTGAGGGCGATTGCAGACATGCACAAGAAGGAGGCCGAGACGTGCAAGAGAAATGGAGACAGCAGAGGGGAGGCAAGGGCGCACGGACTTTGGGGGAATGCAATCCTTTCCTTGGGGGGTAGGAAACAAGACTCGTTCGAACACCTCGACTTTATGATGAAGTATGCCATCAGAGCAGGGGACCTCAGGATGGAGCTGCAGGCAATCAGGAGCATCGCTGATCTTCAAGAAAGCCATGGGGAGAGTAAGAATTGCATGAAGACTCTGAGGCGCTATCTTAAGCTGTGTGATAAGATCACAGAGGAAGCTCAGGACTTGGTACTGAGAATGGATTGCGTCAAAAGAATGATCACAGTCTACTCGCTAATGAGCAAGGAGATCAAGGAGATCGACAAGGAGATGGATAAGGACGAATATGACCTTCTGACAGACGCGGAGTTAGATGAAATGGAGAACGAAGACCCTCAATTTCTTCGTGCCAATAGTAGGAGGAGGGCTATGAGGTTTGTCGATCAGCTAAGGAAGATCGAGTGCTATCACTGGAAATTCCGAGACGATGGGAGTCAGATGTTCGATGCTGACATCGATGCAGAAGAAGAAAGGTACCTGAAGAAAGAGGCAGATACTCCGAAAGACAATAGTGGAAGTGGGAATAAAAAGAGTCAAGGAGCAATGAGTGGTGTATTTGGGGGTGGGGGGGTCAAGAAGAAGTTCGGTGGCGGGGGAGGGGCTTTCGGTCTGTTCTAGCCTTTCATATGAAGAACGAACAATTGAACAATTGAACCAGTAGCATGCCTGCAGTTAAAAAAACTGTCTAATTTAACACGCTACTATTTTTCCAGCACAGAAAGGATCGCTTCTTCAATCGCCACAGCAATATAAGCTGATCCAGCACCAGTATAGTGAAAGTCGCATGGGCTCGCATTGCAGATCTCGCAGTCGACATATGGAACCCCTCCACAATAATTCGCCACTCGACTGTATAGATCGAAGACTGGGACACTGTATTTCTGCATTACACCAGTAGCGGCTTTGTTTAGATCCTCAACCATGAAGTTCCCTTCGTTAAACATGCTTTGCTGGGGAGTAGTAAGCCCGTAGAGAACTTTGTCAGCCGCACCAAGAAGCGTCTTTGTAATTCCGTCCATGTTTGCAGTGTACGCATCCACTGCTTCAGTGGTATTGGGTGTGAGGTCATGCAAACCATTGTTAAAGAATATGACATCCCAGCTCACTGCTTCCTGATTCGCTGTTTTCAGCATTATGTCAAGACACGCAAGGGCAGCTTGGGATTGAGACCAACCTCCGTTGCTAACGTCCCACGGGGAATGTTGCACGTTGCACACGTCTTTCAGGGCTTCTTGCACAGGCACAACATAGCCGATAGAAACGCTATCCCCCATTATCAAGCAATTTGGGAGAGATGGATTTATTGCAGATGGGCTGAGAAATAACAGCCGGTTAGTCTCACAAAGTATGTTATGAAAAAATTGACAACTTTTTCTTACCTGAGAGCTGCGCCGAGCAAGCAACATCCATCCCCGCTCTCTGTTGTGCAACCGTAGCCGCTGGGCGAATATTGTGCTGCGCAACACTCGCGATCAGACGGACACTTTGACTCATAGGGGTCGGTAGAGTTGGTGCATGTAATGGTGTCTTCTCCTACAGAAGAGGGGGATGTGATGATGGTGGGTAAGAACTCAAATTTGTGATAATTTGCCGTACCGTACGCGCCTTCGACTGTTGTCGTCATCGATAAGAAGAGAAAAGGAACGAAGAAAATCATTTTCAGGGGTGGGGTTCTTACTTTCTATTAAAAAAAGTTTTTGGTTTCCCCAACCCAACTCCAAGGATCATTGCTTGCACAAAATCGATTAATTGGGGGAAATGTCTGTCTCAATCAAGGTTGCTGTTCGATGGTAAGTGTCTCCCCGTTGTTATTCGCCGATCTTTCCTTTATCCATTAAAAAAAATCACTTCTGTTTGGAAACTCCTATGCTTGCTTCAAGCTTGACTTGCCAACTGACACTCGCACGTCGCCAAATTCAAATCGACGCCTCGTCGTCTCATCTCATAGCCGTCCATTTACTGTGAAAGATAAGCTGGGTGTCACATTGAAACAGACGGATGAAGAGCAGGGAGAGGTGGTTTTGTTGAATAGCACATACAGCCACAACACTTTTGGTTTCACCTATGCTTGGTGGACCGCTTTCAACTACGAGCGTTATGTGCAGTCTGACCATGCCCTTTGCGAGGATATGGAATTTGTTGGGCAGCAGAATGTGTACGAATCTGTGGGAATGAAGATCAAAAAGGATCTGATGGAGGGTAATGCAGTGGTCCTGTTTGCTTATGGCCTCTCCGGCAGCGGTAAGACATTCACAGTGTTCGGTCCTGATGCAGCGGACTCTCCAGACGCTTGGTTTAAGCACGCAGAGCCGCATGCTATGTGGGGAATTTTTCCTCACCTCGCCTATGATATGTTCCAGGAGCGGACTGACAGCTGGAAGTTCTCCATGAAGTACTTTCAGAATGTTGTGGATATAGTCCGTGACTTGATGAGCCCTATGGGTGAGGAGAGATCCTTCAAGGGGGGAATGCGGAAGGATCAAGACGGGTTCATGGATATTACATGGTGCCAGGCAGCATCTTTGAAAACCTGGGATGACCTTCGCTCGCAGTTCCTCGACAGCAACGCGCGGAAGGCCATCTCCCCTACTCAATTTAATCATCAGTCCACCCGTGGTCACTGTATTATGACGTTGGAAATCGACATGCCTCACCCAACCCAACCCGGTATGAAGCAACGTTCACGTGTCTATGTTTGCGATCTGGCTGGTACCGAGCCTGCTGGAGATATTTTCTACGCGCAATATGAGAAAAAAACTTTCCCCAACGGAGATGTAGAGTACATAAATCCCAAGCCCCACAAAGATCAGAGTAAGACAAAGTCTTTGCAAGACCAAGGAAAGAAGATCAATTTGTCTCTATCTGAGATGGCACAATTCTTCATGAAAATGGCAGACCTCGTAAAGAAGAAGAAGCTTGCTCCTGGTGTTTCTGTCCCAGGGTGCAACAGCTATTTCCTCTGCAAATACCTCAAGGACACTATGCTACAGGCTCGCACCTATCTATTCTGTGCAATTCGTCCCGAGGTTAAGTATCACCCGTACACATTTGCCACCCTTGGGTTTGCTGAAAACGCGTCTGTGATTAAGCTAGCCCCTAAGAAGGCGCAGGTGGCTATGAGTCCGCTAGAACGCAAGCTAATGGCTCAGCTGGAGGAAATGAAGAAGCAGATGGAGTCCATGCAAGGGGGGGGAGGGGACATGGCTGCCCTCTTGGCTGCTAAACAGGGCGAGCTTGCCAAGGAGATGGATGGCGACGGGAACAGCGCTGAGGCGCAGGAAGCTCAACTACGCCAACAGGCTGATGAGTATGGGAGGCGCGGAATCTGTCTTACTCACTTTACAAAGGACACTAAGGAACCTTACTTTATCAACCTTGATGAGGACCCATTCCGCTCCAACCGTTTCATGTATTTGCTGAGCAAGGAAGTTACCGTGTTCGGACCCGGGGGGGACATCAAGCCCACATCTCTCACCATCCTCAAGGGCCACTGCAGTGTTGAGCACGCTAACAGTGCTTGCACTCTTGTGGGAGGCAATGGAGAAACCATCCACAATGGGAAGAAGATCGCAAACGGGGAGAAGGTTCCTCTCAAGTCCTTCGATAGGGTTGTCATCGGTGGAGAGCTGCTGCTGTATCGCTACCCGGGACAAGACCCAGCCAATGAAGAGATACCCTCTGCCGCCGACGCTGTGGAGGAGTACCAAAACTGTATTAGCAACGCTAGCAGCGAACAGCAGTCAATGCTGGATGAGCAAATGCGTGCTTTCCAGGAGGAGAAGGACAAGTGGCTGAAGGACACACAGAATCAGAAAACTGAGGACGAAGCCGCAAAGGAAGAACACGACCGCGCAATGCAGGCCGTTGACCGTGAGATTTTGGAGCTCCTACCGAAGACGAAAGAGTTGAAGAAAATTGTCGGCATTTTGGATCGCGATCAACTATCCTTCGATGTGACCTTGCAGCGCACAGAGGATCGACTTGGGGTCCCCAAGGTGAAGATCCGCGTTGTGAACGGCAGCACCGATGAATCTATCGTGATTGACCCGTTCGAGTTCCTCAAGAGTTACAGTATTGTGAAAGACGAGATGACGCACCTGTCCATCGCCCTTGAGAGCGGTAGGGACTACGAGTTTCCTGAGCACCATGACCCCCTCGTCATCCTCTTCGACAACACTTTTCAACTCGGGACCTGCACAATCTTTCCTGAATACCTCATCTACGGTCTCTCTACGGACACTGACGAAATGCATCAGGATATCAAGAATATTTCAGCCCCGTACAATAATGTTGGGAAGCTGGAGGCAATATGGATTCCATTGGAGGGTCCCGATGCTGAAGAAGACGAGAACTACCTTCCCGAGATTGACGATCCTTCTGATTTGATTGGAAAACCTTGGACGTACAAGTTAAAAATTGGAAAGGCTGCGGCTTTGCCTATCATCACAGACATGTGCTATTGCCAGTACAACTTCAATGGGGAACTCTTCACCACCGAGACTGTGAGCGAAGTCAACACCCACAATCCCGAGTTCACCTACGAGTTCGTTCACCACGTCGATAAGGTCGATCAGGAGTTCCTCGACTATCTTTTGAAACCGATGGAAATTGAGATTTTCGTCTCTCCTTCCGTCCGGCTTCCAAAGAGCAAGGTCTCGACCACTAATGAGAAAATTTTGAGTAATTTGCAGACTGGAGGAAGCAGTAGCGGCGCAAACGACACAGTTGTTGGGGGAGCGTCAGCCGGCGGCGATGAAGTTCCAGCACTGAAAGCGAGGATCAAAGAGTTGGAAGAGGAGAACGCTAGTTTGAAGAAGCAACTGAGTGACGCTGGAATCGAGCCTTCTCTCAGCAAGATAAGCCAGAAATTAAGTGAGAGCGTAAAGCTTGACTCCGAACTGAATAGCTCTTGAGAGAGCGTGCGTGGAGGGTTACGCTTCGTGAGTGTTGTTATTATATCTAGTGGAAATACAACGATTTTAGTAAAACGGTGTGCCATCAATTTTATTGTGTTTTTCTTTCATTCTCCTCATCTAATCTCCACCTGTAGAGAGAGATGCATTGAAACCCAGACCAGCAGGTGCTTATATAATTATTCCCGCCCCAATGCAACGGTAAATGCAAAGGGGATACTGCCTACCATGACCCCCACGATCATCAAGCTCCACAAAAGAGAATTCGCCAACCCTATTCTTTTCCTCCCCCTTTCCTTAAAAAGAGAGCCCATAATGAAAAGACCGACAAATGGGCCAATTATCAACCTCAGCACGCCATAGGTAAAGGCAAAGAGTTTCCCGATAATAATATAATTCCGTGCGAAGAAGCTGTCAGTCATGGCACTGACACCGCTCTCTAGACACCACTTTCCAATGAACCAGCTATTCTGAAACGGGTTGCTCAGCTCACCAAAGAACATCAGCAACATTGCACTGTAATGCCCTGCCTTCAAATGTCGACACTGTGACATGTACAAGACTGTCGCAACGTGGTGAGCAAGAAATAGTGGATCTTCGCCAACAAGACGAAAAGGGAATATCCCACCGATTGCGTCGTCGTAATCTTTGACTAGGATCAAGATGAAATCTTGGATCATGTACCCGGTGCAAAATTGGATCAGTGAGTCTGCAAGAAGATACCAATTCTTTGACGGTGCGTCCCTCTCTCTGGCAACGGGATCCTTCTGATGCCCCAAAAGCAGGCTGCCAAGAGGAAATAGCAACAACGTTGAGTGCGTGACGCTTACTAATGCAGCAATGGAGTCCTCTGTAGGGTTTTTAGGGAGGCCCAAAGGCCAGCCAAGGTGATAGACAAATACATAGTGAAAAACGATTTTTGACGCGACAAGAAGTAATGCTGACGTTAATGTGATGCCAAAGTCGACGCCTAACACTTTAATAGTCGGTGAAATAACGCGTAGGATTCTAGGGAGGGCGTAAACTGATGACGACGTAGTTTTTCTCCGGGATCGTTTGCGGACAGTTGTGTCAGTTATAGCTGGAGAGTCAGCGCCAGCTGCAGCCTGTCGACTTCGGCGAGTGGTCCTCGGGGTAGAGGCGGTCAGAAGAGGCATGTTGGGTTGTCTCTTCGTCTCTTCTGCAAGAAGCCAATCTCTTGGAAATTCACATGCAAAATCCTCTTTCAGAACCTAGAATTGATAAAGATTCCTCGAGAGGATTCATCTGGGTATTTTTTGTGTCGGTCATCAATACTAGAGGCAGAATTTCTACAACCAAAGAGTAAATACACTCACGGAAATCTGAAGGTGACCCATGATTCATCTTCTCTCACTGGCCCTGCTCCTGGCATTGGTTGCCGTTGGCAGCAGTCACAGGTTTGGGATTTCTCGGCCGCGCTTCGTTTGTCGAAATATTCCCAAAGTAGCCCATAACAGTCTGACTTTCATTCGAGGTGGTGCGAGTTTTGACGGCGATAGCAGTGATGATAGTGAATGCAGTGATGACATCGTGGTTGAGTCTGATGACGAGGTTGAGTTTATCGACGATGGTGCTTTGAAGTCGTCGTTAAAAGAGGCCACGATAAAATCGTCAAAAACCAAAATTTCCTCTTCCCTGAAATCGAGGGGGAAGAGGAAGCATCGGAGCATCCCATACATCATAACAGTTTTGCTGTCTCCCTCTCTGACGTACGAGATGGTGCAAAATTATTTTAAATCACTGATAAATCCAGACTTTCCTCGGGTAACTGACGGTGGGGCATCAGAACTCCGCAGCGCTGTGGAGCGACGGCGGCTGTCAAAAGCTGCGGGGGGACGTCAGATGAAACGTCGGATGAAGCCGGGAAAGGCAAAAACACTGAGTGATTTGCCGAAACTAAACCAATGAGGTTAAGGGTGTTCTTTTGTCGTATTAATGGTGACGCTGGCTTTTCGCGTGTGAATTGTGAGACCCTGCTTCTGGATGACGTTTTTTTATTATTTTATGAAAAGACTGAGAATGAAGTTGAACCGGACCCACAAAAAAATACACACACACTGGCGCATACAGTACGCACGTACTGATATCAAATGATGATACGATAATTATAACACCCGTTTTTAGCTTTTAACAAATTTTAAGCATTGAAATTAGGACAGGTACGGTACGATAATAAGGTCATAAAATTTACATTATATAAAAAAAAAATCAAAATCAAAACCCGACGAAGATTCCCTGATCCCCCAAATAAGGCTCGCTCTCCTCATCATCAAGGGGGTCATCATCGTCGTTCTTGAAATTGCTACCGTCTGTAGCGCCTTTAACCTCTGGAATGTAGGGAGCTGTGAGTGTCCTCTCCTCGAGCTCTTCCAAATTCAAAACAGTGAAGTATTTGTGCCTTAAGACATCAGCGCTGGAAACACAGCCGATTCTCTCGCTTGCGAATGTCAACAATTCCCTGCAGAAAGAGGCTGCATCCTCCATGCCCTTCTTTTTCAGAGGTTTAGGGACATCGAAGACCTTCCTTCCCATTCCAATCAGGCAAACAGCCTTGAAGGTTTTTTTCAAGTCTCCGTCAAAATCAAAGGGTGCCCTTCCGGAGTACATCTCGACAAGTATGCAACCTAACGCCCACCAGTCGACTCCCTTGTCGTAGCCAGTGCTCAGCACAAACTCCGGGGCCATGAACTCGGGTGTGCCGCACATTGTGAATGCTAACCTCACGACTTCCGTGCCCCCTGAAGGAAGGACGACACTGTGGGGCATTCTCTTTGCCATCCCAAAGTCACATAGCTTCAGGTATCCGTTCTTGTCAATTAAACAATTTTCTGGCTTAATGTCCCTGTGAATAAGTCCCTTGTTATGGATATGAATAAGGGCCTTGCTGATGCTGGCAGAGTAGAACACAGCCTCGCTGTGCGTCAAGATGTCCTTGTTGATCATGTAGCTGATAAGATTACCTCCTTGCACACACTCTGTCAAAAAATAAATATTGTCAGCGTCTTGATAAGTCCCGAACAGAGTGATGATGAAGGGACAGTCGGAGACCTGCTGCAACGCATTCTTCTCAATAGTAACCCTGACCTCATTCTCGTGGTCCACGATAGAGGCCTTGCTCATCCTCTTCAACGCAAAGCTAACGTCCGGTCGGGTGTCACACTTAGTAATGTAGACACTTCCAAAGCTCCCCTGTCCAACGACTGCCAGCCTGTGCAGGTCCTCAAACTTTATGTCGCACTCAAGCTTCTGGTTCTGTTCTTGCTCGTCCAGCAAGAAGGACGCCTGCTTACCGAATTTGGTCATGATTTTACTGGCGCTTGTCTTGAGACTTTCCTTCGCTGTCAGTGCTTGAATGCGTCGGAAGCAAAGCCTGTCAATGCTCCAGCAAATCAAATCAGTCTTGGCAAGAATATCTGCCGTCCGGGGCACCCCATAAACCAAGCTGAGCTCCCCAAACACTGCATCGTGGTGGGCGGAGCCAGCGACCAGCTGCTTGTTTACAATGAATGCAACTTTACCCTCCTCCAGTACCCACATTTTGTCGCCCTCGTCTCCTTGCCGACAAAGGTATTCATCCGCATTGTATTCCTCACGAATTAGAGATTCCTTGAACATTTGGGTTGCTTTCTCCAAGTTTCCGCCCTTCATCCCGCTAAAATAACCCTCCATCGACGCCTTGATCGCTAAATCGGCAGCTCCCTGAAGACTCATTTCCGTCACGCCACTGGCAGCTAACGCATCTAACCTTCCGGTATTATGGAAGGAAGACTTCTTCCTGGCTACCCCAGTAATCTCCTCTAACATAAACGCACTTAGCCCTTTGCATTCAATTGTTTGTTTTGTGCATTGGTCCTTCCTAACCTCCAACCTTCTCTTGAGCTTGCCCGCAATTTTAGCGTCCTCGAGCATGCTGTCAGTGTTACGGAGCATTCGCTGTATAGTCGCAGCATCATGTCCTGACATACATACGCTGTTTGTTCGGTGGTCGCGCGGTCTAATTCGACGTTTTTTCTCTTGGATCGGCGTCGTTTCTAGTAGAAGTTTGTCCTGTAAGATGTTTGTGGTTTTTCGGCCATTCGGTTCATCGTTAAGGTGTAAATTGAGGTTATGGTGAAATGTGTCAGAAGAAGATCCTATCAAAGATGTTGGCCAAAAAGGTGTATGAACACGGTACTCACCACATCTGATATTGGCACGGCAACATCTGCCTTTGGGTCGGTCAAAGTTCGTCCAGCAGGCTTGGGACTAGGGTTAGAGGCAGGCTTAGTGGGCACTGTAGGTGCAATGCCGGCTGCTTTCCCAGGTGTTTGCTTGGAGACTGGAGAGGTTGCCTCATCTTTGGCCGAGTTAGGGCTTTTTATGACCGGAAGTTTGTCCGGTGAGGTCATTTTAAAGCTGAATCCTGCTATTTGAGGATGGTGTCAACCTAACTTCAGGGTGTGACCTTCTTTTGGCTCTTTTTCTCGGACAAAAAAAGTTGGGCAACCAACCGGGCAACCTGATATTCTCTGCCGAAAAAAATCGAAATTTGGCACACTACGAGTTTTAAAAGTTTTACTGCGTCACTCTTGCGCTCAAAACGCATCAAGAAGGGGGAAAGAATACATTGACATCCGCTAATCCCTTTCATTTGGCCACATCATTTTCTTCCGCTCAACTTCTTCCACCCAACATCAACTGCAGTCACATACCTGCAGCATCGACATGAAACTCTCCCACTTCGGCAACCGGCTGTGTCAACAGCGCGAAATCGAGAAGAGACAACTTCAGCACAAAAAAAAAATCAGGTCAATGAGGCCGACATCTAAGTCCAATGCCCGCCGCTTGATGGACACAACCGAGCCTCGGTCAGCTCTGCATCTCAAAATGAACTTGAAAAAGCAACAACTACAAGGAGAACACTTCTCTCAGATAGAACGAGAAAACCAGCTCCTTATGAACAAAATTTACCACATTATGAATGACGAAATTGGAGAAAAGGCTACTGAGTACCTGCCCGGAGTTCGCATTACCAAAAACCAGATGCCCACAGTTGACTGCCATATAAATGAGAAAACCAGGACAATAATTGCTGGCAAAGCTATTCTGTCAAAGTCGCTCAATTTTGAAGCCTGGGAAAGGAAATACAACAAGATTTGCGAAGAAAATAAGAATATGCAGGATCGCCTCAGGGACCGGAAGGTGAGTTTTAATTTATTTCATATGTATATCCCCTCCGCCAGAATCTTCGACGTTGTCTCTCTCTCTCTCTCTCTCTCTCTCTCTCTTTCTCTCTCTCTTAGACACTGACGCTTACCTTATTCGCAGTCAACCTATGACAGGAAAGAATGGAAAAAATTTTCCCAGCAACAAAAACTGTACAGTGCGAATGCTCGGGCTCGTGATGTAACAGCAGGACACCTCCCAAAACCGAATCCTACCGCGCTGGCTCGCAACCGCGGGTTGTCAAGGAGAAAGGCGAGAGAAGACGGAATCGTTGGAATTAAGAATGAGATCATTAGACAAAGATCCTCTCCAACTCCGAAGAAACAGCACAGGAAAAAAATGCAACAGTCCAAGTCTATGATGGTCGAGGCAGACAGCCAGCTGGAAGATGGAAGCCGCTGCCTACTTGAAATCAGTGAGCTTTCGACATCTTTTCACAATCAATACGAACTTCTAACCCACGGCTCTTCCGGTCTCCTTGTGTTCGCTAAGGTAACGAGCGACGATGGTGAGGACGGAAGTACAGCTGACCGAGATAATTCTGTTGCCCACATTAGTGGTGAGGCGATAATCGGACTCGATGAGCTCAAAAAAATTGCCGCCAGAGAGGGACTTGAAGAAAAACTTCCAGTATTTATGAGTTTGCTGCCCTTTGAAGAACGTCCGGATCTCTTTCCCACCTTTGAGTCCGCCGTTCCCAACGAGGAGGAGAACATCATTAGTCAGATGCTGCTTGGGAATCTGTTCATCAAGCGTTTCGGAACTAAATTGAAGGTAACTTTGGGCCGATTAAGCTGAGGATCGTTGCTTCGCTC
>Ga0115554_1002371_pt1 | contig 12993 bp, 6 predicted proteins | sample COGITO_mtgs_1104_3_FD_87283 | JGI IMG/M metagenome (GOLD analysis project Ga0115554, IMG submission 87283) | Pelagic marine microbial communities from North Sea - COGITO_mtgs_110404 | ecosystem: Environmental > Aquatic > Marine > Epipelagic | place: Germany:Helgoland, sampling site Kabeltonne... | reverse complement strand
GAGCCCACTTGGGGGATGTCTACCCTCACTTGCTGCCGGAAAACCAGCGCGTCTTGCCTCACGTCCCGTCAGTGTGTGCGAATTTGTCGTCCATGGCTCTTCCTCACCTGAAAAAATATTTCACAGTGGACAAGGAGGGTCTCGGCAAGCAGCAATTCGTGAAAGTTCTATTCAAGCAACTTCTCAAGGGACTCCCGAAACTGGGAACTCTGAGGGAGGCGAGCCATACTGTTGCGATTCTGGAGGAGCTATTCGAGCAGATCGACATTAATGGCGACGGCAAGGTTGATTGGGACGAGTTCACTAGCTTTAATATCGAGAACGGTATGGCTGCAACGAACCAGACCGAGCACAGCCAGTTGGACGAATATAGTGTATCACTCAAGCAGGATGCTAAATTTCACGACAACACAATCCTACCGCTCCACCCCATCGTGAAGATGGTGAATGTCCCTCACACCAAAAAATTTATGACGATTCAGAAAGATAGCAATGTCATCAACTGCTACACGAACAAGGGAGTCATTGCACATACTTTGGTCGTGGGAGACTCGAACTCTGACAGCGGAGGCGTTTCACTCACCAAAGTGAGCCTGACGGTCCACGATCTGGTCTACATTCCGGAGAAGAACTTGGTGGCCGTAGCATGCAGCGATAACACAATTTACTTGTACGAGGAAGAGTTGACTGCGGGTGGAATACACCGCACATATAAGCTGATCGGATCCATCTTTGAGCACTTTATACAATCCAAGAATCAGATCAAGTTGGCTTGGGATGACGAGAGCGAGCTCCTTTACAGCACTGGCCAGCACAACAGGATGTATCTGTGGGACCTCAATCTCAGAAAGTGTAAGCGGGAAGTCGACGCCCACAGCGATATGATTATGCACATGCTGGTTATCCACGACAAAAAGCTCATGGCAACGTGCAGTATGGACAAGAGTATCATTCTGTGGGGGCTCGAGAATTTTCAAAAGAAGAACGTCTTGAACGGCCACAGCCACGGAGTGCGGAAACTGGCCTACAGTGACGGCACACTTATAAGCGTGGGATTCGAGTACGAAGCTGTAGTCTGGGATTTAGTCAGCAAAGAAGTGGTTTTTACACTAAGCGGGCACAAGAGTGGAATAGTCGACGTCCTCATGATGCCTTCAACGATTGAGCACAACTGCTTGGCTGTAACACTTGATGATACAGGGGAAATGAAAACATGGGATTTAGGGGGAAGCATCAGCGCAAAGTCAACTGCTCTTCAATCCTTCAATGTCACAATAAGCGACCAGGTTCAGCAGTTCAATTGCATACTGGCGCCTTTCTGCAAGGATAACATCGTGGACCAATACAGCAACTTGTTCTGCGGTGCCAACACGCTGCACCATTTCATCCCTCACAAGGCGAAAAAGGACTTCATGCTACCCTCTACAGTCCTCTACAACGAAAGCAGCTGCAATTTCATCGCCAGCGTTGGTGATGGTTTACACTTATGGGACTCAACGGACGGTAGCTACATCCGTGCGTTCGACGACGTCGGCAAGTTTGACATATGTTGCGCCACAACAGACTACCCGAGGCAGAGGAGAATCGTTCTTGGAAACGAGAGGGGCGAGATCTGCATGCTGAACTACATCACGGGCGCTTTGCTTTGCAAACTTCATGTGCACGATGGGGAGGTAACAAATGTCGTATTTGACGAAAATACCAAGATGATTATTACCACGGGAAACGACAACCGTGTGTGTGTCTGCCACGATGTTGATGGCCAGCTCTTGTTGATGCGTAGCATCTCGAATTGTCACAACGGAAGCATCGCCAGCCTAGCCTATAGCTATAATTTCAGTCTCATAGTTACTGGAGGGAGCAAGTGCGGCGAGTTCAGGCTTTGGGACTTTCAGCGGTTGTCGCTGAAGTGCGTTGGAGAAGCGACTACCAAGGACGTTCATTGTCTCAAGATTATCGAACAGTGGAAGATGATCATTGTCGCTGGAGGGAACGGAGTGGCGTACTGTTGGCGTTACTTTTTTGAATGCGACAACCAGCAATACGGTGTAGAGTGCCTCTGCCGCCTAGGAGAACCCAGGCCCGCCGTTTCCGGAATCACCGCGATCTGTTTTGCTGTGAGGGGCGGCGCCGTTGGCGGCTATGATAAAACACCCGAGAATCAACCCGAATCAGAGAGGAAGAGTGACGCAGGCACCTTCTCGCTAACTGAGCCCGGCGAGATCACGAATAGTAAAGAGGCGAAGCCGGTTGTCAACAATATATGCGTGATGGACGACGGTGGCGTCCTTACCACCTTCTGTCTGGACACGATTGTAAGAGCAGTTCAGCGTGAGAACAAAGAGTTGCAGCAGATTTCCAAAACCGATTATGTCTGTAACGAGCAAGACTATATTGCTGAACTAAAACTGGAGCGGGATATGCAAGTTTATTTGGGAAATATCCCTGAGCCCGCTAAGAGAACAGACTGTCTGACAATCGATTTCGTGAGGAGGTGGAAAGGCCACGACCAGACTATCGTCAGCGGGATAAGCACTCTTCACCCTCCTAGTTTTCTGTCCGCCAGTGCGGACGGTTTCATGACCGTCTGGGGTTTGGATGGAGACCTTCTGGGAGAAATGAGGATGCCTAACGTCGACGCAGCGCGGCAGTACCAAAGGAATCATTTTCATTACCCTATAAAGGAGCTAGAGTGGAATTTTCCCGAGGAGAAGACGGACGTGAGCAAACATCATAAAGAGGTTGCCGAAGAGCTCATCAATAGGAGTAGGGCTACAACGATGAGGAGAGGTATAAGCTTCAGGAAAAGCAGTGGTACTCCCATATTGGCCTCGATCGACAATTCTAGCCCTACCAAGGCTGCGAGGCTGAGAAAGAGCACTCTGAATGCATTCGGCAAGAGTTTTACGATCAAACACGGGGCGATAAAGAGTCCCACCAGAAAAAGTAGCAATTTTTTTTCATTTGACCCGGAAAGCTCACATATTGAGGGTGCGAGTTCGGCCCCTGTTAGCAGGGTCAATAGCATCGTTGGAGTGGCCGATTTCTCTGATTCCAAGCAGCGCGCTGCAAGTGTAATGATTGGCGCAAAGTTGTTGGAAAAGCTAGACAGCAGTCCAGATTTGCTGCGAATCGACGTCACGTCGCCGGTAGAAAAAATGGCCCGAAGTAAGAACAGACAGCTAACTACAGACAGTGCTGCAACTGCAACGTCTGGTAACGTGACGAGGTCACAACGAAACGGTATCCTTCAGCAGATCCAAGTAGAGAGCGGAAAGTCCAAGAACTCTAGCTCCTCGTCGAAGCGTCCCCAAACAGCTCCAACATCCGCATTCGGGGTAGAAGACTTCACCGATATGCTATTTGAGGAGACACCGCTGGAAAAGATTAGAAAAAGTGGGCACATCCCAGGAATCGCTGACGCCTTTTCGAGTCGCAGTATCAAAGGGGGGGTACAAGACGGCGTCTACGACTTTGAACAGGTACGTCAGCTCCGCAAGATCGGCCAATTTAGAGGCAGAGGGGAGGCTTATGGCAGGGCATATCCAATCATACTTCCGTCGCAGATAGACAGGATTACAGGCATTCGGCACCAAGCTGTCATAGACGAGGTTTATCGAGACACACCCGTGGCTGAGCGCCCAAATACCACCGGAGGAGGTGGTATTGTTGGGAACGGAAGAGGAGGGTCTGGTCAGCAACAATGGCGGGGCTACGCGAATTTAGTGAGGGAGTTCAATTACCAACAGAAAAACATCAGGAAGCCCATGATGTCTCCGGCCGGAGTTGGCAGTTTCTTGCCCAAAGAAGAACGAACACGAGACAATTTAATGGCAGGAACGACACCATCGACCCGCGGACGTGGTGACACGAGGCAGGAAATTGATCTTGACTTCGGGAATAGTTTGGCAGATAAACTCGAAGATGGAATGAGCGAGAGCGATGACGACGATGAGGACGTTTCACCAACAAATAAGGATCGAGAGGAGAGAATGAAGGCAATGTTGCGACAAGGGAGCAGCGGAGGCTTAGGAGGGGTGAAAAGGGAAGGCGCCGGAAGGTTGCACGGATTTAACGAGTGGAAAAGTGGGGCTGAGGTGGACGAGCCTCTGGAGCAGCAGGGTAGATACGTGCACTCCCAGGAGATTATGAAAGATGCAATGGACGCCAGCGACAGCAACTTAAATAAGCCAATCTTCACCCCACCAAAGAGCGACAGAAAGTTGAGTAATGCTATGATTGAGCATCATAAACTCCACGAAACCCTCAATCATCACATCAGGCACCGGACCAGTAGCGCTGACCAACACATTGATACGGTCGAGAAGCGACTAACTAGAAAATTTAGCAAGTTGATGGTTGAGAGATCGCATATATTATCTCAACTGGGCGATGTGGACGAGAGAGACGAGAACGAGGACGAGGACGTGGACGAGGACGAGGACGACGACGATGACGACGATGGCGACGAGGAGGAGAACAAGCAGGGATTGGTGGCGGTAAATAAGGGCAATATGAAGGCGAAAAAGGTACCAAAGAAGAAATCGAACGTTTTCACCAGCAAGAAAATTGAAAGGCACGGCTCAAACCTCAGGCGCAGCAGCAGGATAGAAAGAATGCCCACCAAATGGAGCGAAGTTAAGAAGACTGAGTTCGCCCCCCACTACCAGATCGAAGAAATTAAACACTTCCAGGAGTGTTTCCAATTTGTCGACCGAGACAGGAGTGGTGAAATCTCAATTGGCGAGTGGGAATACTTCCTCAAAAGTATGAACCACGAAATGAGAGGTACTGATGCCAGGAGGCTCTTCATACACATCGACGAGGATCACAATGGCGCTATCAGCTTGGATGAAATCTGCAAAGTAGTATTCAACAAGGCGAGCGCTCGCCAGCTCAGAACTATGGTGCACATCATGCAGACCCAATTCGTCGAAGATCATGATAAAGCTGGATATCATGCCGATGAAATTAGTCGCGCCGATCTCAGGCAATTGTTTCAAATCTACGACACCGAGAACAAAAAAGCCTTGAGTGTCAAGCTAATTGAACAGAGCGTGCAAATGCTTAACATCGAGGAGAAACTAATGACTAAACTGTTCAGGGACGCTGGCTACGAAAATTATATGGCAGAAGTAATCAACGAAGAGACATTTGTCGAGGTCATCTACAACTACCTGAAAGGTCTGAAAAAGATAAGGGTGCCTGAATAAATGTTGTGGTGGGTGGGTGGTACTACACATGAAAGAATAAAATGTGGCAATACGTGTGGCGATCTTTAGCAAAGCTACTTTATTATTTCTCTTAGTTTGTATAACCATTTGACCGATAGACCGTCCACTATTTCCTAGAGAAATCCCCCTCCCCATCATCATCATAATCAGTTTTGCCCTCCCCCCTACAGTCATCATCATCGTCATGTTCCCCTAGGAACTCGATGGGAACTCCGTAGGTCTTAAAATCTGTCACCTTTTTGATGACTTTCGCACGCTGCATACGGGATTCAATCTTTAATTCACTTTTGAGATCAGAATCTGTCACCTCGGCAAGCATACTGCCGTCAAGCCGATGCTCTTCAGCGATTCCAGCGATATTGGGCAATTCCAAACGAGTCATTAACTGACCGACCTCAGTGACATTCAGCGACGACAAAGCTCTATGCCTGCTTCGAGACTCAATCGGCGGTTCCAGGAGAGCAAGAGGAACTCCCTTTTGAACATCAAGAAAGTCTTTAATATGACTTATCAAGTTCAGCCTCTGCACATGAGATTTCATCTGCAGTTCGCCACTCAGATCTGTCTCAGCCTTAAAGGACGATAGGACGACACCGTCAACGTGAAATCGTCTGAACGTCTCTATGTGCTTATCAAGGCCCAGATTTTGTAGAAGTATAGAAACCTCCTCCTGGGTCAGTAGCTGAAGCTTTTTCTTCGTTTCAGGTTCTTTACTAGTGTGCCCCCCTGGCGAGCTCATATCTCTAGTCGAGATCGAAGTTGGTCTGGTGGGCCGTTCCTTCTGTTGACAACAAAGAGAGAGAGGTCTGCTAATCTATTCACTTATTAAATTTTGCTACAGTTCGTTTTTGCTACCTGTTCTGGCGTTCTAACCTGGTCGACGAAACGAAAAATCTTATCAGGTCTGATTCCGTCTGAAAATGTAGGGACCCAAAAAAAAAAACCACTTTCAAAACACCACTTTCACAACACCAAAAAAAAAAAAAAAAATCAGGTAGGGACCCTACCCAGTAAAACTTCTATCGATCTAGCTTTAGAAAATTTAACAACATCTTTTACACGCTAATATATACAAAGGTGGTACACTTTCAAAACATAGAGGTACCTCTCCGCACTCTCTCAACCTTTGAGCCCCTTTTTGACATTGACTTAAACCGAGTTGTCACAGCCAATTTCTTTTCCCCTTTGTCATCACCGTCTGTTGGTTCTTCCCATAGAGATGTGTTGTACCCTGTTAACTCTTCGTCAAGGATGGGAGCCACTTGATTGCTAAGAAAGTGGTTCGCGAGCGTGTGAGCGCTAATATTACGATTACTTTCTTCCCATAACGTCCCCCCTATTCACCTCAATCCTGAAAAGGTCGTTTCAATTTCATCCACACACAGTGTCTTCTATTCAATTTGTCTTACCTGATCCTCTGCATGCGGTTCTCTTCAGCTATGGAAGAACTGCGCCCAGCCAACTTCGGGTTGAAAGAGACATTTTCGGCGTCTAGCAAGAGCTTCGAACGGAGTATCTCGAGAAATAGATTTGAGGTAGAATGAGTGCGCCGTACTTCCCTTTGGCTTATGCTATCAAAATCGGATTTGAATATATGCTCTGCGTCTGGTATAAGCCACAATGGAATGAGGGCAATTGTGCGGTCCGTGAACCAGGGAGGTCGTTCGCGGTGCCAGATTTGCCAGTTTTCCTTCATCCACAACGATATTTCATCTTCAAAGTGTCGCCAGAGAGATTTGTGATGTCGAGTGATGATGTGTACCCTGAGATCATCGTTTCCTGACAAAAATAACCTCTTGGTGTATCCCATAGACGTCTCAGTAGAATAAAACGAGTACAGGAACCCTCGGTTGCTGAAAATTAACAATGCAGCGAAGCTCAGACTCCACAACAAGGTCAGAGCGGAGGCGAGCATGAAGACTTGGTAAGCTCCAAAGGGCAAGGGGAGATGTTCACCGTCATTTGCATGTTCTTCGTCATATCGTAAGCGGAATGCAACGACAGCAAAAACACTAAATTGGGCATAGACGGAGTTGAAAAGCCAATAGAAGCCTCCCAAATAGTTGGGATGCCTAAGGTAAATCAAACAAGTAAAGTCACAGATGAACTTCTCGCCCATCCTGAAAAGAATTGTTGCTAAGACAGATGCCATTCCTGTTTATTTGTAGAAGCGAAATGCCCATGTCGATGATATTCGATTGTGTTAGGAAAAAAACCCCAATCATCTCATCCCTTCCATCCCATATCCCATCTTGCCGTGGTGAACTAACCTTTCACAGGGAGGTAGCTTCGAAATTCCCCCCTAATAATTTTATAAGTGAAGTATACTGCCATTTCACCCCCGAAGACAACAATCGCAAATCGCTTCTTGATGCCGATCAAGAGAGAATAAGTGAAACACTTGGAAAGGAGCTGAGAGAAGGCCATAGCCAACATCGAAACCTTTACGACATGGTGGTCCCTACCACTCAGGGGGACGAATCCGTTGATATCTTTGGCGATAGATCTGTTCAAGAAGCTCATAGTTAGCAGAGGTGGCGCGCGACGTGCGAAGATGCCAAACCTTTGTCTCTCACACAACTTACCTGTTGGTTATGGTGATATCCTTGATGTATGACATGTACATTACGGTGTGGGAGGTGGCAGCCGCGGTGATAAGTAGAGAGACGACAACGCCAATATTATAACTTGCTTCTTGACTCTCGCCGGCGGAGAAAAGCTTCTGTAAGCCGACAAATTGCAAGACAGTACAGGGAATACTTTCTAAGCCCAGTTTGCACGCCTTGAAATAGACGAGTTCTGTTGTTTGATCAAGCATCTCGTGACCAGCGACTTTTGTCTTAGTGAGGACCCGAAATATGTTCAGAGCAGGTTTCATGAAGGTAACTGTCGCCAAAAGTTCTCTCCTCAGCCACTCCTTGTCGAATTGGTGGATGAAAAAAACTAGCGTGAGCTGAAGACAAAGAGCACTGGAAATGCTAACGATCATGGAAGTGGCATACCACCAGTATTCGTTATCATCCTGATCATAATAATATGTTATCGTAAACACATCTGTGAGAAAATCGAATAGAGCAAAAGCCGAACCTCGAACAGCCTCGAAGATTTTCTGGAAATTCACCTCCGCTATCAAAACTTTGCTGATCTCCCTCATCATAGGCCGGTAGAAACGGTGCATCTGACTAAATTCTTTGAGTGCTGGATACTCCTCTAAGAACGTCTCAACTGCGCCCTCTTCATTCGCAGAGTGTGCCAGTATACGAGCAAAACTCCTCCCAACAATCTCCCCGTCTCGAGCCGTTAAGACGTGGAGCTTCGTCTATATTCCTTTTCTCAATTCTTTTGAATCTGAGGGGATTCCACGTGCGCTGAACAAGCCCTTGGTGGCTTCTTCAACGAATCCCGCTTCATTCGTCAGAATGGAACGAATCATGGGCTCGAAAAAAGGGTGGCAATTGCTGACTTCCTGCATGCTAGAATAGGAACGAAAGAAACCTGCAACCTCCTCCTCTCGCCGCTTTTTAAGCTTGCCAGAAATTTTACGGAGCCCAACAGTTTTCTTGCTGCCCGCCATGATGGTTTGACCAAGCTTAATACCGTCACCACCAGTCAATTTAGAAAGCGCAGCGGTGCGTTGAAAATTGAGTTGGGTCGAAGCAAAAGTGCGATACTCGAACGTACCCAACAAACGCTTTTGAATGCTGAAGTAATCGTTAAATTCATCTTCTCTCCCGAGGACGAATATGAATTCCGCACTGGACTCGTGGCCGTCGATGTTGGTTATTTTGAATAAGGCCTTGATATCTTCTTTCTCGCGCAATTTAAACCGCCCCCCTCCCAAAGCGAAGAAGCCAGTAGACCTTCTGGACATTTTTTGTGTTCGAGCGCCAGCATAATCCCCGACATTGAATCGAGCCTTCGTCGAGCGTCTAATGAACTTGGTTGCAGTTCCAATATATTTGCTGTAGGCGCACATGTAGCCTTCGCTGTTGTTGCTTCTAGTCCATGTCATGTCGAGAAGAAGCTCCCGCTCGCATTCTGAAATAATTCTGTACCCGTTCTCAACCAAATGGACAGTCTGCGTAAAGAATCGGTCCCTCTCTCTGTTGGTATCAAGCATAGGGCTCAGTACGTCAGCCGGCATGATCACATTATCGTCCCTAAAATGCTTGCCGTCGACGTCCCACAGGAATAGAAGTGTCTCACTGGCCGGGGCTCGCATTACTCCGGTCAAGCAACAATATACAACACCGTTCACTGTGCAAGTCTCCCCCTGTATGAGCGGATTGTCTGTGGAGATTTTTGTCTTCAAGTTCCGGTGGAATATCTTAAACATCTGCATACTCTCCCCCAGCGCCTTATTCTCGTCCTTCTCGTGAGTGCGATTAGCCAAGACACCTTCAAACTTTGTCCTTATTTGTTTTCGTTTCTCCTGGCTGATCTCGACATCTTTTTGGAACGTTTCCCTCATTCTGCTGAGGGGAAGTACATAAGATATCGTCAGATGTTCCTCAAACGCGGTTTTCGGGATAAAACCGCTCACTGAGTACTTAAACGTGTTGATGACCTCGGTCTGTTCATATCCCCCCACCGGGGACAAGCGGCGGCACTCAACATAAGAGCTGTAGTAACCTTTGCTAATATTGCTGCTTCGGAACAATTCTGCTGAATTGATATTGTCATAGGCAACCACAATGTAGTTTTCATCAAATTTTTTCCAAATACAGTGGCAGTACAGTTCTCGCATGTGGACTCCGACACCTCCTTTAATGCATTTGATGACTCGAAACAAGTCACTATGATCATTCTTTTTGATAAATTCCTGGTCTAGATCACCCGCGTCGCTGTACTGAGCTCCCCGCACTCGGCTTAGTTTCATGAATTCGTAGGCAACGCACTCTGCGATAGAGGCGTCAATTACTGTCGTCATCCGAAAATATTTTCTATTTCGGCTGACCTTGAGAGAGACTTTGCTGTCGTAGGACGATAGTGTTTGCATCGGCATTCGAGACGTGTCCATAGCTTTCTTCACCTTGATTAACATAGTATCCTCCTCTTTGCTGTACTCCTGAGGAGTATTCATTATGACCCAAGCCATTGCAGTCCTATCGGTTGTATCCACCTCTCTATCCCGGTTGAACTCTTTCCTGACAGAAGGGAGAGAGATGAATTGAAAACGGGGCTTAATGTTATCGACTTTGACCTTTCCACCGAGATTAAAGTCGACACGCTGGAACACAGAGACACGACACTTGAGGTTGATGGTTTCCCTGGAGAGTCGCCGGATCCCCTTCTTCCCCAAGCGGAAATCATCGGCTATGTTCTCGAAGAAAATACACGCGGTAAAGAAGCCGGCCACATAGTTCTCAGTCGATTTTTCACAAGCTCTATTCTTCAAAGGCTTCACCACAAGGCAATATAAGTTATGCGTGATTTTGCGCCAAACAACTTTGCTGGTAAATCGGCGGGGTCTCCTCGGCCATGGGAGCCTCATTACTTCTTCGACATTGATTTCGTTAACATCAATTTTTTCCGACACTTCACGGCACAGATTTTCATCAGCGTAGTGGACGCGCATGTTGTGACAGCTACAGAAATCCCAAGAATAGGCGAGCACTTCCATTGCGGTCGTATCAATCACTGTAACAGACTTAGTCCAAGTACAATTCTCGTTTACTTCGGCTGACGTAGACGCGACCTTCAACTGTAACACTTCGCGCCGCCTTTTTGATTTACGAGACTTGCGGTCGTCGGTGAGCGAATACGTGTACCACTTATGGATAAAAGAGTTTCCAGTCTTTAACTTGATCCAGTGGATGCGACCATCGAGAGAAGAGGTGAAATTCGGACTTTCCTCGACGCTGTCCTGGCTTCTGAAAGAGTCCACATTATCGCCCGGAGCAGACCTGTCTGAGACCTCTTCTTCTTCCCCTGAATGCTCATCCTCCGAATCTATCTCAATGTCATCATCTTCTTCACCGCCAGAGTGACGTCCTTTCTGATCACGTTGGAAAACGCCGCCCATGCTTTTTGCAGTCTGAGTTAAAGTGCCATTGTGTGGAAGCACATCGTAGAGAAACCGACGAGCGAGAGAATTGACAAAATCTAATTGTTCTTTGGAGACCGACGCCTTCGGAGCAATATTTCTCATGAATTCAAAGCGCATCTCGGCATCGACATACTGCCCGTTTCTCAGAAAAAGATTTTGGTTGTGCTGAACAATTGCAAGAGCGTTGTTTGATTCGGTGACGAGTGCTCTAGAGAGCATTCGGTGGTCGTCGACAACACTGTGCTGAACGACAGTCATCTCGCAGATATCATTCGCAAGGCGACGAAGGACGTAAACCCCTTTCAAGTCGATTGGAAGTAGAAAAGTAGGTATATTGTCTACTGCTGACGGGGTGTTCCCGGCGCCATCAGTAGCCCCAGCCTCAGGCAAGAGGTCATTCTTGCCTTCCAGGGACCGTGACACCATCTCCCGTATTCTCTCAGGCGTTACATTTGAGGCATCAGCCACTTGAACACTCGATTTAGAAGAATTTCTGGAAGGGAAAGGTAAGGACCGCTTTGCGGTCTTTCTTTTACCTTCAGGAAAAGATCGCTCTTTTTGCGATCGCTCTTTTTGTTTCCTCTTCTTCGACTTGATAGGCTCGAAAGCCATGCAATACAGGTGGTCATCACCATTCTGGTGCCGATATTTTGCCCAAACGCCCTTAAAGAGACTTTCGGAGACTGCCACAGGCCCAGCTCGCGATCTGCTAAGGAATATTCGCGATCTCTTTCCAGGAATGTCAAAAACAAGCCTCGGCAAATTACCCTGCTTTTTGTAGTGCTCTTTGAGGGAACGATTGCTCGCAAAGTCCCACAGGGAGGCGAGGACCTCCTCCTGACTCGCGTGGACAACGCCGACTGCCTTCTTCCAACAGTCCGAGTCCCCCTCAGCATATTTAATGTAGAGCTGAATGGAATTGAAATGGCTTACAGCTGGCTTGAGCTTCCTCCACCTATGCTTACTCTCCTTCTTGGGGTTCAAACCCTTGTCTTCATTATATTCAAACACCTTTCCGCCGATTTTCTGTAAGTTCCCAAACTTCATGCAACGTTGCAGCATCCCAGATTCTTCGTCAGATAACGGCATAGAGTAAGGCAGCTGAACGATGAACTCATGTCTCGTTATCGAGTCCATCTCGTCGTCTCGCTCAAAGTAATCGCTCATCTCCTTGACGATGTCCCCTTGAGCTTCCCAATTGTTATTCCCAACTGCGCTCTTCGTGTCCATTCTGCTAAAATGTGTAATTTTGCTCTGGCTATCACTGATCCGTTCAATATGGAAGATGAGCTTTACGTGTGTGGCACGAACAGTTTCACGGTTTGATGTTGCATAGCCGAGGGGGAGGTCCTTCTCTTTCTCAGGTTCGTCAATCGACTCGTAGCAAAGAAGAAATTGATCTTCCCTAATTTTAGCCCACACCCCCCTCATCAAGAAATCCCTCGGCAATAGGGGATAGTGGTACTTGTTGCAGACATACACTAAGTGATTGTGGTTGTTAACCTCCTTCAAGACTTTTCGGGGGAAACCAAGCTTGTCGTCCCCGTTACGTCTGGAGTGTAAATAGGTGGCACCAATTCCTACGAAATCGTAGAGAAACGCCAGGGCCTTCTCAATAGAGGCGGTAACGATGCCAACACACTTCACAATCGCTAGACCAGTTTGAGAGCATGTCGTCTTAAATTTTGGATAGAATAGGTCTTTGGAGAG
>Ga0115554_1002369_pt1 | contig 13004 bp, 8 predicted proteins | sample COGITO_mtgs_1104_3_FD_87283 | JGI IMG/M metagenome (GOLD analysis project Ga0115554, IMG submission 87283) | Pelagic marine microbial communities from North Sea - COGITO_mtgs_110404 | ecosystem: Environmental > Aquatic > Marine > Epipelagic | place: Germany:Helgoland, sampling site Kabeltonne... | reverse complement strand
TTGCGGTATTGTGGACGATGATGAATGACGCAATCGCGGTCGTGTTATTGAAAGGGCGTTTCTACGAATGGTGGTGTCTGAAAGAAGGAACGGCAGTCCCCCTCCCCCAAACATCTCAAATTGCCAAATGTGCTTGATTAACAACAATAGAGCTCTCGTTATCGTCTGAAATGTCCTTTTAATCGACAAGCAGGAGATCTAGGTTGACCTACATTGAATTGCTTTGGAATGACTTAAACACACTTCCAGTGCCATTGTCCTCCAAACCCTCGATTATATATTTACAATTGCGAATATACAGATATAAAGAAGAATCTCTCGCTCAAAAATGCTGTCGCTATTTTCTCTTCGATAAAAAATTATTCCAACAGAGAAACCTAACAACCGTTGCTCTACCAATCCACTCATTGTCTCTACTTTCGTCCAGTTTCATCTGGACGGCAGTTTCGCCTTGCCTAGCCTTGACAACGTCCCACAAAGATTCGTTTGCTTCGTCATCGTCGATGTCCGGAAGAAATTCGACTCCGTTGGCATTCTTTTGGAGTAAGTATATCGTATCAAATGTCGAAAGATTTCCTTTGGTTGTCATCAAAGGAGGGATTTCTTCGGACTCAGTTTCTGATGTGAGAGAAGTGAAGAAATACTCAAATACTTTATTCGCCCTATCGATGAAATCAGAGGATGTGTCATCGCCATCGAGAAACTGAGAAATCCATTTGAATCGATCAAATTCCGATTCAAGTTGCAAGCTTGAGAGGAATTTCTGCTTATCAATCTCGGAGCAGGAGGAGGATCCCAAAGAAAGATCCCTTTTCATCAATGAGTGAAACGATTTAGCTCCTTCTCTCGCGTGCTTATTTTCGCATTCGCTTCCAGTCTTTTCTTCGTCAAAGTCAACAACGGCGATCAAGAATTCACTTACAAAACAGCCAACATCGAAGGGGTTTACGAAAGCATCTGCATTTACTTCATCCCATCTCTTCTCGAGTGATTCAATCACAAATAGCATTGCGTCTGTAACATCGACGTCCTCACTCTTCGAAATAACTTCTGTCACAGCGCTACTGCTCGTTTCTGCGATTTTCTTGTGTATCTCTTGAGGAAGGTAGGTAGTGTCAAGCCATGATGTTATTGTGTCTGACAATGACTCGGACAGGTGAATCAACGTGGTGTCACCTCTCAGGGTTGACAGCGATGGCGTTTGTGGCGTGGCGCTGCTGCTGCTGCTGCTCCGTACTGACGTTGTTGATTTTCCTAGAGCCGCTTGACAACTCTTACCTGCCCCTGGTAAGAAGGGCAGCTGTTTGACAAAGGCGGACGAACGAAAGACATCAGCAAATGTCAACAGCAAAATGTGGAGTAACAATTTCTTCATATAGCCTAGCGCGGTGGTGTGGTGTGGTGTGGTGTGGTGTGTGTCAGCAAGGAATATATCGAAATACGGACTATATCGTCAGTGCTGAAAGTTTTTTCTGTATTCTTCATTCATTCTTGCCGGCCTTTGGGAAATAAATGTACTCGTTTTCCATCGTGTTTAGCCCTGCTGTCACTCAATCTCTTTTTGTCCTATGGATAACCCAAACCATCTTCAAATTGCAGATTTCGCTGCTAACGAGTTCCGTGGTCCAATCTTCTCTGAGATCGATAGAGATGGCACCGAAGAGCCTCCACGTACCCCCTTCTCTGCGAAAGATTATGATGATTGGATGAGAAAACAGGGACGGCGGTGGGCTAACGAAGATGTTTGGAACGACGAACAGGCAGATCTGCGTGAGAAGAAGCTTGCAGATCTTAAGTTGAGGGAGGATCTCCCCCCTAAACTCTCTGTGAAGCTATCCGATGGTATGAGCGAGAGCGTCAACGTATATAAATTTGCAGCCGTCAGCGATGTTGTGCTTGCTATGGCTGCGAATGAGTGTTTTAAGGCCAACCCTCGACCTTTCAGAGCACAGATCCTCTGTTGTCAGATGCATGCTAGATTTTGGTAACTGTTCGCCTGACGGTGATAACGTTGTCGACCTCCTCAGGCTTGCACAACAATTGCAGATGGACGGTCTTTTCTCTGAGACAACCGACCTTGTTTTAGCTTCGATTACGCCTTCAAATGTAACTTCAATTCTACAGCTAGGTGAGGAGCTCAATCACAGTAAGCTATTCAGCGCAGCGCTTGACTTTTTGGTGAAAGAGATTGAGGATTTCGAGTCTAGCGATGGTTGGGATGCCATTGACCAAGGAGTCCGAGACAAGGTTATCACTCTTCGGAATCTGTCTAGATCTTCCCTAATTGGTCGTGGTGCAAAAGTCAGTGAGGTTGTGTTTGCGAGCGCTGGTGAATTCGTCGCTATGTTGGAGGAAACGATACAGGATCAGTCTGAACGGCTGTTGGACGCAAAGCAACGACAACAAGAATTGAGGGACTGTATTATTGGGCGGAGTGGGAATAGAATAGGAAGTGAATATTCTTCTTCCAGTTGGCCCAACATACGCGATGCTGAAAAGAAAATTGCCAAACAGGAGGCGAGGATATTAACGCTTCGACGATTTCTTGAGAGCCAGAAGGAGATTTTCAAGCGTGCAAGATCCCAAAAGGAGGAAAATTGTTGAAAGTGACGACGCATGTCGGTTTGGGTAAGGTAGATAGAATAGATACTTCGATACCGGACGAAGGAGGTTATAAAAATAAAATAAAAGGCAAACCGCGTACCAGGGTAGCAGGTTTCTATAATTGTGTAGATGCAAAAGCTTGTCCTTTGAAAAAACTACAATTGTCACTCGGAATTTCTACTCTTTCTTTTTTTTTTGTGTGTCAATTCAAATTTTCGGATATACTACTCGCTCAATAATGGGCAAAAGCAGTAAAAAGACCGCAAAAAGGTCCGTGAAGAAGGGCCCCCCTTGCAAGGCGGCAACAACAAAAACAATCCTCCGCAAGGCCAACGCCTTAATGTCCCTCGATTCTTTGCACCTTGCCGCCCAATTGCGAGTATACAGTAGGATTGGCAAAAGAATCTCTCAAAATCTCAAAAATGCTGTCGCTATCATCCTCTCTTCGATAAATTGTGGTGTCCTTGTGAGGCTGCAAATTTCGAAGTCGCCACAATTCCGTCAATGGAACGGTGGGAAAGTCGTGGTGCTCGGTGTGAAAATTTGTTCCTAGAGTTAGCAAAGAATAGATTCCCCCTGCATAAGTGGACTGTGTGGGTCCACTCTCTTTGCTCAAGTGGTTGCTCACAAACATGGCAGAGAGAGGATGTGGCGGAACGCTCCAGAGCGTCTCCGAGAGTAATAAAAAAATGAGTGGCTTGAGCCCTCCGAATATTACCAGTATTGCCCTTAAACCTAACTGCACCCGCGTGTTTTTTGCGAGATCCCGATGGAACTCACGAGGCTTTTTTGGGAAAAAAAAATTCGTCCCAGACAATGCAACGACTGCATCGTTGGTGGCGAGCATAAACCTCTCCAATATAAATCCAAAACCGAATATCATTGCATTCAAAACAGGACTGTCCCTTCTCCAAAGGCCGCGGAAGAATTTTGAGACCGATAACGAATGGCCATTTATCACAGGGCCGTCATCTCCGTCTCCAATGATCTGCCTGTGCGTCGTGAACAGAACGTCTCCGTCTTCGAAATCGACGGAATCACTATCAAACAGTGTCTTGCTGCCGTCAACATTGCCGAGATTACGGTGGTGAGTGAGATGGCCCCGTTTTAGGTACAGATAGTAACCAAAAATAGATGGCATGGATCCCCAGAAGAGAACAGAGTCGTTGAGCCGAGGGTCAGAAAAGAGGGTGTGGTGACATGCATCGTGGAGAATTTGTAGCTGCCAAAGAGATAGAGTGGCACCCACCGTTGCAGCGAGAGAGAATATGGAAAAGTAACTCATCGTGGAAGCTGCCATAGCCAAGCCAAGTAAAGATGCATTTGTAAAAACAAGGAGGGGGAAACAAATCCTGGAAGACTTTGTCGTCATGAGCTTTTTTATTGCTTGTATGTTGGAGTCCGTATTGTAAGCTGAAGACAACATCCGTTGCCGCCGCCTAGTGTGCCACTGCGCAACTGCAGAGGGTTGAGAGAGTTGTGAGGGTGCCACTCGTGAAGAGAAAAGCTGACCACGCCAGGCCTGATGACGCAGAGACACACTCTGTGAAGAGTGTGCTGCTTGCAGCCTGGGATGATATGCGATGACAGAGGTGGAGAGAACAACCCAGACTGCCGCAACAGTTGTTATAATACCCATGGGTGTTCGATATTTTTATATCTTGAGTGAATCGTTGCTTTTTGGTAAAGATAGTCAAGGGACCTCATTTGTCGCTTGGGGGGGCATCAAAAGTTAAATCACGGCCAGAACATGTGAGTATTTCTCTTTTTAAGCCCGCGTCTCTATCTAATTGTATTATGGTGTTCAGTTGAGGCGGGTAATTGTGGCTGTGTTAGCCCCTTAATGGGGGTATCCTGTTCCCTCTCCGCGTCGTGGTCGTCACCCAATCCCCGGCCCCCCTGCCCTGTGTCCTTTTACTCACCCCTAATACATACTATATATTCTGTAATAGCTGCATGTCTCGTCTGCTCTCCCGCACCGTCCTGTCGCGTGGCAGCAGTCTCCTGAGACCTGCACTGTGCAGACCTACTCCCGCTCCATGCTCTTTGCTGAAATCGAGCTTCTCTACTCATTTCACGGAGAAGCATGAGTACGTCAAGGCAACGGGTGAGGTAGGAATCACTGATTTCGCCCAGAGTGCGCTCGGAGACATTGTTTACGTCGAGCTTCCAGATGTGGGGGATGAATTTGAGAAGGGAGATGCTTTCGGCAGTGTTGAGAGTGTCAAGGCAGCATCTGACGTTTACTGTCCCGTTGGTGGCACTGTTACCGAGGTCAACTCTCGCCTCGACGAGGAGCCAGGGCTGGTCAACTCGGAGGCGGAGGGTGAAGCTTGGTTTATCAAGATTGAACCCTCTGATGAGGGTGATAAGAGTGACTTGATGGACGAGGCTGCATACCAGGCTTTCTGCGACGATAGCTAGCTAAAAAACAAGGTATATGTACAAGAAGAAAGACGTAGGTAGTTGTGGGAAAGTCGTTATTCTGTGTGCAAAATTCGGGGGGTGCATGAGAGTTTGAGAGTTTTTGAACTGAAGGCTGGTAGGTATAGTTAATGAGAGAGAGAATGTGAAAAGACAAATGAGCCTTGAGTTTGAGTTTTCTGAAGAATCTTTTTTTGTCTTTGCTTGATACCTTATCCTTGTCATTAATATTATATCCTCGGAGATATTTTCCATTTTTCTTGAGGTATAAGTTACCGGATGACTGACTGACTACCTTGATTTGAGAGGTCATGTCGTGGAAAGAGGCGACATTGATAACACTACGAGGAGAACGATTGACATGGGCCAAAAACACCCATAACAGCCAGCTGTGGTTTCTCTAAGAAGCACAACATCGACTGTTGTCACGTAGCTTTGCTTTTATGAAAAAGGGGGTGAGTTTCCAGAACAAATTCGAAGATGAAGGGCTTAATCTAAGAGAGGATGCCGCGGTATGCATGGAAAAAGCTAACGATGGTGACTGTAATACAGTATGTTGTCACTCTCAACTTGAATGATTTTTATGAGAGTGACGAAGATTTTAATGAGAAGTGACGAAGAGCACTGAGCATTAACAGTTTTGAGTCTCTTAAACTAACCAACTTTCACTAACTGAGGGAGGCATGAAATTGAGCTGCTTTCAATAAAATTTCCCATTTAAAAATGTATTTCTGACTCTTTTCTACAATGTCAAGCTCGATCGTGAATATTTAAACTTCAGCAACAGCTCCTTGAATTATTCTCGTTGTGCCCAACGACACCTCCTTTTTTGAAAGTGTTGACCCTTCCATCCCCTCTGCAATGTCCTTCTTTACTTCGGGAGAAAACGGCGTGTTAGATTCATTTACGAATGCGCTTGACTTAGAGTATGAACGATCTGAGCCTCCCTCTCCGGTGCCTTTTGCTGAGACAAATTGCTACGACAACGACAACGTCAACGACAACAGGACCGGTGAAAATACCCCCCCACACACACACACTGCCTCCAATTCAATTCAATCGACGACAACAAATTTGACGACAGCTAATTACCCTCCAGAGATTATGGCCATGATGGAGCAACTGCAAAGACAACAAGAAGTCCTCCTCTCCAAGGAGAATGACCTGAACTCAAAAATGTCATTTCTCGCTGCCCAGACGCGGGCTTTGCAGTTCGCGTCAACTGCAACGACGAACGATCTGAATAAGACTGAGAATGTCAATGAGAGCGACCTCTGCCTGGAGGATCTTGATGCAACTCCTCCTACCCCAGAAACCAAGCCTAAACAGAAAAAGACCACCACCACCACCACCACCACCACCACGACCACCACGAAATTATTCAAAACAACTACTACTGGAGTGGCTTCAATGCCCAATGTTCCGCCTCCTCGTGCTCCTTTCGGACCACCCACCACACACACTTCTGCGCTTTACGTGGACAAGACTGCCGAAGGAAAGAAATTGCTTGCCGAACTGAAAAAATCACATGCCGCTAACAACACCGCTTATAGGACGGGATTTCTTCGCATAGGCGCGTCGAAAAATTCCTCTCGAGACCGCGGCTCGACAAAGGCAGAGAAAGCTTTCCTGAAGCGTCGGGAGACACTACGAACTCATACATTGAACAAAAGAAGTAAGAGGAACAACCCCGATTCCACTTTCTCTGACCCAGCTGTGGAAAAACGCCTACTTTTCTCCTCGTCTTCTACTCGTGCAATGGCACCTGTGGTGTCCGACGTTGTCCCCCCGGCGTCCTCTGATATTCAGCGCCAGCCTGAAATTCGTGACCGAGTCCCCAATCCGCTAAAGAGAATCCTCCAAAGTCAACAATCCCTCGGAATCCCTTCCTCCATAATGCTCCCCGCGGACACTACCATAGAGATTGCGGCAGAAGTGCTCGACGGCGCCTCCAGCAGTTCCTCGCTCTCCGTCCTACCCGCTGCTCTCCGTCAGGTTGCTGGGAATATGGTGGATACGCTCCCCGTTCATACCAGTGTCATTATGCTGGATTACAAAATGCAACCGATCGCCAGTGTTTCAACGCCAACCGACGACGATGGTTTAAATGAGAGGCGGAAGGGCCCGCGCCTGAACCGTAAAAACGATACTACTGGCGCCGTCATGGACAATAATTTTTGCGACAACTCCCACCACCCGCCGTCTTGCCGTGGTGTGAAATTTTATGGCCCCTCGAAAAAAGTTAACCAGGCGTCTGAAGTTATGACGGCGTCTATAGCTATCGGTGAGGTCCCCAAGAACGTCTTTTGTGTCTTGATCAGCTTCAAGGCTCCTCCTTCGTCCTTCTTGAAAGACTGTGGAGTGATCCGACCTAAATTTTCCTTCGACTCCACAGCTGTAAGCGGTGGATTCTCGCCAATCTTGTCGAAATCGGCCCTTCCCTTCCTCGCAATATACAAGTCTCCTGCCTTGACTCACGTGCTGCAGCCCCTCCTCCCTCTTCCGGACGCCTCTGACCATCTTGTGGACTCTTCGAATCTGCTGGAATTCTTCCCGTACGCCATCGAAAGCCTCTACAAGAACGGCGTCTCGCCCCTATCCCACGTTCACATTGAGCACTGCGAGCACTGTGAACGGCACAATACGACCACATGGCACGTTCCAGGATCGTACGAAAGTCATGCTCGTAAAGTTTCGGACGCTATTCGCGAGAGGCTTCCTCCTGCCCTGATCACTTCGAACAGGAGCAGCAAGAAGCCCCCACGGTGCGGGAGTTTCGAGGTCACCTTCAGTGGCTATCCCAATGCCATGATGAGTAAGAATAACAGCTTTCAGGCAAAGCTGCTGTTCAGCAAAATTGCCGGTAATCCTTTCCCTTCCCCCGACGAAGTGGTGGCTGCTATCAGCTCAATTATCCTCCCCAAACGGCTGTCTTTTCCGGGTGGTGAGCGGTTTATGAGCGACACAAATATGTCGGAGAATCCTCCCCCCTCTCCCTCGTCTTATAACCGTTTGCTCGATCAGCGACCTTGCGTCCGTGTTATCGCCAAGAGCGGCTACTTCGATAAAAATGATCCCCTCTCCTTCAATAAAAATCACTTTCTCTCAGGTATTCAGTGTGAGCTGGTTTTTGTTGAGGTGCAAACTTCCACCGAATCCACCAAGATCCATTTTGGCGATAAGGTTGGCCACGAGGAAGTTACAGTCACCATTGGTGACGACGATGAGTCCGAGGTTATAAACGATAACAAGAAAGGGCAATCGTCTGATGCCGAAAGTGGTATACCTGCCAAATGTAAGACTATCAAAAAACAGATCCCAATTCTCAAGGAGCAACCGCAGTATCAGCTCGGTAAAGGTATGCCTCGGACCGCGGAGCAGATGGAGAAATCGATGAGACTTACCGGTAATAACAAGTCCAAACGCAAAAATGCCAAGAAGATCACTATCCTTTCTCGCGATTTGGTTGGCTACGAACACGTGCGAACGTGGGGTAAGAAACGCGTTCACGAGTTTCTCTCTGCGTACGGGATAAGCAATGATGGGTTGTTGATTTTCGACGAATTGAACATAAAAACGGGGGCCGACTTGCTTAATGTTACGATGAAGACGCTGGAGAAAGTGGGCAATCTTGGCGGTAACGGGCACAACCAGGGGCACAGCGATCTATTGAAGAAGCTCGATAAGGAGAAACTGCTAAACGGCATTGCTAGTCTGAGGGATGGTACGCATCTGAGCGAGCAGAAGCATCCCTCACGTACGTCGGAAACGACGCCGGCTACACCGGTAGGAGGAGGAGGAGGAGAAGGAGGGACAAGCCAAAACAAGAAAACACAATCAAACTTTCATTCGGCGATTAACGATATCACGATTGATCCCATCGATGACTCCAACCTACGTTATTCTGGTCTGTCGCCGGCCTCCACTCCGCTCTATATGAAAGCGTGCGACGAGCAGATCACTTCGTCCTCTGGGACTGCCGATCTCTTCGCCCCCACCGTCGGATCTTATGTTGTCAGATGTCACGCACCAGGTTATTTCCCTCTTACGTCGGAAGTGATCCACCTTGCGCAGCCTCGCCAAGACGAATCTCCTAATTTTACTGTCTCCCTCTCTCTGTTTCCCAAATTGCGAAAAGTCAAGTGCGCTCTTGTCGACCCTGATGATTCGAACCCAGAATTTGTCGGGGAAGAGAAAGCAAGAATGAGCATCATCGAGAAGACTGGTAAGGAAAAGTTTCGCGGGATTCCTGTTGACTTCATTCACACGGAAACAGGCACGAAATACCGCGGGGTGAGCAACCACAGTGGTATTGTGTTCTTGATGCTCCCCCCGGGAACTTATGCACTCAGCGTGGATATGCAAGTGCTGGTGATCCCCAGCCCCAACCCCTCTTCAACCTTGATCGATCCCAAGCGTTACCTGTTGAAAAACGCTAGGCAGTCCCACGTAGCTCCATCTGACTGGCGGAAAGAAATTTTTCTACGTGCTAACGGTGTACGCGCGTCACGAAAGCGCAAGGAGATGATTCTTCTCGCTGGAATTCGTGTCAAGAGTGTCATTGCCAGAAAAGTTAAAATCATACGAGAACGTAAGCACAGGTCCACTGTAATGCTGCAGTGTGTTATAAGGGCCCGTGGAGCCCGTCGCCGTCTCCTGGCGCGCAGACAGCGGTCCACACAGATATCTAACTGGTACAGAAAGACTGCCCAAATGTATCACTACCGGCAGATGAGACGCGGGTTTATCGTCATTCAGCGATATTTTCGGGGATATCAATATGGAAGGCGAATATATGCACTGCGCCTTGCCGCCAGTAAGGTTATTCGCCGCGCGGGGAGAGCATGGGCTCTCCGCATTCGCCTTTTCTACTTTGCCATGGCCAGCAAGGTCCAGCGTTGTTACCGCGGCTTCTGCGCCCGGAGAAAGTTCAGAAAAATGGTTGTGAATAAGAAGGGCGAACATGCAGCCACAAATATCCAGCGGTTTATCGCGAGGGGATGCAAAGCGAGGCACTTTTTTAGGGCGCACAAATTCGTGGCGGTCAAACTTAGCGCGATAATGAGGGGAAATGAGCTCAGGGGAAAGTTACGGAGATGGACGACCGCCGCTACGAAGTTCCAGTCGCATTACCGCTCTTCTAAGTGCCGCGTCCTACTCAGCACATCCCTTTCCTCCGCCGTCGTGATTCAACGCCACATCCGAGGCCACCTTGCCGCCCTCCACTTCAAATCCAGCCTCCTCCTGATCATCCGTCTCCAGGCCTTCTTCCGTTCTCGGTTGCTATCGTCCTGCTACCTCCAGATGAGAGTTTCTGCCTCTGTGATCCAGAAACAATGGAAGCCGCGTGTCAATAACATGATTGTGACCCGCGAGGCCGTTGCTAGCTCCATTATTTCCCGAGTGGTCCGCACCAAGATCCTCCAAATGAGAAAGGTCAGGTATTCGTGGGGATGCCTCCGGATCCAGCGTTGGCTCCGAGGATCCCTCGTGCGTGTTCAAATACGACTGTGGAACAGAATGGCACTGCGAATACAGAACCTCGTGCGTTACAGTGGCGCCCGAGGAGAACTTGGACGAAGGGTACACGCGCTGGCCGTCGTGAGGAGATTTTGCTACTATTCAATCCTGCGGAAGAGAGAAACCTTGAGAAACCGGTGCGCCACCGAAATACAGCGACACTGGGTGGGGTTGCGATCCCGCCAAAGTACCTGGAACCTCATCTGGTCCGTTATCTGGATCCAGAAGATCTACCGAGGTTACATTACGAGAAGGAACAATATTTTCGTGTATGGCATCGTCCTCCTGCAGGCTCTTTATCGCGGCGGTGTGACTCGCGGTGAAATTTTGCGTCGTCTGGAGGCAGCGCGGTCCATCGCGGATTGGGGGTGGAACCGCTTGGAGAGTATACGCACCCGCAATGATTCAGCTGCAGTTGTCCTTCAAAGTTGGATTAGGATGTTGACCACAAGGTGGAGCTTTGGACGCCGACTTGAAAAGAGGAGCTTGGCGTCCATAAATATACAGAGGGCTTGGCGGGGATTTTCGGCCCGTGGTATCGCCTTGCGGTGGAAAGAGTCGGAGGCTCGGGATGTGAGCGCGACGGTGATTCAGAGGTACGCACGGGGTTTCGTCTATCGTCAGATTTATAAGGGTTGCGGTGGGGTGGCATTCGGTGGGGTCGTTAACTATGTACGGTTAGCCTGTGGGTCGGAGTGGTGTCCAGACTCCTTGCGATTAGATTTGGAAGGAGTGGAGTGGTTTTTGGAGGCCGCTCATTTGGGGTTTCAAGTTGGAGGCATGGAGCAGATCAAATGCAGGAGGCGCACTACCGTGGCATTGGGAGGAGCAAATTCAGAGGGAAAAATCGTGGGAAGAGGTTGCGCCCTCGATGCATGTGTTCCTTCTGATATTCTCCGTTTTCGGCTGTATTGTAGAGAAGGTCCTACGGGCAACAGTGAAGGGGAGGACTCCAAGGAGAGGGAGAAGAAAGAGAGAGAGTTCTCGTGCGTTGGTGAGGGGGTTCTTCCCCTGTCTCGCTTGTCCGCCTTGCGCAGCGGTCACTTTACCGTTGAGATGTCTGTACCCTCTTTAGAGGTGGGCTCTAGCCCGTCAGAATCGGGCTTGAGCGTTTCGGGCAATGCTGGGGGAGAAGTGAAGAAACTGATGGACATGGGATTCCCGATTATGAGGTGCCTGGAGGCTTTGCAGCGTAGCGCGCACGAGGGCGGAGGCATTGACGCGGCAGCTTCGTATTTGTTGTCTTCAGGGGAGTTCTCTGAAGATGAGCAAGTAGGGGACTCGCCGCCGCACAGGTACCCCTTTAATCCACCGACGTCATCAAGCTGGCTTACGGTATCGTTCTCTCCTGATTTCTATCCCTCGCGCCGGTCCCTACTTCCATTTCTGCCCCCCCAATCTCTCCTGTCCGCCCCGCTTTTCTCCGCTCCAGCGTCTCCTTCCGAATTCCCTCCTTGGGGGACTAAGGCGGAAGATTTGGTAGTGACGCGCAGGACTGCGCCTAGGCGCAGGACTAAGTCTAGTCAGGGAGCAAGTGAGTGGGAATACAGCAATGAGGATGGTGTCACTCTCGCCACAGACGTAACCTTCGTCACGGAGGGGGGGAAATCGCTGATACAGTGGGAATTTTTCAATGATAATTGGAGGGTCTCGGATGGCTACGGACTCAATTCGAGGTGCACCGCACTAAAGGCGGTGAAGCTGTCGGGAGTAGGAGAAGAACAGTACAGAGATGTCATTGTTGTGGGAGGAGAAGATGGAAGCTTGGCGGTGTTCTTAGCCTCAGAATTGGGAGAGGGTCCCATAGCTTTTATCAAGGGCGTCACGGAGGGGAGGGTAAATGCAATTGCGGGAATTGACGAAGACGTGATTGAAAGCAGAGGGGAGGGGGGGAAGGGGTGGATGATGCTTGTCGCCGGTGGTAAAGGGGAGGTAAAGTGTTGTCTCATTCCATATGGCTGTCTTGGCGCTTCGAAGAGCGAGTCCGAGGACGTACTGAATAAGTCAAAGGACGTACACGTTACCAGCCTTCCTTCAATCCCCTCGTTGGGAGTAACTGTCATGTCTTGCGGTCTCGGTAGTGGACTCTACGTGGGCAGATCCGATGGGTCGATATCGCAATATAATTTGGCATTTGGCTATGACGTTGGACATGAAGGCGAAGACAGGGGGATGATCGTGGTGACTGACGAGGGGGGAGGGCCGTACGCCACGCATAGATCGCCTTTGGGGGTTTCGATCGGTTCCATTACCTTGCACAGGCCAGTTTATATGTCAGACGATCTTCTGTTTTACACGAACCTGGGTGGAGGGGGGGTTGGCATTCTGCAGGGGAGCAACCTGGAGCTTATTGGAGTGCTTGGAGAAAACAGTGCGGCAGTTGAGGAAGCTGGAGGAGCTGGAGGAGTCGTTGTTGATGCGGGGGGAAGGTTTGTTGTTAGTTGCGGAGGGGGTGG
>Ga0115554_1002355_pt1 | contig 13044 bp, 10 predicted proteins | sample COGITO_mtgs_1104_3_FD_87283 | JGI IMG/M metagenome (GOLD analysis project Ga0115554, IMG submission 87283) | Pelagic marine microbial communities from North Sea - COGITO_mtgs_110404 | ecosystem: Environmental > Aquatic > Marine > Epipelagic | place: Germany:Helgoland, sampling site Kabeltonne... | reverse complement strand
TGATGCGTAGTATTGTTCGTGTTCTCGTCGTCGTCTATGTCGTCGTCTATGTCGTTGTTGTTGTTGTTGTTCATAATTAATAATGAGAGTAGTGTGTATTGCAACTGTAATAAACGTGAAGAAGAGCAAAAAATGAATGATTTTGAATTTTTTTCTTCTTTTGTTGTTGATGTCTTTTGTTGATGTCTCCCCATAATTCGCCGACAACTCTCGATTAAAAGAAGAAGAAGAAAGCTTGTATCATCACATCAACTCGGGAGGTTTGTTTTGCACAAACAAGCGCGCACGAGCGAGTACAGTATTATTAATAATAATAAACGATGGAAGCAGAGCCGACGAACGGCATCGACATCGATGCGCTCAATAACGAGGAGACGATGCTGAGTGAGAATAACCCGACGACGACGAGAAAGAAAGGCGAAGACCAACCAACTTTGGAAGGGTGGATTTGCGTCACCGGAGAAGAAGCTCTGAAAGCGCAGTATAAGGGACCGTGTTCCAAATGCTCGCAAGATATGCAAGTATCCTTCCGTCCGTACGTAGGTGGGAAACCTCCAGTATGCGATACCTGCTTTAAAGCGGAAAAGTTCAACAACAGGAATTTTACGAACAACAACAATAACAGACGAAGTCAAAGACATCAGCAACAGTCCTCCCAGGCGCCAACACTGAGAGGGTGGAGAGAAACGACCAAACGAGACGAAAAATCGGGCAAATCTATATTCGAAGGCCCGTGTGGAGGCTGCCAAAAGCACACGGAAGTTCCGTTTCGTCCGGTGAGCGCGCCAGACGCGAGGCCGCCTTTGTGCGACACATGTTACGCTTCGTTACAAGAAGTCACAAATCCAGACGGCGGAAATGGAGCAGGTGGTAAATCGAGAGGGAGAAACGCTAACAATGATCGGTTTTCTCCGTACGGTGTTGGTGGTGCTGCTGGTCGAGGAGGAAGAGGGGGGAGAGGAGGAAGAGGAACGCAAATGATGATGGTGCCTCAACACGTCGCGCACTCGATGATGCTCGCGCAACAAATCGGCGGCGGCCGAGGTGCTGGTAAAGGTAAATCAAAGAAGTGGACGAGGGATGGAGCTGAAGAAAACGCAATTGGAGTCGAGGTGGACACCTCCAACGTCCCGTGCATTTTTCTTGCCCGAGGAAGTTGTAAAAATGGAGACGCCTGTAAGTACTCCCACACTTTAATGGCGGAAGGAGACGACGATATGGGAGATATTCCCGTCGAATAAAGTGAGATATATACTGTCGCGCACGTGAGTAGATGTGCTGTACTCGGAAGTTAGAATCAGTTTAATTAAATATTTACCATAACTTCGGTTTCGGCACGCCTCTTCGCGGCGTGCTCGAGACGAATTCGTGTTGCATGTCGCGAACTTCCTCCACGCCTAACAGACTCAAACCGGCGAGACTTAATGTCAGTACCGGTAAACCCTCGTTACCGACGAGAGCACCACCAAACCCGGTTATTAAACTCGTCGCCAACAAAACTTTACTCGCTAACAGTAATCTTTCTTCTAAAATTCCCAATTCATTCAACGCCGCTTTACACGCGCGACAATGTTTCGTGTGGCGATGATATCGCTCCGTTTGTTCCTCCTCGGAAACAGTCGGAGTGGCGTCTACGGCACTTCCATCGAGCCATTCCACATTTCCGTTTTCGGTGAAGTTATCCATCCACGTTCGAAACGCGGAAACGCCTTTATCAGCAACCGTGGGAAGATAATATGCCTTGTTCCATTTTCCTCCACGTTTTTTCATATCCTTTTCTACGCCGTGCATAGCTCGAATATCTTGATTCCCGAGCGTGTACGCCGCGTTCCCAGCACCGTGCTGCAAGCCGGTGAAAATCAAGCGGGCGTCGCCAATGGTGTTGAAATTCTGGATGTACAAGTTGAACAAGTTGCGCACGGGCGTCGTGAACAAATTTTCAATCTTGTCCGCCACAGAGACTTTGCGCGTTCCGGCGCCTTGCACCGCGGTGAACTGATACGCTTGAAACTTTGTAAACATCAAAGTACGGTTCGGTTCTGTTGGAGTGTATAAAATGTGCGCGCTCAGATACGGTTTTCCTTTATCGTCGAGGTACTCAGAACGCGACGAGCACGGCGCGGTGAACACACGCGTGGCATCGATGTTTGAATTCGCCGCATTGTATCCGCCGTGTCTCACTTTGAAACCCTCCGTGGTGTCATCATCGAACGATTCGAATTTCGTCATCGGGACAAAATCTGCCATTTCCGAGACGCTTCTTATGTTTGATTCTGCGTCGTACCTCGCGTGCAACCACTCCGCGTGCGATGGGTCGAATTGATTCTCCAAAGCTGGGTTATATCCCACCGGAAGTTCAACCATCCCCCACTCGTTGTCGCCGGCTCCTTGCAATTCGCTAAAGTTCTCCGTCGCGCACTTCTTTACCGAGGCTTCTAAAAACGCATCCGCGCATGTTTCTGGCCACACCCACAAAACACCCGCGTGCACTTTGCACGGATACTCTGACGCGCAGCTTTTCTTCGAATTACACGCGGTTGCGTTGGCGTTCTCATCGATGGACATCGGAATGTCCACGCACTTGCCGTCCTTGGCAAACTCCCACCCGTGGTATCTGCACACGAGCGCATCTTTATTTGAATCGATGAACCCGAGCGATAACGGCGCTCTTCTGTGTGGGCAGGAATCTTCCAAGCACGACCATCCATTTTTCGTCTTCCAAACTACCATCTCTAAACCGAGAATTTTTATCGCGTTTGGCGCGTCGGTTTCGAGGAAAGATACAGGAGAGGCTGGATACCAGTTCTTTTGCCAGTTAAATTTATCATTAGTCGTAGTAGTAACGGTCGAGACGTCGACATCCGTCGCAGTCGCGCTGTTTGTGCTAAATGAAGAAGAAGAATTAACGACGAAGCGTCGATTTCGGCTCTGCTGGTTGTGACGACTATTAGTATAAATCTTTGTTTTCAAAAACACTTTCGTCGATGATGATGATGAAGATGATGTTGCACCGTTGTGAGCGTTAAAGTTCTTGGTGTTGTTGTTGCAAAATCTGCTCGCGGAGAACGGAGACGAAGAAGAAGAACAACAAAAAGAAGACGTCGAGGACGTTCGAGTAGTAATGCGCGCATTTGATGATGCGTTGTTTATCGTCGATAACATCGTGTTTGGTTGCGAGAACGCCGCGTTCGTTGTTCTCATCAGATGTGTTTGGGATAGAAGAGAGTATCTCTGAATCTCTTCTGTGCAGAAAAATTTTCTGTGACGACATCCTTCGCTTCACTTTCCGAACACGAAGACGAAAAGGGTTGTACATGACGTTTCTCTTTTACTACGTAAAGCTTTGAGTGAGTGCAAACGAATCAATCGATAGTAAAGGAGTAAATAATGGTTGCCCCGGCAGCTGGAGGATTGTTGCTCTTCAAACTCTGGGTGGCGAAGAAAGTAGCCGTGTTAGCCGCGATACGCGCGTTCGGAATCAAACGAGTCTATCGACGGAGCGTGAAGTTTCTGGATTATTTCGTCACGCACGAGAAAACGCACGCAAAGTTGAAGAGCATCGTGCACAAAACAGCGCACACGACCATGCAGTTTGAGGACGCGTTAGCGAAGAAGGCAAGGGAGATGATGGATAACATCGTTAGGACTGGGAGTAGTAGTGGTATTAATAGTCGGACTCCTCCTCCTCCTCCACCTCCTTCCTAAACACCGACCGAAATAGAAAGAGAGAGAGTTTTTGATAGTGCGGCTGCAATAGAAGTAAGATTAGGACTAGTTTATTACTGACAAAAAAACACGTGCGCGCGCGAAACAAGAATCCTCGTTCCAGACTTTTTCTCAATCCTCGTCGTCGTCGGAGCTAGAGAGAACAATCGCTATTCCATGATCGACCAAGACGTCGAGCATGCGGGCGCACTTTTTCGAGACGTGCTCGAGTTCAACGCCCCGGTCGTTGGCGTCGTCGTCCTCGTACTTTTCATCCGCGAAGCATTGCACGAGCTCTTGGCTAAAGTCTTCGTCATCGAGCACTATGTAAAATGTGTTCATGTAATCGAAGTTACTCAACGTGCTCGTACTTGTAATCTTCATACATTTCATTTTTTCGAATCCCTTCTCTTCGCTCCCTATTTCGCTATAGTCGGTGACCTCTATTGCGCAAAGCCGGTTCGCAAAAATTTTCAGCGTGGCGCAGCCTTCGGTTTTTAGCACAGGCGTAACAGTTTCGTTAGTGGAAGCATTTTCGGCGTAGGCTAAAAGATTTGAAGCTGTGTTTCCTAATATCAATCCATTCGAGATTTTCGCATCGAACGGAAGTATACGAAGTAGCGGACATTTTCGTTTGGCATCGGCGATAAATTTTGGGGACGCGCAAAAATTCAGGTGCGAATCAAAAGACGCATCACTTGACGATTTGGAATCATTTATCATTTGCCTGTGAACGTCCCTTCGAGAGCCGTAAAATTTAATAGCTAGACCAGAGAATATGCATTCGGCAGCCCATCGCGCCGGCGTGATGTGCGCGAGTCGAACATTTATACTTATGGTTACTTCATCTTTTTTACCAGTTTCGCATGCTTCTACTCGATGCCATTCTCCGGGTGAGACTCTGATCATCATTCCCGGCTTTAATCTTTCGCTTTTACTATCACCCTCGGTTGATGGCGATAAATCGTATTTCTTTTCTCGTTTCAAACCATTACAATTAAGAGTATTTCCCCATAGTTCACGCGATCTGTTTCTCTTCTTTTCGTAGGCGTTTCTGGGCGACGTTAAATTCATACCACTCGAAAGTGGGTTCGCTTCTCCTCGCGCCGTTTTCCACTCTTTCTCACCGGTAAGCTGAATCGTATAATTCAAGTTTTCGTCCCAATGCCACTCTGCGAAATCGTTCTCTTTTCCATCCTTCTTCACGTTCTTCGATGCGTAAATTCCCACCTCGATATCGTGCGTGTAGTACTCGACTCGTTCGTGATGTACTACTCGGTTGGATACGAGCATTTGCTTTATGGCTACCGCTCCAGGAGCAAAGCAAAAAGGTTGATTTATGGTAGTTCCATTTTCATGCAGCGCTTCGAGCATATCATCTATTTCCTCTTCGTCCAATTCTTCATTATTTGGATCTCTACACGTGCGTAATAGCGATTTCAAGTCACCGTTATAAAATCCCAATTCCAAACACGATTGGAGAGCTTCTGGCGAGAGACTCTTGTAAGAGACGCGATTGGCTTCTGCTCTCACGCTCTCGCGAAAGAAATCCTCGAGTTCTTCGAGATAACGCGGTGTTTCGCTCTTTTTCCGCTTTTGTTGTGTTTTTGCGGGCATGTTTTTACGTACTATATCATGATGCTGTTATTGTAAATGAAGAACTCGTTTGTAAAAAAGGAAGGTAAGGTCTCAATGACTCAATGTTTCATCAATCGATAAATTACAAAGCAACTACTTGCCTCTCAAGCGCCTGCGACGCTTCCTGACTCGGAATATTCGAATGCAAAACACCCCCAGAAGTGCACCGATACCACCCATAACCCAGGTTTCATCACGCATGTGATGTTGTTCGCTTCGACGTAACGAGGATGATGACGACGACGACGAAACAACCGCCGGCTGGTCGACGCTCAAACCCCTAATCTTCTCCTCGTCGTTTTGGTTGTTCTGAAGATTCAATCCCGCAAATCTATTACTATTACTGCTAATTCTACTACTACTAGTACTACCATCGTTGCTACTAACACTCATGCTATCAATTTTGTCAGATATCTTACTGGAAAGCAACGACGACCAGGACGATAAAGACGACTTTTTGTACGTCGGCATCCAGCTCGGCGTGGTGTAAGAGGATTTCGCATCGTGAAAATTTAAAGGCGAGGACGGAGAGCACTTCGTCGTTCCAATATTTCCGGGTTTTCCACCAAGTGTAGCGGAGAATTCTTTGAATGCGACATCCGTTCGTCTCTCTGGAGCGTGCCCAATTCCGGTCATAGCGGTATGCAATTCAGCTCCCGTGGGACAAAGAGGCTCCGGACACGAATCCTTCTGTTTCTCCGTATCCGACACATACTTTACCGCCGAGAGAAGGAAGTTAAAGCAGTTGGCAACCATGTGACTCGAATCCAAACAATTTGAATCACCGAATACAAAAACACGACCACTACCTACATCCGATAGAGCACAGACTGCGTAGTCTGCTGCTACTCCACGTCGAGGAGGTGTCCGTTGGGTATGCGTAGTCTTCTGTTCCGCAGCCGCGTCTACGGCTTTATCAACCATCGATGCAGAATGCACGAAAGCTCCTTTCGGAGCGCTCATAACGTTGGCACCAGAGGATATTCGTACATTATCTCTTCCGATCCGTGCAATGCCTTCTATGATACGGTCACCGAAACTAAACCCAAAGTCACCGAGCAGATCGTTCAGCGCCGGTACGTTTGCGCCACCGGTAACGGGTGTCCACCACTCGTGCGTATTGTCATCGAAGAAACGCATCGTGTGCATGGTTTTCACGTTATACCATTCACCAAAAACAATCAATCCTAATCCTAAAGTCCGCACATCGTTTGATAACTTCTTGCGCTCTTCCTTTGAGTATTCCTCTTCGGCGTCAACAATCAGTATCGACGCGTAAAGGGTGGCATCAAAACATGTAAAAGGACCAGTCAAAACCTCTAAGAAATATCCGTTATCAAGTAACGAGTCATACATAGCGTGATAATTAGTATGTGGATGATCACCGTGCCAATCCAACACGTCCGATTTGACGTCTAAATTATCCCGCGGTACGTATCCTGGTGGGTATCTGACGTTATGAAACTGGTCCCAGAGGATGCGCTTTTCTCTCGCCGGCGTCGGAATGATCTTGACTATAATCGGCACAACAACGGTAGAAGAGCGTATTTCTGTCTCAAAAATACCGTCATGTCCCATTGCGGGTGGGGATACAACTGTGAACGAAATTGTCCCCGATGCTTTGCCTTGCGACTGCTTGCCACTTTCCTTCACTCTCACGTAAACTGCCAAATAGCCGCTCCACGGCCAAAGTGTCTCTGAAAATGCGAACCGAACGTCCAAATGTTGTCCCAGATCGTGAGACGATGGACTGAACTTAGGTTCTGCGTCTAAAGATCCGCGAACACCCATACCGTTCACGATAGTGGCATTAAAAATAAGTGGCATCATGGAATGATAGATTGGCTGTCTGCAGTGCGGCCAAGCGTACTTACATTCCGTGAGATCAATGTTACCTGGAATCAAAGAGGCTCGAGGGACGTATTCTTTTAATATTTTGGCTGAACTTTCCAAGTTTAATAATCCAGCACCTTGCTCGTACATGGGAATTTCCGGAAGTCGGACTGCGCCTTCAACTAAAGCTTGCTTCATTGACGCTGGGTTTAATTTCAACCATCTTTCTCGTTCTGGAACGACAGAAGCTAATAAAGTTACAGCTCCAGCAACTACAGGTGATGCAACCGACGTGCCCGACAGAGAGCGACAACCACCGGATATTCTACTACCAAATACATCTTGACCAAAGGCGACAATATCTGGTTTCACTCTTCCGTAGCCTTCCGGCAAATCCCACGTGGACATACCTCGAGATGAAAACGGCGCGATACGCCTTTCATAGTTGACACCACCTACTCCAATAACATCCATCATATCCGCAGGATTATTGAGAGTGCCATACAATGGACCATCGTTCCCTATCGCAGAGACCATGATGATACCATTTGCGGTGATTTCGTTTACTTTCTCGACAAACGGTAAATCCAAGTAATCCGGTCCACCGATGGATAAGTTAATCACGTGCATTTCAGTTGCGATGGCGTAATTGAACGCGTCAAGGAACCACGAAGTGTACGATACTTGATCATTTGTAAACACTCGGAACGTGTGAATATCAGCTTCGGGGGCAAAACCGGAACATTGTGGAAATGTCGAAGCAATCACTCCCGCAACAAATGTGCCGTGGCCAAGTCCATCGGCGAGTGTATTTTCGTGCGTCCAGTTTGATCTATCTTTCACTCGGCCTTTGAAGTGCGAGTGTTCAGAGTCCACGCCCGTGTCAAAAATACCCACCTTGACGCGCTGCCCCTTGAATCCTTGTCTCCACAACGACTCCGCGTTGAAAGCGCTTGAAATCGGTTGACCTCTGCCATTTCGAGCATGTAGCCGATTTCTCAAACGTCGACCTTTTCTTCTAAACGTGCTGCTATGTATGTTATCTTCTTCAACGCCGTCGTCGTTGTCGTCGTCGTCGTCATCGCCGTGGGTTCCTTCATCACTATCACTACTTCTATCACTGCTTGTGCTTTCTTTTGACTTTGGAAAACGCGTCAAACGAGCGTCGACAAAGAAATCCTTCACGCCGAGTGTACGCGCGAGCGGTTCCGCTAGCGAAGCTATAAGCGCCGCCTCGTTCCTGGAAGTGACGAGTGCAAAATCTGTGGGAAATGCTTCCGCTCTATTCTTACGATCTAATATCGTGTGCTCAACTGGCCTAACGTTACTCGTGAGCGTATCGTCAATCTCATCATCCGCAAGAGTGACTGAGGATCCACTCTTCTTTCCTAGTATTCGTTCGAGCGTTTTCTTGTGCTCATTTTGCATCTTGTACGACGTAAACCGAACGATGTATTTCTTGGCTGACGACTTTACGAAGCGCGCTTCTTCCTCGGATAAAACTGCACCGCTTGTTTCGATATCTGGTGCTGCACGTTGAATTGCTTCTACGCCGGGTGTTTCTGCTTCAGCGTATTCTCCACCATCCAGGCTTTTACTCAACGACGTTCTTCCCACCGAACAAACCTCCTCATCGCCAGCGAGAAAGCTAGGAAGAAGAAGTTCACGCCCTCGCGCGGAAAAGCCGGAAAAGGTATGCGCTGATACTGCGACCGTGATCAGAACAAACGCAAAAGACGCGCTCGTCCTTACACTGGCAATTCCACGCATAGTATTCCTCTTCAGTAGAAGTTGGAATATAGACACTCGTTATGATATATATGAAGAAGAGGATTTGGAAAAAGTTGTGGAAAATACTCAAAAAGAATCTCAAAAGACGGGAAGAAACAGACGAGTTTTACTCTCGAGCACGGAATTGTGGAAGACTACATCCTCCACAACCTAACACGCGTGTACTTTGTATTCGCGCTCGTATTGTTGCTGTTGAAGCAGTTTTGCAGCCGCATCTTTATTTCTCCACGCGAGTCGTGCAGCCGCGTGTTCGCGCTCTGAAAACTTTCGCTCGTACTGTCGTTTGGCTTCACTGAGCGCGCGATACTCATCCTTCGTTTGTCGATCTAAAATTGACGCGCGGTCGCGTCTCGCCTTTTCGCGTGCCGAGAACTCCTTAACGACGCGTTGCAATCTGTCTTCGTGTATTGAGTTTTCAACGTGTAATCGACGAAGTATGGTTTCGTTTTCTTCCAGATCACTCTCCAATTTTTCGCGTTCGTTTTCGACGGAAGCGCGTTCGCGTTCTCGCGCATCGTCAATTTCCTCTTCGCGAGTAGCGAGTAGCGCGATCGCTTCTTCAATTTTAATTGCTTCTGTTTGTGCGATTTCACCGTATATCCTCGCGAGTGTCGCGGTGTTTCGCTTCAACATTTTGTTTAAACACTCGTCCCTCAAAAACTGTTCAAACGCCTGTTTAGTTTCGGTAGCTTCTTTCTCTAACTCGTGCACTTGTTGCTCTGTTTTTCGTCGAATTTCTTCAATCGCGTTTTTGTGATGTGACACGACCTCGACATAATTTGCATCTGCTAAGCGTAGAATGTGCGATAGCCGTTTGTTTATTTCGAGTTTGTTTGCGACGCTTTCTTTCATTTGCGCCTTTTTCATCGCTCGCGCGCTCTTTTTCTCCTCTTTCTTCTTTGGACGGTTCTTTCGAGCGGCTGCAGAGGATATCCATTCTTTCTCGTCGGCAATTTTTGGTTCTTCTTCTCTATCCTTAGCAACATCATTTTCTTCGCTATCATCGTTCTTCACTTTTCCTTTATCACATTCACATTCACATTCACTTTCGCTCTCGCTTTCGCTTTCGCTTTCGCTTTCGTCGTCCTCGTCGTTTGAAGGGGCCGTACTATTACTTTCCGGGAACGTCTTCGAAAATTTACTCGTCTCACTACCGTCACTACATCTTCCCATTTCTTTCCCCACATCGTCGAGCATTTCAAAATACCAACTCACCTTTGCGTCTTCTGCGATATCTATGCGCACTTCGTGTCGCAGCCTCGCGTGCGTTTCTGCTCGCTCTGCTTCATTTTTTATGCTCTCGGTCAAAACCTCTCGTCTTTCTTCTTCTTCTTTTTTCACCTTCTCTGTGCTCTTTTCCAACAACGCGTCCATCTTTCGCCGCGCGAGATTGAGAACGCATTCCACGGTCTCAAAGAGCGCTTCGCTGCTCTCGTCGTCGTGTGCTCCTTCGTTGTCTTCTTTGTCGTCGCCGTCTTTTTGAGAAGAGAAAGGAACAAAGACAAGGTCAGATCTAAAGATACCTAAAAATATCTACTTAAAAAGGAAACAGAGAGAGAGAGAGAGAGAGAGAGAAAAAGCGACACCGTTTACCTTCTTCTTCTACCTTCTTTGAATTCTTCTTCTCGCACGACAAAGAACCCGCTTCCGATTTCTTGGACGACGTAACCACTTTTGCGTTCTTCTTTCTCGCGCGTTCTCTTCGCGCGCGAATTCTCTTCGCGCGCGCGACGGACGCGGCGGCGTCCAGCATAAATATTTTTTGATTTTTATTTTTAGTCGTCGTTTGTGCTTTTGAGGGAAGTCGTTAAATATATTTTTGTGAAGTTGAACACCGGACTGAACACCAACCACTCCTACGGACTCCTACTCTTGTTCGCGCGCTTGTATCGTTCTGAGTGCGAGCAAAAAGCGAAGAGAGATAGAGAATCAGCCCAAAAAATGTCGATAAACTTTTCGAAACTTCTCGCCCAAGAGATTGAAAAGAAGAAGAAGATGAAAACACCACCTTCATCAAAAACAACAAGAACAAACGAAAACGACAACGATGAAGAAAAGATGAGAAAAAAAGCGGACGAATTGATGAGCGACGAAGTGTTCTTTGCGCAGTTTTTTACCCGGAAACCGATCGAAGATTGGGATACATATCGAGTGCATAGGAGAGATAAACCGGATGAATTCATTCCTGGTTTGTTTTACGTGCCAGAGTTTATACACGAAGAGGAAGAGAGAAGGATAAATCGAGCGATACGGACACAAAAAGAAGCGAAATGGGTGGAGAGCAAAGGGAAAAGGAAAATATTGAACGTACCGGCAGCACCGAACAACGAGAATACGCCTTTATGGATCAACGCGTTAAAGAAAGCCCTGCGAGAAACGACGGCCATGGATGGTCAAAATGAGGCGAATCACGTCTTAATAAATGAATACAACGCGCCCGCCGGTATCGATCCACACTTTGACGGCATCGTGTACAACCCACACGTAGTTATAGTTACGACGACGGGAAGAGCTTTGATGGATTTTTGGCCAAAGGAATCAGCAGACGAGCAAAAAGAGCAAGAACCAGTCGCGCAAATACTTCTACAACCGCGATCTCTTTTGATATATAGAGATGAATTCAACGATACGAACGGAGCCTATTTTTTACGTCACGGAATACGCCACTCGAGCAGCGACGACGCTTCTAAAGCGCATCCGCCATCCGTGGCTACAATTATAGAAAAAGGAGAAGAGAACGTTGCAAACTTGAACAGAAGCGCGTTGCGACATTCAATCGTATTCGTGAAGAAGAATATGGGCGCTTAGTTCAAATATATAGAACCTTGTAAAAACATAAATTTAGTATGAAAATAGAATCGCGCGCGCGAGCGAAACCAGAGAAGAAGAAACAAAGAAGAAAGAAACGAATTTATATATATTAGTACACGAGTTTTATTAACAACTCATCCTCTGTTACGGAGGACTCCAGGCACCATATTTCTTCCAATCCTTGATCCCTTTTTTGTTGAAGAAGTGACCTTTCGGGTAGTATCGAGGTTCGTTGGATGCCACCGCGCCGAACTGTTTCGAAAGTTTCACGTGAATAGCCGGTATCTCGTACTTGATTTCCTGCGTCAAATCAGGTTCATCGGAGATGTAATGTAACCACTGATGCCACTCTCTCGGCACGTTCGCTGGATTATAATCGTCCAAATCTTTGTATTTCACCCACCTCGATCGTCCTTGTTGATATTTCGTATTCTCGTAATATTCGTTCCCGTGCTGATCGGTCCCGACTAGTCTACCTTTCCTCGAATTTAACTGCCACACGGAACCGTCCAAAATAGAGGTTCTGTTGTTTTTTATCATCACGCGAGTGAGTGATACGATGGAAGAAGAAGAAGAAAACGTCGCGTGTTAGTTTTTTGTTTTGTTGTTGTTGTTGTTGCTCGCATCATAAAATCTAATCGCGAGACGACTGGAAAGAGAAAGAGACCCCGTCCGGGGTGACTAAACGATAATAATACTATACGACAAATATATAAAAAAATAAGAAGAATAGAAACACGCACAAAGTCGAGTAATTGCTCTCTCGCGCAGACGACGACGATAAAGACGACAGTGGCAAAGACGCTTTACTCGTCGTCGTCGCTCTTCTCGCCGCCAGTCGTAACGTAGACGCGAGCATTTTTAGTGTGGTTGGCGACTCTCTTTCTTCGATTTTCCCGTTTTTTTTCTTTTTCGCGAGAAAATTTTCGCCCTTTCGCGAAATTCTTTTTTGCAGAAGATTAATTCTTCTTCTTCTTCAAAAGTTTTAGTATTGGTTTTGGTGCGCACTTACTCATCACTGTCGAAGAACAACAGAACGTTTTAAAACACACACAAACAAACAAGAGACTCGATACTCGCGCGTTTCCTTCTTTCTCGTCGCAGTAAGAATTTGAGAATTCATTACACACAAAACGTATAAACTCAAAATCATCAGAAAGTGATTATTTGTGTGAGCCAAGACACACACAAAAAGGAGAGGAGGATCATCAGAAAAGAGAACTTGAGGAGATACATGATGACGATGATGATGCGACAGAAAACAAG
>Ga0115554_1002354_pt1 | contig 13047 bp, 8 predicted proteins | sample COGITO_mtgs_1104_3_FD_87283 | JGI IMG/M metagenome (GOLD analysis project Ga0115554, IMG submission 87283) | Pelagic marine microbial communities from North Sea - COGITO_mtgs_110404 | ecosystem: Environmental > Aquatic > Marine > Epipelagic | place: Germany:Helgoland, sampling site Kabeltonne... | reverse complement strand
GACGACCACGAACACGCCATCGTCCGTTTTAGCCAAAGGGATGCTTTTACCGCGGTGGATGAACCGTACATTCTGTAAATTTTGCACAGAGCGTGCGTCATCGTCGTCGTCTCCTACTTCTTCTGTTTCTCCTATCGTCGATGAGAATACATTTTTAAGAACGCTAGACTTTGCTCGGTCGTACAGAAAAAACAACGGATGCATGCAGGACTGGTACGGGAAGCAACAATGGCCGACGCTCATAGATGACTTCGTCTCTTCGTTAGGTCGAGAAAAAAATACCACAAACGAGAACGATAAAAGTGTCGGTAACGACGACGCAGATCAGAACAGAATGGACGAAGAGTTGGCTTCTTCTTCCTTAGCGGCAGATGTAGCCTTTCGAAGAGGGAAAGGAGGAAGAGTTGGAATGAAAACTGTGCACCCGAGAGGACAAAAGCGCAAAGAGCAAGAGGCGAACGTGGAAGTGCTCTCATCCCAACTCTCCTCTGCGTTAGAAACGAAGAAACGAAAAACTGGCGGCATTCGCTTAGACTACTTCGACTAATTTCTATCCACATAATTCTCCTTTACTAGATATAATCGTACACGAACACTTTTTACTTACAACAGCACGCAGCTTTTTCCGGATCCAAATTCAGTCGTTTTTCAGTCGTCATCGTTTCGAAACTTCGGTTGAAAAATCAGCCCGTCTGTTCGCTTCTATTTGCGTAACTTTCTCGTAGAATCCGCTGTGTTTATCGAGAGAGAGAGAGAAAGAGAGAGAGAGAGAGGAGAAAAGAAAGAAAGAAAGAAAGAGAGAGAGGAAAGTCAGTATTAGTAGTATTAGTAGGGGATTTTTGAATTTTCATTCGAACGCACGTGTGTATCATGAACGCTTCCACGGCGGCGCCACACACGAACGAGGCCGTGGCTACTTTGTAATAATACGAGAGAGGGAAATTGTGCACGGCAACTTTCCCGAATTTCGGAGCAGCCATCTCTGTCTTATTTGTGGTGGTTGGTGCCGAAGGAGAAAGAAAGAGGAAGAGTGAGGCAAAAATCTATTCTCTCTCGTATGAGTTGCTGTCTGTCTGTTCACCTCAAAACAAACACCTCGTACGTATAAAAATATAGAATACTACTCTAATACGAATAACATCCATGATGGGGGAAGATGTGATAAAAAAGAACAAGGAGAAAGTCGAGCGATTGTATAAGCAGCGAGAAGAGCTCGAAGCGGAGATGGCGTCGATTTCTCAGAGACTAAACGGACCAAACATGCCAGGTTTAAAAGGTTCTTTAGTGGACAACGAAGGCTTTCCAATTGGTGGAGGAGACGTGGATTTGTACTCCGTACGAGCGGACAGACAGAGATATAACTCGTTGAAGAACGACCACTTACAGTTGACGAATGCGATCGAGAAAGAAGTGCAACAGTTACTCTCTTCTTCTGCTTCTCCTTCCGCTGTAGGAGGAGGAGGAGGAGGAACAGATACAATAGTTAAAACGCAAACAGAGAATAACGAGAAGGTGAAGATACCAACGGAGTCAACAACACCTAAAACTACATCAACAAATCGAAAAGCGTTCGCGGTGGTGGATATATTAGCGCCAGGGTCGCCCGCAGATCTAGACGGATTAATGGTACACGATCGAATTTTAGATTTTGGTGGAGCATTTTCGATCGCCGATGCGGCTTTGCTCATTCAAGACAACTTAGGAAAAAGTCACCGCGTTCTTGTCAACCGTGCGGGAGTGGATGAAATTTTGAACATTGCGCCGCGGACTTGGAACGGGAACGGATTGTTAGGAGCTCATTTTCGGGCGTTAAACTTTTAGCGTGAACAGTGCAAATTTATACGCTTCACTAAGTAATACTACACGTTCTAATAACCGCGTTTTCTTTGCAGCTTTCTATATGCTTTCCTCTCCTCCTCGGTCATGTCTTTTGTCGATTTCTTCCTCTTCGCCGCGTGCTTCTCCGCTTTCGCAACTTTTGCGTCGCCGTTACTGCCACGAGCATCTCTTTCCCTGCCGCCGTCGTCATTGCATTTATCATCATCCACCTTTTCGCCGTCGTCGTCGTCGTCGTCGTCCCATGCGCTTTTCTTTTCCTCGTTGCCGAGCTTCTTAAATACCTCTGATCCAAAGATTTTGTTTTTGTGTCTGTGCACTTTCACTTCCTCGACTTTTACCACGCCAGCTTGCTTTAATCGATCTTTTTCCAGCTTTTCGTCAAACTCTTTATCGCTCAACGGTTTTTGCTTTTCCAGCTCCTTTCCTAAAACTATTATTTTCTTTTTATTGCTATTCAGGTCACCGTCTTCACCTGTCCTTGCGTTCTTGTCGTTGTCGTCTTCCTCGCCATCTTCGTCGCTATCGTGCTTGTTACCACCGCCGTCGATATCTTCACCATTCACTACTGTTTCGAGAAAGCTTTTCTCGTTTTTATTCTCTTCTTTTTTCTTTTTGCCTCGTTTGCCCCTTCTTTTCTTACTCGACGGACGCGCTTCTTCTTTTGCTGCCTCGTCGTCGTCGTCGTCGTCGTCGTCGTCGTCGCCAGTCGTTCGCTTTAATCCAAACGTCGGCTTTGTCTTGTTTTTAGTGTTCTTTTCATCATTATCATCATCGTCGTCATCATCATCATCACCTTGCAACGCTGGATGGCTCTTGTCCAAAGGATGCCCGTCTAAAGTTCGCAGTCGAGGACACATTGCCTTGATATTATCTACGTACGCTTTGCCATCGAGAATGGCAATCGGATTGCCTCGCAAACTCAAATGCGTCAATTTTGGAAGTTTCGCCAACACTTGCACTTCGGCAAAGGTTTTTATTTGATTGTGAGAGCAATCGAGCACGCGTAAATTGATATTTTTACCAAATCCCGACGGCAGACCCGTGAGCTTGTTCTTCGCTAATCGAAGTTCTCGTAAATCTGTGTTTTGAGAGAAGCTGTCATTACCTATGTTTTGCATACCGCTGTTCGACGCCGAAAATTTTCCAAGCTTGCGAAGCGGAAGAAGCTCGTGTTTGAGACTCTCAATGGAGTTGTTCGATACGATCAACGAGTTCAACTCTCTACAATTTTTCACCGCGTTCAGGCACTCCTCCGTGAGCGCGTTGTCCGAGGCAATCAGCGCTAACAAACTTCTCGTCAAAGGCGCGTCCAACACGCCTTCAAAACTGCTCAATCGGTTTCCAGAGACATTCAACACGCGAATAGTTTCGCAGCATCTGCTCAAAGGTTCCAAACCGTTCGATTCTAACCGATTATTCGAAAGGTTTAACCACTTCAATTGTTTCAAATGTTTCAGATTTTCAATGTTATTAATCGCGTTATCGCTCAAGTCTAAGCGCAACAGATTTGGAAACTGGACGGCGGCGTTCGTCGATAAAGCGATGGCCGTCAACGATTTACCTTTCAAGTCGCAAACGGCAACCGCTTCGGACGAAGAGACGTTATGCACGCTTCGCAGAATAGTCTGTTCGTTCAAAGCGAGGCCCATTATATGCCTGATGTGAGTGTATCCCTATCGCGATAAAATGAACGCCGCCCGTCAGTGAGCGAAGTTTTTGTTGTGTTTGTTTTACAAAAATCAAATTTATAACAAGAATAAGTTTCTCTCCTCTCTCTCTCTCTCTTTTATATTATAATGTACAGCGCTCTCTCTTTCTTTTCTCTTCTCATGAGCTATTACCTCTCTGCAACAGCGCCTCTTCTTCGTCCACTTCGTTCTCTTTCTCTTCTGCTTCTTCCTCTTCCTCTTCCTCTTCCTCTTCTTCCTCGTCGTCATCGTCGTCATCGTCGTCGTCTTCTTCGTCGCTGACGTCGTCTAAATCCGTTCTTCCTTCTCTTCTTTGATTGTTTCTTCGTTTCGGCGGTAACTTCCTCAAAGCGAAGAGAACCATGGCCGACGGCGCGATTTCCGAGACGATGTAATATATGGCGTTCAACTTCACACCGGTAACTACGTCCAGAGGGAACTTTTGTGGTGCTATTGCGGCGACTAAAATACACATCGCTCGGAACGTAAAACACGCGGTACACGAAGCCGTGACGATTCCGACTTCAAAAAGCTTTCGAGATTTTCCCACCGCGTCGTTTGGAAACTTTCTCAGCATGAAGAACAAAAGTCCTCCGTAGGTGGCAAACCCAATCGATGCCGCTAAGAAGGCGGACAATCGAATCACCGCCGCAGCCAAGATCCACCCGTTTTGTACGCTCCTTGTCTTTGCGCTGCTCGAACCGCTACTCTTTGCTTCTCCTATCCAACACACCGCTTGGGCGACGTACACGAAAGCGTTCAAGACGAAAAATTTGAACCTTAGGTTTCTCGTTTGAGGAGATATCGACCTCGCTTGCTCGTAGATCTCCGCCCAAAACAATATGAGGAGCGAATCTGTGGAATGTGATGATAATGATTATCAGAACGCGCCGTGTTTACGACGAGTAAGAAGAGTAGTTTTAAAGTAGTTAGTTTTTACTCGTGAGAAAGAAAGATTTTTCAAAGAAGAAGAAGAAGAAGAAGAAGAAGAAGAAGAAGAAGAAGAAGAAGAGAACGCACATGTGGTGAAGAATATCAACCCGGGTAAATCGAGTAAGATGGAAGCGAACACTCTCGGTTCAATCTCGTCCAGCCTCTCGCGAATAGCAAACACCACGGCTCGAACGGACATGACGAAAAAGTTTAAAACGACGAACGATTTTTGCGTCGTCCAAACAATCGAGTTCCTTTTTTGGATTCGAATCAGTTGCACGAAAGCAACCGAAGCGAGAAGAGCGTATAGGACGGCGAGATAGTCGTACTCGACCGTCACCATCGAAGAATTTGAATACGATGGCGATGCCGTCGCGTCTTGCGTGTTGTTTGACGACGACATCTCTCTCTCTCTTCCGCTCAATAGATGATTTTTGTGGAGAACGAGGAGACCACCACCTTTTTTGTTCTGTTTTTTTGTGAAAAGACAAAAGGTTTTGGGGTGCCTTTCCGGAAAGCAGTTCTAAAAAGTAAAAGTTGTTGTTGTTGTTATTGTTAAATTGTTATTGTTACAAAAGAATACAATCTCTACGTAGTAGTTACTATGAACCCTCTGGCGGTTACTCTTCTTCATCCTCTTCTGCCCTGCGAAACCTCCAAAAGTTTCTCTTACACTCGACTAAGTATTTCATCTGGCCGCGATAATATCCCGGCCAACCGGTTGCGGAAACAAAAGAAGCCGGCCCTTGGATCTCTCTCTTTGGAAGATTATCCGCGCACGATGTGTACGCATCGAGGATATTTCTAAAGTTTCGCAGAGATTTAGGCATCAGGTTCAACGAAAATTCACTGACTAAGCCCTCTGCGCCGTTGTATACTTGCACGTGAGGAACCGAGACGATGTTCATGTCCTCCGCGAAGCTGTCGTCAAACTCCGACAAATTGACTTTCAGGAACAAAACGTTCGAAAATTCACGCTCAGCTATTTTAGCGAACTTTGGATGGACGCTTCTGCACGCCGGGCAATCTTCCCGGAAGTACTTAACAACAACGAGCGGCGATTTACGTTCGAGTATTTGTTCGATGTCGTTGCTCTTCTCCTCGTCCTCGACGCCTTCGTCGATGGAATTTGAGTGGTTATCGATGTCGCGATGAATCATCGTCGCGGACGCGTATAAATAGCTGAGAAACTCGTCGATGTTCTTGACGAGTATCAAGTTTCTTGGATGAGAAGAAGTCGATTGGTATTTCTCACACCACTTTTGTTTATTCGTATTCGTTACTATTGATTTTTTTAGTCGTGTTGTTGTTTTTTTTATCATCTTCTTATCCTGTTTTTGTTCCTGTTGTGTGAACGCGCTCGCCGTCGTCTGAATCGTCTGAATCGAGTGCGTCGCCACGGGGTATTTCTTTTTACCGCTCGTCGCTTTCATGCTCAGTGGCTCTTGTCGTTGATGATGATTATGTGTCGTCGTGAAATCATTCGAGGACGACGCGGAAGTCGCGCGCGTCGTATTATCATCTCTCGCTGCTTTCAAACGACGACGTTTCGACTCCTTCGACAAAAAGAATGAGTGGTGTTCTCTTCTTATTCTTCCTCCTTTTCCTTTTCCTTTTGCGACGATGTTGTGTTTCGCGGAGAGCGTGTGCACGAAGGCACGATGAGACGAAGCGATGAGAGACATTTTCGGTGTTCGTGTGTTGTTGCAGTAATATGCGCGCGCGCCTTTTCGTTCTCTCCTTTTCTTTGGTGGTGTTTGGTGTTTAAAATCTCTGACGCAGAGAAAAAGAAAAAGAATGATGATGAATACACGTGGATGGACGGATGGAAGACCAAATTTTTTTCTGTTTTTCACTTTTTTCCTTTTTTTGTCGAAAAGTGCAAAAAGAAGAGAATCTCTTTTTGAACAAAACGAAAATATCTTTTTCAATTTCCACGTCAGAGAGAAGAAGAAAAAGTGGGGAAAATCGATCGAATCGCCAAAGAAAAAGAAGCACTGCACTGCAGCGCTTACAATAATAAGAGAGTGTGTGTGTGTGTGTATTCATCTCATCTGATACTAATAAACGAGAAACGACGACGAGAAAATTGAGTTATATATAACACGATCGACAATAATATATAATAATAGAAGAAGAAGAAGTTAAAGAAGAAGATGAAGAACGGCACCATCACGGCGGATGAAATTCTCGAGCAAAAACCGAAGCGTTTGTCTCACGACGACGAAACGAAGTTTTTGCACTCTATGCGCCCAAACTCGCCTCAAGTTGGCGATCAACCGACGGTTGTCTTGAAAGTCGGGACGTCCTCTTTGCTTCGCGGTGATTGCTTGCATTTATCCATGCTCGGTTTTCTCGCGGAAACGTGCGCGGATCTCAGTAAACGCGGGATGAGAGTCGTGGTCGTGACATCAGGATCTGTCGGTGTCGGCTGCAAGATTCTAAATTCGCCGAAACCGAAAGATTTGGCTGGAAAGCAAGCGTTCGCTGCGGTTGGACAAGTGCATCTCATGCGCATGTATGAAGACTTCTTTACGACGTTGGACTTGAAGATTGCGCAAGTGTTGGTAAGTTTAGACAACATGCTCGATCGAAAGCAATACGAGAACGCCAAGAGCACGTTCGGCGCTCTTTTAGAGAGACACATAATCCCAATTGTGAACGAAAACGATACCGTAGCCGTTCAAGACGTCAAATTTGGAGACAATGATACGTTGAGCGCGCACGTCGCGGCTTTAGTCAACGCTGACTACCTTTTTCTACTCACGGACGTGGACGGCTTATACACCGCCAATCCGTACAAAAATCCGGACGCGAAATTAATCAGCGTGGTAGAAAACGTTGAAGACCTCGAGGTGACCACGGATGGTGCTGGTTCGGCTCTGGGAACCGGTGGAATGGCTACCAAGCTTCTCGCGGCTAGATACGCAACCTCTGCTGGCGTGAACACCGTCATCATGAACTCGAACAACATGAATAAAGTTCAATCGGTTGTCCAAGGCGCAAGTATCGGGACGCTCTTTTTGGCGATGCCGAAACCGTTGAAAGGCCGGAAGCGTTGGATTCTGTTGCAACCGGTGATGGGCCACGTGTTTGTGACGAAAATTGCCATGCAAGCGATTGAAAAAGATAGCTCGTTGTTCGCTGCCGGTATCATATCTTGCGGAGGCGACTTTGACGTCGACGATTGCGTCACGATTAACTACAGAGATAAAGAAACAGGTGAAGAGAAAGAAGTTGGTAAAGCCATTGTGAATTACTCGTGCGCGGATATGGATTTATATAAAGGAAAACAAACGGAAGAGTTCTTTGAATTGGTTGGGTATTCAGGAGCGGAAGCTATTTGCCACAAAAATAACATCTGTTGTTGGATCCCGGGTGGAGAAGAACCGTCCTCGACGTCGTATTTGAATCTCTCCGGGCTCTGCGTAACCGAAGAAGGCATAGAAGAAGAAGAAGAAAAATAAAAATAAAACGAATTAATAAACGAGTAATAAGATCAACAAGAGAAAAAGAACTGGAGAAATAAGACGAAGAAGCAACACGCGAGCGAGGGCATTTAATAATACACGTATATCTATCGTGGTCGCCTGTTCCCGCGTCGTTGCTGGAGAAAAGATAGTTAAACAAAGTAATACTATCCTGAAACCATATAAATTGTCCAATTAGCAGAACATTAGCATTATATAATATAATAACAATACTGTAATAGAGTCCATATTTTGTACAAACACTTTTCTAAAGGATGGATAGTTTAAAAGTTTATTTTCACTTCGTCCCCGCGAAGTAGTGTGATCGTATTTTTGAAAACGAACGAGTGGCTGTGTGTTGCACACAGCCGTGAAACTTCTATTTGAAAATTGAAAAAAAGCGAAAAAAAGCAGACGCGTCGAAATATCAAGCTTTTCAGAGTTGGATATTTGAATAGAGATTTTCCGCGGACGCCATAACGAAGTTCGCGGTCTCGCGACATTCACCTATCCTTACTGTATACTTTAATGTGTGCGTGAGATAGTTTTGTATTCAGAAACGATGGAAAATTTTGCGGTAAACGCTATTTATGAGAGGAACGAGAGCGGAGAAAGAAGCGCGGAAGACGAGAAATGGTGGTTCAACAGTAATAGGACGAACGAGGACTTCTTCCCGCTAAAACGAAAGGAGCAGGAAGTGGTCACGCGAACGCACATCTCCCGCGTCGAGTCGCAGATTCGAATGGAGAAAATCTCTCGAAGTTCATCCATGTGCGATTACGATGAAGAGTGTGAACGCATGGACTGCAACGACGAAGAAGATGATGATGATGATGATGACGACGACGACTCGCTCCTCGCTGTCGAAGATTTAAAAAGCTCGCTCACGACCCTTCAGGAACAAAAAAACACAAAAGCAACAACGACAAAAAGAAAAAACGACAACAACAACAACAACAACGACAACGACGCTAAAGCAGGAGAAAGTTTCAGAGGCTGCACGATCTCGCAATTGCTCTCTTTCCACGACACGGACGAGAGGAAGATTCCGTTGCACGATATAGAACTTCACGAAGACATGTTGCGAGATCAACTGAGGAAGGAGCAAACGAAGGAGCACTTTGTGTTGAACGCCGCGACGGCGAAACACGTCCTTCGAGGTCAACGAGAACCTATCATCTCTTATATCTTGCAGTGCTGCGCTATGGCAAACTACAACGCAGTTACAGCAGATGTGTGCATGGTGTACGTCGATCGAGTGTTGTCAAACATGGACATCCCTAAGTCTACGCTTTCGCTCATAGCGATGTGCTGTTTGCACATAGCTGTCAAATACGAAGAAATTGAGGATGTCGTTTTGAGTACGACAGCTTTGCGAAATATGTTCGCGCCACAATATTGTCAAGATACCGTCTTGAGGATGGAAAGTGCGTTATTGAGCGAATTAGGTTGGAAGTTGGGTTGCGTGACGACTTCGCACTTCATCGAGAGTATTTTAAAAATTTGCGACGGAGCTACGCACGAGTTTGAAAGAATAGAAAAAGAAACGGACGAAGAAGAAGAATGGACCATTGATTACGTCGATAAACTGAGCTCTATGTCTCTTGAAATGTACAAAGGTGTCCTGGCTGACCCTGCTATTCGTGGTGCTGTTTTACCGAGCGTGCTCGCTACTGCTTGTATCGGTGCGGCTCGTGCAAAACTTGGATTGTTCCCGGCGGTTACTCGAGAAATGGAAGTGGCATCAAACGTGAGCGAGAGTAATTTATCAGAGATACACGGATGGTTAATCGAACATTGCTTAAACATTTATGTTGCAAGGAATGACCCAGATTGTGTTTCGAGTGGCGATGATTATGACAAAAATAACACGATTGGGTCAGTTGCAGTGCCGATGAGACAAGGAAGTAACGACAACGAAAAGGTGAAAGAACTGACGGATGAGTTTGGGAGATTTGTGGACGTGTACTCACCAACAGGAGTTCTGGAAGCCAGCTCGTTGTCGTCGTTCAGGGATGATGACTTTGTTGCGGCGTAAAAAGTGGAGGTCGAGGAGGTAAAGTAGTAGAAATTCACTTAGAAAGAGAGAGAGAGAGAGAGAGAGAAGGGAGTGGCGACTGGAAAGGCGCAGCTAACGTTCTCGACGAGGGAAGAAAAAAGAAAGAGACACAACAGAAATGTAGTATAACGAATAATCTGTATTAGTTTAGTTGAAAAACAAACAAAAACCAATTGTAATAACACCTATATATATGATCAAAACAATGCAGTGTGCTCCACCATCATTAACCTTAATCGCCGAAGATTCTACCCCAGACTGCGCACAATAACGGAATCAAACCCACACCTGCGATTTGTAACTTGTCGTTCGACGTCGCACGCACGGTAACCGCACCAGCGCCTCGCGAGTTGAGATTAAATCTGCCAGTCAATTGCGTATCTTTCCCTAATGTGATTGAACTCATAGCGTTGCAACCCAAGGCGATGTCACCTCTCCAATTCATGAATGAGGCTCCAATGGTGGACGAGTTCGCGTCGCCTTCGTCTTGAGAGTGACGAATGATGGCTTCGCAGTTACCACCGTAAGCGACATCTTTTCCTTGTGGACCCTTGGAACTTACAGCTCCGGTACTGACGACGACCTTCATTCCATCTCGGGCCTTCCATCGGTTTTCAATCTTCGTGCCAAATGCTAACAGGCCTCCAACGAATGACATGGACAATCCACCGATGATTTTGTCCACCCTGTGCCACTTCCAACGAGTTTCCGCCCGAGATGTGTACACTCTTTGCTGACCTACGTTCTGCACGTCGACACCAGCGGTGGTGATTGCTTTCTTACCGTGTGGAACCGACAATTCGCCTTCGAAAGCAAACGACGAGTCGTTTTTGTCTTTATTGATTTGCGCCGACGCTTTGCCACCGATGAAATCTTTAATGATCACTTGTCGATCGACTGAAAACCCAGTCACGCCCGTCTCGTGCTCGTACGAGTGCGCGTCAACCATAGGTCGAACTAGCGTTTGTGGGTTCGTATCAAGATAACGATATCGGTGCGAACCAGTATCCGAATCAAACGAAGGAGGGAACTGCGGGTCCGGGGCCGGGACGCACAACTGCTTCGGCATGTAGAAATCTTTCCCCGCATTCGGCTCATCGTACGGAGACGGCTCTCCAGAAATGATGGATTCTTCCAAGTCTTCGAAATCATCGTCGCCCATTTCCAACCGTATTGGTTTACGAGTCGTAATTAAGGAACTCAAGAGAAACGGTAATGGCGCAACTTTACCTTGTTGCTGTTGTTGTTGCTGACGTTTCTTCAGCATTTGCGTTCCGTCGTCGAGTTTTAATAGCGTATTTGCTTGCGCGAGAATTTTGCTCGCAAAGCAGAGCAGCAAAAGCTGTGGCTTCCAAGCTTGACCGTTCGGTAACACTTTATCTCCAGTTCGGTTCGTTCTGCAACCTGAATGGTTTTCTGCCAACGCAACCGGGTTCATCAAACGCGCGTCCCCGGAAGCGTGACGAACAGTCTGTTGAACGACGTGCGATCTTTGCGCCACATACAGCTCGTACGACATCGGCTGGCCGTTTGGTCCATCTGGCGGAGCCCCAGCGGCGTGCGTCAAGACCACAATGGCGTTGAACCAAACCCCAGGACCGAACGTGTTGGTGACTTGTTTCAAAATCATGATATCCGCGGTTTCCGATCGCAACGGAATGTCTAATCGATCGAAATATAACGTAATGTCCGGTTTATGCTTGTTGCAATACTTCTTCGCTTGACCCATAATCCTTGAGTTATACTGAATATCCGCCGAAGAGGTTCGCAAACCAGGTGTATCAATCAATCTCAACTTCATCCCGCACACCGTCGTTTCAATCACTCTCACTTTCGTAGTCTCTTCATCCAAAGCCTCCAAAGTCTTCTCGTCTTGCGCGTCCGGACCTAACAACGATTTGATCACGGAAGATTTACCGACACATTGCTTACCAATCATTAAAATCGTGCAGTCAAAATCCAATTCCTCGTTCGGGTTTATCTTTTCAAAGTGCTCGGCGAGCGCCACAGCGCGCTCGAACGTATTCGTTTGAGACTTTTGCGCTCCCGATGGCGATGTACCTTTACCAGATTTTAACGTTTCCGCGAGCTCTAAACGATAAATCACTTGCGAGACAATCGTATTTCTCGGCGATTGGTCTAATCTCGATGTCAAGCGTAACAGTTTAATTCGAAGCTGTTGAAGCTCGTACGCTCTCGTGGCTTGTTCATCCTTCGGGTCTGGCTTTTCGTCTGGAACAATCGGTTCCTTTTGAGGCGCCACGCGCGCTACCGTGCGCGCTAACAAGCCACCGCCAAGGCCTTGCGCTTGTGGTGGCGTGATTGGTTCCCCCTCACCAGCCGCACCCGCTGTGGGCGCAGCGGCGGTGGTAGTATTCCGCTGCGGCAAACCGCTCGTATTTCCAAAGCCCTGTTGTTGTTGTTGCGAGGGAGGTTGTTGCCCTCCCCCTTGGCCTGGAAATTGCGGCGGTGGTCTCGGCGGCGGCGGTGCAGCAGCTGCACCAGCACCACCACCGGGGACAAATGCCGCGGCGGCTGAATTCAAAGACGCCGCTTTCGTGGCTGCCGCTTGCGTCGCCGCCTCTTCTGCGGCGGCGTCGAAATCGCCGTCCAACTCCTCGCCGTCGTCTTCAAAATCGTCGTCCTCGTCCTCATCTTCGGAGAGCAAGTCGTCTCCTAAGATATCTTCTTGATCATCGATGCTGGTATCTTCTTCCCCGTACATTTCGTAATCGTCGGAAGTGTCGACGGCGTCCGCGTCGTACTCGTACTCTTCTTCGTCCGTTGATGCGTCCATTATTATATCGTTCGTATTTAGATAATTTTCTTTCTTATCGCGGCGAAGAAAAAAGCAGATCCGTTACTTTACTCTATAATTTGTGCAGTATAAATTTGTGATTCGTTCGGGTTTTATAAAATTGATGATATGGAATTTTGCGATTTTTGCTTCTTCTTCTTTCATATTTTTCATTCTCTCTCTACTTTCTCGCTATTCTTCTTTACTTCTTCTTTACTTCTTCTTTACTTCTTCTTTACTTCTTCAATCGATCGATCCTTG
>Ga0115554_1002340_pt1 | contig 13086 bp, 9 predicted proteins | sample COGITO_mtgs_1104_3_FD_87283 | JGI IMG/M metagenome (GOLD analysis project Ga0115554, IMG submission 87283) | Pelagic marine microbial communities from North Sea - COGITO_mtgs_110404 | ecosystem: Environmental > Aquatic > Marine > Epipelagic | place: Germany:Helgoland, sampling site Kabeltonne... | reverse complement strand
TGCTAACAGAATTCGATGCAGCGTGACATTACTCTGGCAATCAAATGCTACGAAAAATCGAGCGGTGGTGATTTCGTTCCAGCGATGAGTAATTTGGGCCGGTTACTTCTGCGCACAAGCTGCGTCGATTTAGCTCTGGGTCCAAGCATTGATGATGAGACACAAGACGCCAAGCAAATTGACGAGAGTGACTCAAAAGACTTTCAAACACAAATCCAACGCCAAATCAACAAGGCGGTAGCAAGTTTACGGAAGGCGAGCGATTTGGGCGATGCGAAAGCTTCCTTCGAACTCGGTTCTGTGTTTCGGAATGGTGTGTCCAACTATTTATGTACTCTCGTCCCGATTGATCTGATCGCATCTTTAAGTCACTTTAAGCGTTGCGTGACGATCTGCAGAAATCAGGGAGAAACTGAAAGGAGTGTCAACACGAAGATAAACGGCTACCCCCTGAACGAAGCGTGTAAAATGTGTGCCGAAATGCTATATAGTGGATGTGGGGGGATTCTAGAGCCTGATTATAAAGGTTCTCTAAAGTATTACAATCTGGCTGCCGATAATGGCGATGTAGAGGCTATGAATGCTATGGGAATCATGTATGAGGATGGCAAGGGTGTCAACCCCGACTGCAAGGCGGCTGCAAACTTTTTTTGTACGGGAAGGAACACAAAGTCACGACCATTTGCTGGGATGTGCAGTTACAATCTGGGGAAGCTGTTGGAAAAATATCTTGGGGACGGCGAGATTATTCTGAAGATTAGGCACGCCGAGAGCTACATCAGCGGGAGTGAGTGGGCACATACTGTTAAGGAAGTAGAGAGACAGTGCAGCGCTATGAGGGCCTTCATTGGTAGCCAGTTGAATATTGATATCAAGAAAAATGATCTAAATGCACTGATTAAACTATATAAAGACGCGTCGACTTTCGGCTATGCCAAGGCCTACGATGACGAACAGCGGGTCAGGTTTGAAAAGCAGAAAGAAAACGACAGGCTACGTGCGGTCGATAGCGCAAGAGGAATCGACGTTTTTGGAGGAGAGGTCGATGAATACCGTCGTGAGGTCGTTAAAATCGGAAGTGGCGTTTTCGAAAAGATGGTAGAAGAAGTGGTGGAGCAAGAAGAGAAAGTTTGCGATAAGCTGGCGAGTGATGATGCTGTGCTAAAGACTGTCGAGTCCAAACCTGCTTTGCGCATGAGTCCGAAACTTGCTGAGGAAGTCGTGTCGATGCCAGAGCCCCTCCCAGATCCATCACCGCCCCCATCGCCGAAGCCTACCCCATCACCACAGCTTACCGTAGAGTCTGCAAAACCGATACCAAACACGCCAATATCCTCACCCTCTCCAGGGAAGGACATGCAAGAGGAGCCATCCCCGATACCGATGCCGTTACCTACACCTTCCCAGTCAACCAATGAGACGAAAGAGCCAGTCATACTCAAGGAAGAAGACAATTGGGATGACATCAAAATCGGCGTCTCCAATTCCCCATCACCAGAGCGAAAGCCCCTTCATTCACAGCCGCGCTCGCCACCGCAATCACCTCTCCAATCACCGGAACAGCCACTTACAGATCCCCCCCTTACACCCTCGCCGAAGACAAGGAGCGGCCGTCAACGAAGGTCGTCAGATGAGAAGACGGAGACGAAAGCGGAAACAGAAACGGATACGGCAACAGCAACGGTAACGGCCACAGAGACAGCTCCAGCTGTGACAAATCCAGTGGCGACAGCTCCAACAGTGACAACCCCAGCAGAGACAACAGAAAGGACCAACATCACCACGCCTCAGGACATCTCCGGGAGAAATAGCACCGGGACGGGGGGAGATAGTAGCGGCTCAGGAGGAGGAGATAGCAGTGGCAGTGTGAGCTACGAGTCGTCCGCAGAATGGTATTACAAGGATGAGGCTGGGGATGTCCAAGGACCCTTCGAAAGTGAAATGATGAATGAATGGGTTATGCAAGAAATGTTGCCAAAGAACCAGCTAGTCAGGGAAGGGAAGGAGGGTCCGTTCGCGCCTCTGTCCGATATTTGGGATGTCAGTTATGGGGTAGACAAATCTGTTGCCAGGAGTTTCCATATCAGCGAGTCGCCCATTGGCAGGAACAAGTCAATGCACCAAATCGAATGAAGTGTCCTCAGAAGATGATTTAATAATTTGTATAAAAATGAATGTTATGCTTGATGACCCTGCTGTTCATTTTGGATTATGCCGTTATCTTTAATTGTTTTCACTTTTTTGAAGCCCTTAAATAAGGCATGATTTGCTTTTTTTTTATGTGAAAAATGAACCACGCTCAGAGAAAAACCTGCTGGGGCGTCATTTGATTCAGTAAACCCTGTCTTGTTGTCCGGTAAAGGCCATCATATCCAGTTACCGAAAATACCTCTGAAACATTTACCCAAGCTCCTTTTCATGGACGCCCATGGCTTTCGCCCGACGACGATCACCGGCGACTACCTCTCCCATGCTTGCCCCACCGGTGCTTCTTCACTTAGTGCAATCGGCAGTACTAGTGTTCTCACTGGGATTACATTTGTCCCTGTCTTCACCTATCAGCACCCTCCTTGCGAATCCATAGACTCAATTTCCTCACCCCTCTTCGGCGGTCCTTCCACGCCTCTCTGCACGGTAACGGTATCGCACCCCTTCCACCTCCACCACTCTCGGATCCCCTGTCAATATCAAAATACTGCCAATGAACGCTACAAGTATTCCAATTCTTACCTTTCCCAGCAATCAGCTGAAATTTATCTGAATAAATTATGCAACTCATCTGGTGTATTTAAGGGGGGTGCCGAGGAGGAGGGTTGGTTTGAGGTTAGGACACGAAATGTCGACGATAACGAAGGGAAAAGTAGCAATGATGAGAAAGACCAAAAAAGTGAAGGAAAGACCTTCACAACGACTCGATATAAGATGAACGTGTCATTCGAAGTCCTTAATGACGACGGGAACTACATGGACGCGTGCGTACTTGGTCTGTCGAAGTCTCTTGCTTCGGCTAAGTTTCCTGGAACTACTTTACATCTCCCAATAAATTTCTTACCAATTAGTGTGAGTTGCGCGATTCTTCCACCGAAATCAAGAAAGTCCAGTGATGGGGAGAAGCCTCTGGTGAAAATTGACCCAGGCATTAAGGAAGAGAACGAAGCGATGGAAGAGGGTGGAGGGGGGGTGATGAGGGTGGTTGTTCCGTGCTACAGTTTCGTCTCTTCCGGGAGCAAAAGTGCTTCTGGCAAGGGCAAGGATGAAATTGTTGCGCTTGATTTGTTTGGTGGTAGGGGCTTGAAGGTGCGAGTTATGAAAGATATTATCAACGTTGCGAGGAAGAGGGTAAAGGAGGTGGAACCTGCGCTATCAATTGAAGAAAATAATAAAGGCAAGAGCTGAGCGATTTTTTAGCGAGATGCTGGGGGAGCGAGATAGAACCATTTTAAGACCCATGAATTATTCTCATTTCCGTTTGATTTTCCATAATTAATAACTCAGACATATTCCAAGTGCTCGATATGAAACTAGCTTTTTGGCCCAAAGAATCTCTCTGCTTTTTCTCAAGTTCATTGTTTTATCTCGTTCTGGTTCACCCCGACATCGGCATCAAACCGTCGCTTTCACTTTGTAAAGCGACGCTCCACTCAGCACAAAGTAGAAACTACTAATCCCAAGCAGAACCGCGTATCCTGTTATTGTGTAGACCCCCCTCCCCGTCCCGTCGTCTCCAAACAAGTAGAGCAAAGGTCCAGTAATGACTGGCCCGGCTGCCGTCCCTACAAAGACTGCTACCCCCCAAATACCAAGATATTTTGCCGACTCTCTCTTGTCCGGCAAGGTGTCGACAGCAAGGCTGCTATCGAGCGTCAGGTAAGCCCCGTTCGCGATCCCAGTGGCACAGCAAATAAAAATGACTGAGTCCATGTCCCTCACAAATACCAACGACATCTCTCCGGCCGCTAGCAGCCCGCAAGCAACATAAACGAGATGTTTCATCGGCTGGAGCCGGTGTGGAGTTGTCTTGAAGGTAGGTGAGGACATGACGGCGTCAATCACGATGCCGATAGGGTAGCAGCTCAATGACGCGCAAAATTGCGCCACCGCAGCCAAGAGTGCTGTGCCTCGTTGGGGGTCAGGGTATCGGATTATATCTTTCAGATAATAAAGAAAGAAGGTCTGAGCGGAGATCCCCATGTAATAAAATCCGCGGGAAAGCGTCACATAGAAAAAGTCGTGCTGGGCTGGGTTGGAGGGAGACAGATAGTAGGCAGATTTTATTTCTCTGTATTCTAACGCAGGGATCAAAGATCGATTTCTGTCATTCCAGCCGTCACTATTGTTGCCGTTCTCATTCCAGCCGTCACTATTGTTGCCGTTCTCGTCATCCTTGTGGCTATCATTTTCTCTGTCAGAGGAGAGGTTTAATGGATCCTCCTCATCAATGAAAACAACTGTCATTGAAACGGTGATGATCATCACTGCGATAAAAAAGTTGTACATTCCTTCGACTCTTTCATCTAGGTAAAAAAAGAAGTATGCAAAACCGCACAAACTCCCACCCACGCAGAGGAAGGCTTGAATTCCATTGGCCTTCCCAAGTTGTCGAGTGGGAATCTTGTCAGGAATTAGTCCGATCATAGAGGAGAAAACAAGATTAAGGGAGCACATTGCTATCGAGTATCCTATGGTGTAGTAGTGCCAATTGCGAGCAATATCATTATAACTTGCCCATTTCTGCATTACGAGGCCAACAGTGCCAACGACACCGCCAATTAGCATAAACGGTCTTCTTCGGCCCATCTTAAGAGTTGAGCGGTCGCTGATGAGGCCGATAATTGGGCATATTAGCTGAGTTAATCCAGCAAGGCTTATAAAACATCCGAGGATGATCGGCTTCAAATCGGAGGACAATTTAGCACTCTCTATCGGCAAGATCAAAAGGAAGTATGTCGATAGGAGAGATCCAGATGAAAAAGAGAACGACAAGATCGTCAAGAGATGCAGAATTGAAAGGTCCGGTTGGGAATCGTTAAGCGCTGGCGATTGGGATTTTTGAGTTGGCAAGAGACTGCTGTTTTCACTTGGCATAGTTCGAAGAGACAGCGGGGGTAACCCCAAAAAATAATTTGTCTTCGGTCTTTATATCTTCTCGTCGTACTATTAGTGAAATGAAGTGAACGGAAAAAGAACGTTCTGGCCTTTAAAAAGCTGGATTTGTAAAATTGCTCGAAAAAAAATCAAAAGTAGCGATTTACTGCAATTTCCATCGCTTTTCGTTTTTCCAGTTAGCAGCCGCGCGTGATAACCAAAGTACTTTTGTCTCTGCCTGCCGATTTTCTGTGTTGAACACACTCTTGTCGGTCAAACAATTCAAGAAAGTCAGTCACATTCTTTCAATGTTTGATGGTGACCACCGCGTGAAGAAACGCAGCGTGAACCTTGGTAGACGCGCTGCTACCTCTGCATCCAACAAGCAGCAGCTTCTAGAAAACGCCAGGAAAGATCGAGCCCAACGTGCAAGAATCCAGCGCGAGAATGAGTCATGCTTGCAAATTCAAAAACTTTTGAGAGGGTACAGAAGCAACAAGAAGTGTGCGTTGTTGGTGTCAAACGAATATAATGATGTTGCTACTGGCGTGAGTCGAAAACTTAATCTTTTCGCTTATATGCACACCTCTTCGCTGAAACTGCACGTGCAAAAAGCAGGGGCAACAGTGAATCCCCCCACCCTTTCTGTAATAAAAAATTCCATTGAGAGTGACTCATTAGGCCCAGTCGTCCTGCGATTCTACCACTTTACGATCCTCGAGGACCCTCTTTTTGCGGACGAAATTTCCTTCTACCGCCTCCAGATCAGCCACTCCATTGCTGTCAAAATGAATTTCAATCCTTATTTGGTTCCTAAACTTATCCAACACTTACAGTCAGCCCTCTACCAGACGCATGACGACGATATCGAGAAGAAGAGGCAGGTCTTAAAGAAAATTCTAGACATTTTGGCGATGTTTGCGCAGCGCCAACGACTATTGATCCCGAGAATCGCAGGAGCTGTTCTGAGTGCCCCTGAGAGAACCATGCAGAATTTGTTTGACATGGTTTCGGAAACCCTTAAAGTTGTGGGAGGAGGGAATGAGTTGGTTGATATTTTTCTGAGCACCAGTATGGATGATTATAAAGACAACAGCAACGAGGAAAACCGCCAGTTGTTGACCAACATCATGAACATCGTCGAGGGTGCTAAAATGCCTTCAAACACCGTCGTGGCTAAGTTTCCCGCTTTTCTGATCTCAATTTTGGAGTCTGATGAAACACTGATGGAGACAGTATGCTACATGGTAGCGGGAGAAGGTTTAATGTCAGAGAAATATTCAAGTCTCAACACGATGCAGGACGGAAATTCCAGTAGCGATGACGAAGCCCGCAACCACGGTCAAGTCAACAAAAGCAGCCCTAACAGCAGCACAATTAAAGGTGTGAACGACGCGGTTCAAGTGCAGCTGACTGAGCAGTCGCGCAAAGTTCTTGTTTCATATGCTCCGGTGATATCACCTATTTTGAAGAAACTCTCAGAGCGGCTGGCTTCAAGTGATTTTCTTCCAAAACTGGCAACAACAGCAATATCTGCGGCCCCGGCAGCTGTTGTAGAACTTTCCTCCATCTTCTCAAGATTCCTAAAATTTGTCTCGGGATCGAACCAACTCTACTCCCCCTGTAACTTGCTCAACAAGCTGTCCTTCCAGCTCAACTTCATCAAAGCTACTTTTCGAGCATTTAAAGCAAACAATCCATCTGCGAATTCGGTTCGGAACTCCTCCTCTACCCAGCACTTGCTTATCACATTTTGTGAGGTATATTCTCACATTCTTACTATTCGGACTGATGATGATTTTGCTGGTGAGGAGGCGTTTTTGCGAGAGATTGTTGTGAATCTCAAACCGATTCTGTGTAACCTTTACTTCGACGAACCTGTTTACGAAGGTCCTCAACTGGTCCGCAGGCTGATGTGCAGCGCAACTAAGGTCTACAACAACCTCTACAAACGGTGGGGGAGGGGCGGGTGGTGCGAGGAGGAACTGTGGTTGTGGGAGAGTGCTGCTAGGTGGAATGGGGAGGCGGGAGGAGACGATATGGCCGACGATGAGGAAAACAGCGACGACAACTTGGTAAATATGTTCAAGGACGTTAAGATGGCGAGAGTTCTAAATGCTTTACCGTTCGTCCTGAGCTTCGATCAACGAGTTTTGATACTTTCGAGTTTGATTGCTGTCGATAAAAGGCGGACACAAGACGAAATGCATGCGATGATGATGCTCTCGGGAGAGTTTGGACCAATGGGAGAACAAATCAGAGTTAGAAGGGAGTATATATACGAAGACAGCATGAAGGGATTGAATGAACTGGGAACAAGGTTGAGGGGACGTGTGCAGGTATCATTCCTCAACAAACATGGTGTCGAGGAAGCTGGAATCGACGGCGGGGGCGTTTTCAAGGAGTTCGTTGACGACCTTGTTAAAGAAGCATTTGATGCCGACCAACCTCTAAAACTGGTCAGAACAACAGACGATCTCCTCCTCTTCCTCAATCCGGACGTAAGTGCGACTGACAACTTCAAGCACTTTGAGTTCCTTGGACGCGTTCTGGGGAAGGCCGTCTACGAGAGCATCCTGGTTGAGCCCCAGTTTTGTCTCCCCTTCCTCAACAAGCTCCTTAATAAAGTGAATACACTTGATGACCTCAGGGGTTTCGACCGCGTCTTATTTAATAATTTGTCGGCCCTGAGGAGGATGGGGGAGGAGGAAATCAAAAACCTTTGCCTGACCTTTGAAGTGCAGTCGAGTGTCAATTCTGCCGGAACTTTTTTGGGGGGGGTCAAGAGCGTAGAGCTCGTTTCGCGTGGCAGCCAGACGCCTGTCACCAAACAAAACTGCATTCAGTACATCCACCTTGTCGCAAACCACAAGCTGAATGTCGAACAAAGTAAGGCTACGCGGTCATTTCTTCGCGGATTCCGAGACATCATCCCGGCCAATTATGTTCGGATGTTCTCTGCAAAAGAGCTGCAGAAAATATTCAGTGGAGACGATGAAGTTAAAGGGATAGACGTTGACGATCTAAAGAACGTAATGGTTTATAGCGGCGGCTATCACCCAAGCCAGGATATGATTATCTGGTTTTGGCAGATCGTAAAAGAGATGGAGAACGAGATGCAGCGAAAGCTATTGAGGTTCATCACAAGCTGCAGCCGGAAACCCCTCCTCGGCTTCAAGGCACTGACCCCGGTCCCTTGTATCCAGAAGACGACACCTTCTGTCAACAGCGGTGGGGGAGTTGGAAGCGAGAGGCTTCCTACGTCTTCGACGTGCATGAATTTGTTGAAACTTCCAAGCTACAGCACCAAGGAAAAATTGAAAGAAAAGCTATATTATGCGGTCAACTCGGGGGCTGGTTTCGAATTGTCGTAAAAAAGACTAAAAGAATAAATTGAAAGTACGTAGGGTTTTTCCAGACTAGGCTGGGTTCACGCCTTGCTTTATGCTTTTATTTTCTTTTTGGGCCTACTTTCGTTTCCCTCATCATCCTCCTCCTCCTCGTCGTCCTCGTCGTCCTCGTCGTCCTCGTCGTCCTCGTCGTCCTCATCGTCGTCATCTTCATCGGAACTCAATTCCTCTCCCATAACACAGCTCACCCCTTCCGGAGAAGCGAAATTCACGCGACAGCTCGACTTTTTTACCTTTCCCACCGCCTCCGAGAAACCGTCAATCCCCCCTTTTGGTAGCGGGATTCTCACACTAGCATGGTGATCAGAGGCGGCAAATCCTATTTCAAAATCCTCCTCTCCCTCGTCCTTCTCGATCTCTATCGTATCTATATTGTCACCTCCTCCCTCGAGAACGACCGTGACGTCGGAAGCGGAGAGTGTCATCTGCGACAGGAACTCATCATCGAGGGGCTCACTCGTGAGAGGACAGTGCCCCACCCAGACGTTGACAAGGAAGGTGATTCGCTTCTGTTTCTCGCCTTTTTTTTTCGCTATGGTAGGAAGGTTTCCTGCCAAGCCGAATTCACTGGGGGCAGCATGCAAAAATCTACCGTCAAAAGTAATGTGCTTGCCCACATCAGGGTAGCTAATGTGAATCGTGTTGGTTTTACCGCCAAAGTCTGACCCAGAAGATTGTGAGGTCATAAGACCATCGTAAATCATGGTAGGACCCCCTAGGGCGCTGAAATATGTCACAGTACCAATGTGGGGCCGGACAAGAAGACCGTATTCCTGTATGAAACGTGTGCGAAAGGTGTATGAGCGTGTAAGCGGCTGATATCGTGAAATAATCACAATGATCAATAATCCAAAGTAGTTATATCCTGTTTTTCCATTTCTATCGCCATGTTTTCGGGCGTTTCTCTAAACATCCATCCGAAATGCGAGAGTTTATATTTTAACCTACCTCCATCCCATAGTCACCGTCCCAGTGTACACCGATGTCATCTTCTTCCTCGATGCACTGAGTCCACCACTCTGCCCCCGAGCAACCGGGGTCAAAGTTTTTGCAGTCGCGAGTGTGGTGATCGAAAATTGATTTTGCCAGAGCCTCTAACCCACAACGGGGTTCCATGCAGGCAGGTAGGAAGAATGTAGAGCCTGATGAATAGGATGCATCAGTGGATTTCGAGACGTGGCGTGCTGTAAAAGCGGATAGGGCATCGGATGAAAGGGCGGGGATAAGCGAAGGAGGGAGACAGGAGGAGTAGCTTTGGAATTGGAATGGCAAGGATGGTGGGTGTGGAACACGGCGATCAGGGTCAAAAACAAACTCAGGCGACACCTCGTTTTCAGGGATGTCCATGGCTTAGAGAAAAAACTATGGGGTACTATGGGATAATCCTCCCGTAGTGTGATTATAGGCCTTGAAATAAGTCCAAAGGTAGTGTGCTTTGGAGGTGGGGCCACAATCGTTTCACAAGAGGAAGTATTTTTCGACGTCTCTAATTCGACGTGCAGTTGATATATAGAGAGAGTAGTGGGGCTGGTGGTGTGATGAATAAATTTGAGTCACTGTCGTAAATCTGCAAAGAGAAAAGTGAAGAAGACACAATGAGAAAAATGCAAAATTTCTTCTACAGCACTGGAATTAATCTGGCAGTCATAGCATTGCCGTCCGAACGTGTGGCGGGGGGTTTTGGTTGTGCATCTTTCGAATAATCGTCTTGGAGCCGCCACTAGCACTGACATTGATCTCCGACACCGCTACGGTCGTGTTGTTGTTTTGTGTTTTGTGTGTGTGACTGCGAGTTAAAATGATGGAGAGGTTGAGTCTACTACTCCTCTTTTTTGTGGGACGCGCTGCTTCCTTCACCCCGTCCTGCCTGCACCATTATGTCAGACATACTACCCCCCTCTCCGTCTCTTCAGATGACGCTCCCTCCTCTATTCCCTCTACCCCGAATCCACCGGCGATTGAGGACGATGATATGCTGGATCTGATTCAGAAGCACCACCGGGATCATTTTTCGCTGTTCGCTGCGTCTGCGTTGGCGGGTAAGGTGAAGGATGGTATCAGGGATGTTCTTTATGATGAGAGAGATTACAGTGATTACATTGGGAGGAACGTAAATGAGAAAGATGACTTGACCAGATTCGCCAAGAAGCTTAATAGTGTGATCCGGCGGGGTGGTGTTAGGGAGGAGCCCTTTGCTGATATGTTTTGCGTGGGAACAAATGAGGTGGAGGATGAGCTGTATAAGTACTGCAGCTTTACAACTACCATCAGTGGGGGGAGGGCACTTGGGATTCTTCTCAGGGGAGAGAGTGCCAGTAATGTTGAGTCGCTACTTGCTTTGTGTGAAATGGCAAGGCGACTCGGCGAGAAGACCGTCACTTCCCGAGACGTGAACAACAGGCTGAACGTTCCGTTTCCTTCCAACGAGTACTTTGAGACCTGGAATAAAGAGAGAGAAAGGAAGATGGAACTGGCCAGGCGTTTGCTGGAAAGGATGAAGAGAAAGCAGAGCGTCAGGGGGGCTTTCGACACGCTCTGCTCGTTGAAGGTCTTCGGGAAGCACGAGAATCTCAACCTGTTGCGGTCGAACTTTCCCACTCACTTCACCCCGACCGAGGAGCGGATTGCTCTCTCTGCTATTGATAATAAACGTGACATTGACTCGATTTTGGGGATAAGACGAGATTTCCGCCGGTTCAAGATTTACACGATCGATGCGCCCTCGACGAGAGAAGTTGATGATGGGATATCTATTGAGGTGGTTCCCCAGGAGGACGGCTCGATCAAGCAACGCTTCTGGGTGCACATATCCGACGTGGACCGATGGGCTCCTAGGGATAGCAAGCTCATCGAGGTTGCCCGGAAGCGAGGCACGACCTTGTACACGCCCCAGCGCACGTACAACATGTTTCCGCAGTCGATCGTCAGCGAGAAGATGAGTTTATTCACCACGCGTGACTGCTGCGCTTTGTCGGTTGGGATGTTCGTCAAGGAGGACGGAGTAATTGACAGAGACAGCATCGTCGTGACGCCCAGCTTGGTGAGGGTCACCTACAGGCTCTCCTATGCCGAGGTCGACGAGATGCTTGAGGAGGGGGTGGGTTGGGAGGAAGAGTGGCAAATTGGGGCGTTATATAACGTCGCAGCCAAACGGAGGAAGTACCGAGAGAGGAATAACGCCGTCGAGAAAGTGATGCCGACCACCATACCATCTTCCTCCGTGTCTGTGAGGAGGGATAGGCTTGCGGAAGACATGTGCTCGATCTATTTGACTGTTGAGTCGTCGCACAACTCGGGTGTGAATGAGACCGCTATGGCAGAGAACGGCCCCATAGGAATGAATAATTATGTAAGTGGAAATGGAAATGGAAATGCAAATGCAAATACAAATGCAAATGGAAAATTTCCTGCTTCCTTTCCCAGCCCGTCGAATTTGCTCGTGACAGAGATAATGATCATGGCATCCGAGGCGGTTGGGATGTGGGGAGAGTCGAAACAAATTCAACTGCCCTACAGGACTCAGAGAGCCCCCAACTTCCGCGAGAGAATGGCAGAATATCAGGAATTCAACAGACTATTGAGTGAAAATGTGGGCATGGGCTGGTGTTCGGCATGGTACGGCCGACGCTTTTTCAACCCTGCCATAACCAGTGACACACCAGATGGTCACGCCGGTCTGGGTCTCCAGCACTACGTTCAGTTTACGAGCCCGATCAGGCGGTTCCAAGACCTCAACGTCCACGCGGCAATCAAAAGGCAGATTAGGCTGGAGAAAGTGCAGCAGATGTGCAAGACCGGAGAAACTCTGAGCGAAGAAGTGAAGAGCGTGGACCTCGGCGTACACATCAGTGGGGTAGGTGACTGCATATTTGGTGACCCGTACCCAGTTGAGTACAAGGAGGGAAACGGATTGGTCAGGGAGGGGAGAAATGTGATGAAGGCTTGTAGACAGGTGAGAGGCAAAGAGGCAGAGAAGCAAAGTGGGGGCAAGAGAATAATTTAGGCTGCGCTAACACACATGCCAGTACTGGGTATTGGAGGAGATCAGAAGACGGACAACGGGAAGAGACGGGAACAAGGATAAGGTGTTCGAATGTGTCGTCCTCGGGGTCATCAACAAAAAGACCAATGTTTACGCTATTTTTATTGAAGAGCTTGGATTTGAGTGCCCCTACAAAAACCTTTCTCCGTACGATTTCCTGCCTGGGAGAGTTCTAAAGCTTAGGGTACAGGAATGTCATCCGACCTTCAACAGACTTGCTCTGGTTCCAGCAGTAAATTGATAATTATGATGATGATGATGATAATGATGATAATGATGATGATGATGATGATGATGATGATGATGATGATGATGATGATGATGATGATGATGATGATGATGGATGGTGTAAACGACTGAGTAGTTTAGCTGATTTGTCCAATCTTTTTATCGTGCGTATGAAAATAGAGAATTGACGCCCCCGCGGGAACACAGTTTATCGCTTCTTCCAATTTCTTTCTTCTTCATTTTTCTGCTAAATAGTTCTTGTTTCCTTTCTTGTTTCCTTTCTTGTTTCATTTCTTGTTTCCTTTCTTTTCCTTTCTTGTT
>Ga0115554_1002339_pt1 | contig 13091 bp, 8 predicted proteins | sample COGITO_mtgs_1104_3_FD_87283 | JGI IMG/M metagenome (GOLD analysis project Ga0115554, IMG submission 87283) | Pelagic marine microbial communities from North Sea - COGITO_mtgs_110404 | ecosystem: Environmental > Aquatic > Marine > Epipelagic | place: Germany:Helgoland, sampling site Kabeltonne... | reverse complement strand
GGTCGTGCCTTTTTGCTGCTGAAATCCTCCTCCTCCTCCTCCTTGCATCATGTCCACGAACGACTGGAAACTCATCGCGATGATGATGAAGATTTTATCCCAAAACACCAACACTTTTTTGTGAGCTCTTTGAAGAAAAAAAAAAGAAGCAGAAAAGTCAAAAAAAGCACCAAAGTCTTGTGTCTCGTCTTGTCTTTTCTTCATTCGCAAAAAAGAAAGAACTGAACACATTATTATAGCACAGAGATAAGAAGAAGAAGAAGAAGAAGAAGAAGAAGAAGACTTTAAAGAAGAAGAGAGAGGATGGTCTCCTTCGTTGCCCCCTCTTCTTTGTTGGCGCGTTCTTCTCATCGTCGCTCTTCTTCTTCTTCTTTAAAGTCTTCTTCTTTATCTTCGATGCGCCGTCTTCGCGCTGATGAAGAATGGAAGCGAGGAAAAGGAAATGGAAAACGAAGATTTGTTGGAGCGTTTTTTTCTGCATCTTCATCGTCTTCTTTAAGCGAGAGCGGTATTCGAAGAACGCACGCAAACTTCGCTTTTAAGAAGAAGACTAAGAAAGAGAGAGAGAAAGGCGGTGATGAGGAGGTTTTTCCTCTTCGGTCGTCGAGAACATTGAGGGCGATTTTTGTGGACAACAGAGAAGGAGAGAACGCTTCGTCGTCTTCGTCTTCTTCTTTGGATGTGGTCACTTCGAGGAATAGGAGAAACATAAAGAGAGCGAATGTAGTGTTGACGCAAAAGCAACCGCGTATGCCTTTGATTGAAATAGCGAAGCGGGTGCAACTGTTGGTGCAGACGTTCGTCCGGTGCGCGGCGAAATACGCGCAGAAAGATTACGAGTCCATAGCGAGCGCGATTTCTAGACTCGGTCCGACGTACGTGAAATTCGCGCAGGCGGCGGCGAGTCGCGGGGATCTCGTCGGACCAGAGTTAGCGGGAGCGCTCGGGCAGTTGCAAGACGACATGGGACGGTTCAGCGATCAGTTAGCGATCGATACTATTCGAGAAGAAAGTCCCGAGTTATACGAGGACATAGAGAACGTAGAGGAAATGCTAGAGAAAGGATCTGTGGCGGCGGCGTCGTTGTGTCAGGTGTATAAATGTCGATTGAAAACGCAAGAAGTGGTCGCGGTGAAAGTGCAGAGACCAAACATCCGAGAACAGGTGGAGGCGGACGCGTACTTGTTGAGATTGGCGGCGTCGTATTTAGAAAAGTTTAATTTGGTGGAGGCGAAAGCCGTGGACGCGGTGGACGAGTTCGTGTCGAGATTGTTCGAGGAGATGGATTTCGAAAACGAGGCAGAAAACGTGAAGAAGTTTAACAGCCTGTACGGCCCAGAAGGAACGGCAAAGATGGACGACGTCGTGAACGGCGCCGCGGGTAACAGCGATAACAGCGGACGGAAAAGTAAGCTAGAAATTAAAGTGCCAAAAGTGTACGAGGAGTACACGTCGAAGAAAGTGTTGGTTTTAGAATGGATAGAAGGGACGCCGTTGACGTCCGGGGAATTGCGCGAAGTCGATCCGAAAGATTTACCGTTGGTCAGGTTAGGCATCGCGTGTACGTTGAGTCAACTCATCGAAACAGGCGTCATGCACGCGGACCCGCACGGAGGAAATTTGATCAAACTTCCCGATAATCGCGGGTTGGCGTATTTAGATTTCGGATTGGTTTCAACGGTTCCGGAACAGGTCCGAGACGGTTTAGTCGCCGCGGTATCGCTGATGGTATTTAAGAAAGATTACAGGAAAGTGGCGAATTTGTTTGGCGAGTTGATGTTAGTGCCACCATCGGTGATGAACGACGCGGTGAAGATGAAGGACCTCGAAGACGCCTTAGAGGACGCTGCGAACAAAACGCTGAAATTCCCGGAATCCGGCTCGGGGAAGATTGTCCCTGAGATACGGTTCGACGAACTTTTATTCGCCTTGCTCGCTTTAGTCCCTCGCTTTGAGTTTCAATTACCGCCGTATTTTATCAACAACGCGCGCGCGTTGGGCGGATTAGAAGGCATGGCGAGAAGCGCGGACGGGACGTTCAACGTGTTGAAAGAGGTGTATCCGGTAGCCATTCGTCGGGTGCTTAAAAATCCAAACCAAAGCGAAGTGTTGAGAAAAACGGCTCGGACGTTAGCGTACGACGATGCAATCGGAGGCTTAGCGTTCGCGTCGTTGCTTCGCGTGTTGAACGATGCCGCAAACTTGACGCAAATTCCGAGGTTTAAAATCGCTTTCGACGCGCTCAACAGTAGCGAAGGCAGACGATTACTCTCGGAAACATTCAAGGCGGAAATTTCGAGAAGAGTGCGCGCAGTTCTCGATGCTCTTTTCAGACGAGGCAGAAGAGAAGGTAATGGTAGTAGTAACAGTAGTAGTGGTGGTGGTAGTAGTAGTAGTAGTAATAGCGATAGCAGCGGAAGTCGCATTGTGATTGCATAAATTACATAAATTTTCCCACTTTGTAGGTACTCAAACTGAAAGATTCGCAGAGCTCATCGAGGTGGTTCTCCACCGGATCCATATAGTGCCCTCTCGCATCTATTTTTGCTCGATGAATAAAGTTTTTATTTCGTGCATCATCATCATAAGAAAGTAGATTGATGCACTCATGGAGATTGACAGTTGGGCACACGTGACGAGGGACCATGAAAATGGTTTCACCTTTTTCAACCGGCGGTGGTGCCCCACCATCTTCGATAAAATTCCTAACGACCTCGAACGTGAGGTGTTCTTCTGAGCACTTGGTTTGTTTCCAAAACGTTTCAGTCATAGTTTTGGTCGCACCATTGAAAGATAATTTGCCTGTACTAGCAGCAACAATTGCTATGGGAGAGCCTGCTTCGGCGGCAATCGACTTTGATCCCGCGTTGCATGTAAACATTCGATCGTTTTTCTTTCCAGGTTTTGATACAACCTTGGCGGCAACATACAGTGCTGGTCGCAAATATATATTGTTATCGCGCATTTGTTGGCATATTTGCGTGTGTGAACGATGATCAAAGAACACTACAGTGCCAGGGGATACAGTTCTCAGAATTTTTCTCCCGTAAAACGTTCCTTCGTGACGATCCATTTTGCCGGTTTTCATGTTCAAATATTTGTCCAGGGCGTGAATAAATGTAGGAGTACCAGAGGTGACAATTTCAATCGGTTGCGCTGTTTTATTTGCCTTCACCATCGTACCAACCTTTGACGACTGTTGCTCTTTATGAAATTTAAGAAAATTTACGATTGCTTCGTCATCGATGTTCCATTTCATTTCTCTTGCTTTCAACTTGTCTTTGTCGTATCCAACGCAATCATCGATGTGACCTTCATAAACAGAAAGTCCTGAAAAGCGACTTCGACTCCAAGCGTGAGACATGAGCTCTTCAAAGAACGTCTTGTCCACCTCAGAAGGATCCAGTAAACTGAATCCAGTTCGGTCGAATCCGTTGCTGAAATCGAGAAAAAATCCAACATTTGGTAACATGGTATCGTCTTGCATCGACGTCCAATCAACTAAGCAGTTATCACGAAAGAGCTTTAACAATGTGGTATCTTCTAATCTAGGTGCCGCTTCAATCAAGACGTTAATTTTCACCATGCGATATTCCATCGCGAGTGTTCTTACGTCTTCACACTGCTCTTTTGAAACGAGCGGATGCGCGTATAAAACATCGTACTTTAATGCGTCCTTCTGCTTCGTTGAAGCTGTTGTCTTCTTCCTTCTTTTCGTCGTCGTTTCCTTCTTTTGTTTCGCTACTTCGTGATGTTCGATGGTAGCAAGTAAATAGTGCAGCTCTTTGATCGTCGAGCATTTAAATTTAAAGACGCCTTTCTCTAGCAAAAGGTTCCAAACGAGCGTCATTTTTGTTGTTTTCACGTGCGGTCGCCAATTTTCAACACATTTGACCAGCCTTAACATTGCTCCGATGTTTCTTTCAACTTGGTCCCAATCTAGACAAAGACAAGGCGTTCTCAAATTGGGATACTCTCTCATTATTTTCTCAATGTCGTCTGCGCGAGAGGTCAACACGCAATAATCGTCCCAGTTAAAAGCCTGTCCTTCCCACAACTCTTTTGGCACTTCTCTCCTGATCGTCGTTGCACTCCGATGATTCTCCTTCCTCGTTCTCTTGTTTGAAACCGCTGAATTCGCCGTGGTGGGTAGGACTGCATTCGGACTCCCTCCTCCTCGTTTTTCATCCACGTTAGGAATGTACTTGGCTATAATACGCGTCCATTCTTCCTTTCCATAACATTTGTCGTCATAGATCTCAAAGCTGGTAAACTTAGATTCCTGAACTTTGAGTAAAATTGTTTTAATCGATGTATTCGATTCCTTCGGCGGTACATAGCATCTCAATGCAAGTGCGTAGAGACCCCACACTGTATTATCACAGCTAATCGGTACGCCATCAAATTGTTGGTTATTTAAGTGCTTTTCACGTATTTCAAGGTCGCTGCCAAACTCCTCCGGAACGTACGCTGTAGGCAGACCAATGTGGGAAGACTTTCGAAAGTCAAGCACCACCGGAAATCGCCCGTCTGCAAATATCGTCCCCGGCTTGCCAGGCACGACGCAATCCCAAATCCACGGGGTGTTCCCTTTTGGTTTGGCTTCGAAATCCGCCATCTCGCGCTCCCAAGCTTTGACGTGTCGCCAAATCTTCCTCTCTACCATCAAGTCCTGAGCGCAGAGGGCAGCAGTCGTCATTTTTCTTCCTTTCGTCTCTCTCTCTCTCTCTCTCGCGCGCAGAAGCGCACTCGTGTTTGGCGTGTCTCGTAGGTTGTTTTTCTTCGTGGTGATGGTGTTGGGTATTGGAAAAATTTCTTTTGACGTCAAAAGAACGCGCGCGACATACACGTGGACGAGGACGAAGAAGATGGTGGTTACGACGAGAAGAAGAAAGAACCAGTAACGATGGAAAAATCGAATAATAATAATAACACAAACGACAACATAAACTTAACCTTTGCGTCGTTGCACGCGCTCTCCGCGTGGTTGTCGGTGAAATCAATCGTCAAAACGACGACGGTGATTTTGGAAAAGACGACGACGCGACTCGTCGTTCCGGGTGGAGACGGTGCCGGGAAAAGCATGTTTTCACTCGCGCACGCCGCGATGTGTCTCCTCAACATGCTGAGGAGTTCAGTGAAAACGTACAGAGAGATCAGAAATACGAACACGGTGAAATCGCGCAGAAAGAAGAAGAAGAACAAGAAGAGGAACGGTTTTGGTGGTTTCAAGAGGAAGGAGAAGCTTCGATTTTTACGAAACACGCAAACGTCCGCGAACGATGCAAAATCGGCGTTAGAGAGAGCGAACGAAGCGTTATTCACGGCAGACGCGGTGTTAGATACGGACGACTTTGATCTCGATTACGACGAGGAGGAGACGAACAGGATGAACTTGAAGTCGTTGGGGGCGTTGGCGTTGAGCGGAGTGTTTGGCCACGTGAACGACGAGTTTAAAGACGGCAGGTATCCAACCGCGAAAGAAAGGCAGTTGATGCGCAGATTTGTAGACGCGGTGACGAGCGCGAGTTTTGGCGCCGCGTTAAGAGTCACCGCCGGGATGGCGTGGAGTTTGGATGACAAAATCGGGAGGAACCGCGCGATTGAAACCGTGTTCGTGGCGAGCAGAGCGATGGAAAAAGAGAAGAGAAAAGAGGCGAGTAAGGGCCTAGGATTGGAAGGGTTGACGACCAGGTTTCGATCTAATGATGTTAACAACACCAATAACGGTAGTAATAGCAGTAGTAGAAAAGAAGGCTCGAAGTCGAGGAATACTAGTCGCGGCGAGAGCAGCAGTAGCAGCGCGAGTCCGTTCAACCGGTGGCGAAAGAACGGAGGAGGACGAAACGAAACGAAAAAGAAACCGCCAATAGTGAACTCCTCCTTGAGTAAAGCGACGAAACAAAAGATGAAAATAGTCGACAAGAAGGACTTCAAAAGACCAGCTGTAGTGAACCCGAAAGATACTTTCGGCACTCGCAGGTTGCTCTTTCCTTCTTCTTCTTCTTCGACGAAGACTAACAACAATACTACGAAGGCAAAACGCATCAGCAGCCGCGCAGCAAAGACGACGACGACGAAAGAGAACAACAACAACAACAAAAACCAAAACAGGGCAACAGGCGTTAAAAAAATCAATCGCAAAGATGCCAAGAGAAGTCAAGACGACTGCACTTGGTTCGAACGCGCTCGAGAAAGGCTTCCGCGAGTCGCGCCGGTTATTTTGATCCTCGCCGGTTTCGTCCTTTGAAATTCACTCATTAAAAATCTTCAAAATCTGTTGTTTTATAACCACGCAAAAAAAGCGATGATTACTTCTTCTTCTTCTTCTTCTTCTTCTTTCAACAAAGTCGCTTCCTTACTCTCGAGCAACTCCCTTGGCGGTGCTGTTCAAAATCGTGGTCGTCGTCATCGCACGGCGGCGGTTTTGACGACGAAAGCTTCTTCTTCTTCGTCTTCGTCGTCATCGAAAAGTGATGATGATGACGACGACGACGATGATGCAAAAAACCATCATCTCAACCGCCGAAGTGCTTTGAGGAGAGTCTTCGTGGCAGCAGCGACTTTTGCGTCTTCATCATCAGCGTTGGCAAACGAAAACATGACCAACATCGAGGACGACCGACGAACGACTTTATACGCGGAAACGGTGAAAATAAGAAAGTTTGAAGACCCGGACGCGTTTCAGAAAGACGTGCAATATTTGAGCAGCTGCCCGGAAGTGAGCGAAAGTTGCGTCTCGACGACGAACGACGACGAAGGACATTTTCTCAATCCGTGGGGGTTTTCCATGTCGAAAGCGAACGCGATGAGAGAGTTAGTGATGGTAGCGTTAGGGAATAAGGAAGGGGAGGGGTACTTTTCGTACGACGAAGGGAGAGATTCGAGAGTATCGACGGCAGTGCGAGGCGCGTCGGTCGGCATCGAAGCCATGCGAAAGAAAGCGCGGGAAAGCGCGTTGAGAGATTTGGCGTTGGAAGAGAAAGGTGGAGGAGACTTGAATACTAGCAGCATGCCGGAAATGAAAGGTCCTCTCGGGGATTGCATAGAATACGACGTGAACAATGGGAAGATTGTTTTGAGATTGTTCGACGTTCCGGGCGGGGTGAAAGACCCGGACATCGTCGTAAACGAAAGCGACGTTTTTGACGCCGAGTTTTACTTTTTAGACAACGACGCGATTGTGGACGTTCGGATAGCCGCGAGAGATGCGCCCAAAGGAGGCAGTTTCGCCTTGAGTTACGATCAGGGCATCAAGTTTGAGAAGAATAGAGCCAGAAATTTAGCGGATCAAATAAGACAAAAGTTAGGATGGGAAATCGTTCCAGTCATCGCCAGCTTCGACCCGAAATGGGATTCAAAAAGGAGAATGTGGTTTGAGGACATACTCGATCCGCAAGAGAACATAAGCGGCGAGTGGAATAGCTTTAGCGGGACGAGTTGGATCCCAAACCCGGCGGCCATCGTCGATAAACTTTCGAGCAGATAGATGAGTTGTGTAGTTATTGTTGTTGTATGAACGATGGATATAACAATTGTGGTACTAGATGTAAGTCTATTTATTCCGGCTTCGCTTCCACTTGTTCTTCGCCTAACCAGAACTTGTAGTTTTCGAACAACTCGGCGTCGTCTCCACCCTTGTGGTATTCGGATTCGACGAGCATGGCTTCGTAGAACTTTTGGCCAACCGCGGATCGGGCGCCCGCCTTCTTGCCCGCCTTCGCTTTCGCTCTCTCCGCTTCCGCGCGTTGGCGCATTTCCGCGGCAACCTTCGCGTACGGGTTGAGTCTGTCCATAGCCGCCTTGTTCTTGAGCGGGTTTCTCTTGAGCGGCGCGTGCGCTCTCGTCTTGCCAGTCTTCGGAGCGTTGACGACGGATTGGATTTCGTCAGAGTTGATGAGTCTGCTCAAATCCGGTTGCGTCATGATGTGCGCCGGGGGCTTCCATCCCTTCTTGGAGGAACTGGCTTGCGCCTTGGTGCCAAAGACACCGTCCAACTTTTCAAACGCGCTCTTCGTCCAGATGATAAATCTACCCAAGTGACCCCCCGGCGCCAAAGATAACAAACCGAGTCTGTCAACCGAGCACAACTCAACACCCGGAATGTTTCTAAACGCTCTGGTCATACCCGAATCGTTCGCGTATACAACTAACGGACCTTTACGTTGGACGTATCTGCGGTTACGCATCTTACCCTTACCCGCTCTGACGGCTCTGGACGCCTTGACTCTTTCGATGTCGTCAAACGCGCCGCACGCCTTCAAAATCTTAATCGCCTCGCTCGTCTTGGTCGTACCTTCGCAGGAATCGTCCAACACTAACGGCACTTCCGGCACGTTTTCGACTCTGTGACCTCTCGCCATCAACAACGCCGGCACCGCCGACGCCGCCAACGCGGAGCACACGGCGTAGCGCTTCTCCTTCAAGTTCACCTTGCGGTGCCACTTTCTCCACGTCTTGGTCGGCGCGAACATGCGACCACCACGACACATGTTACCGAAGGCCCCTTGACCGGCGCGGTGAGTACCACCACCCGGAACACGCGGGATACGAGACACGGCGCGACCGGTACCCCAGGACTCTGCGGCGGTTTGGTGACCCGCTTCCAAGGAGACGGCGTACGCTTGACGCGAGTTTTTGTTCAATCCGGTGTGCACGGCATTGACGATATCACTGTTGTTTAATAATAATAAAAATAATTGGAAAGGAAAAGGAAAGAATCGGTTAGAATGGTGTTTGTGACGCGCGATTCGATCGTTTAAAAGCTTCGAGCGCGGTCGCGTCTCATGGCTTTAGAGCGCGTTCGTTCGCGAAATTTTCCGCATATAAATCGAAAACCCCACGAAAAAAACAAGCGCATCATGTAACGCAACGACAGACCGCGCTCGAAGACGCGACCATAAAAAAGACGATTTCAGAAGAAACGTACGGTCTGATCGGCGAAGTGAAAACTTCCGGGAGCGCGACAGAGGCGCCGTTCCCGTTTTGAACCGTCACGGTTGGTAAAGCTGCGGGCATTTTTTTTCTTATAAGCGCTAAAGCGTCAAATTTTATGCAGAAAACAGACTTTTGCGAGTGGTTGAAAAAGGAAAAATTTCTCGTTCGTCCTTATGCGAGTAGTAGTAGTATAGAGTATACGTACAAACTTGATGTGCGCTTTTGCGGCGATATATCTACAACAAACATCGAAAATGCATCGAAAATACTATGAATCAATCTATCGGTGTTAACTTCTCCACCTCGAACAAAGCCCTCTCGAGCTCATTTTCCAACGTCGCGTTTTCCTTCGCGTACCGTTGCAACTCGCCTTGGACGGATTTCAGCGCTTGCTTCAACGCGTCGCGTTCGGCTTTCAAGCCTTGGAGGAGCACGTCGTTCGCGCTCGCGGGCCCCGATTGGCCTCCTCCTCCTCCCAGAGATGGCGGTACCGTTGCCGCCGTGGCGTTCGCCATTCTTCGCCCGCGGTTGTTATTCATCGCATTCGTATTCAAAGGATCGACCAAATCCGCCTTCTCCAAGTTAAACGCCACCGCTAAGTCTCGCTTCTCCGATTCCAACCGTTTGATCTTCCATATCGCGTTTTCGTACCTCCGTTTCAAGCCGTTCACCCACACGGTTAAACCAACGAGGAAGAATATATCGAAACCTATTAAGGAGAAAAGGATGGTGGTCGCGTCGAACACGCGCGATTCGTCGTACGCATAACTCATCACGTCCTTTGTTTTCTTTCCAGAGGAGGACATTTGGACGATTTCGTTCTTCTTCGTTCTCGTTTTCTTCGTTGTCGTAAACACAGAGGAATTAAAGGAGGAGGAGGATAAAGACGACGACCCCCCAAAAGACGGTGGTTTCAGCCGCGCGATATCGTTCTCAAAGCTACTCTTAACACAAAGTATTTGTTGTTCTTGCGAATCATCATCTTCACCCGCAACGGGTGCGCTTTGATGATGCGTTGCCGTTACAATTACTTTCGTCGTGTTCTTCTTCTTTCTCCAAAATTGCTTTTCCCCCTCACCCCGCGTTCTCGTCCTCGTTCTCGTCCTCGTGAGACGCCTCCTCGTCGTCGTCGTCGCGGACAGGCCGGAGCGCGCTCTTTCCGAACACCAACGAGAACATGAACAACACACACACATCATCTCTTTTGTTGTTGTCCGCACAAAAAATGAGGACAAAACGCATCGACCTGGATACGCGGAGGCACTTTATCCGTCTCTGCTTACTCTCGGAAGAAGACAAAGACCGCAGGAGGAAAGAGGAGAACGAGGAGACAAAATGTTCTTCTTCGAATAATTACGTTTCCTACGGCACGGCTGGGTTTCGATGCCATCACGCTGCGTTGGATTTAATCGCGTTCCGGTGCGGATTCATCGCGAGTTGCGTCGCCGCGTTTTCCCGAACGAACGCGACGAACAACTCGAACGATGCTCCTCCTTTTACCGCGGCGGGGATTTGCGTCACGGCGTCGCACAACGAGGCTTCCGATAACGGTCTGAAAATTGTCGACGGTCACGGAAACGTATTGGGAGAAGCGTACGAACACGCGTGCGAGATGATTTGCAACGCGAAAACGGAAGCGCAGTTGGAAAACGCTTTAGACTGTTTCGAGGAAAAGTTGCCGTTTTTGGAAACGAGTCGCGAGGATGCGAAAAAGACGGCGGTGGTATATTTCGGCCGGGACACGAGAGAGAGCGGGGAACGACTGGTGGAAAAAGCGAAAGAGGGCGCGAGAGCGCTCGGCGGAAGATCATCCGGCGTCGCGGTGAAGATTTGCGATCGAGGCGTCGTCACGACGCCGATGTTGCACTATTTCGTGTACGCGCACGGGAAAGCGGTGGAGGCGTTTTATGAAAATAATAAGCAGCAGGAAGAGAAGAACGATGAAGATGCGACGGAGAGATCGTTGTGGGAAAAGATTGACGCGGCGACGCAAGAGTTGGCGTATTTCAAGCGCCTGGCGGTTGGGTATTTGAGCTTGATCGAGGAAGACGAAGAGAAGAAGAAGAAGGGCAAAAATGTCGTCGAGGGTTTACGAGCGAACGCGACGACCTTGCCTCCGTTACACATAGATTGCGCCAATGGCGTTGGTTTCGTCGCGTTTGAAAAGTTGATGGCTTTGTTTGACGTGATTCGTGAGAATAGTAGTAGTAGTGAAAATAGTCGTCGTAGCGCGACGCCGACGCCGCCGACGACGAAAGAGATTGCGCTGGTTTTGAAAAATGGTCCGAACGATGGTCCAGTTAATCTCAATTGCGGGTCTGATTTCGTTCAAAAGAACCAACGAGCGCCGGAAACACCATCGACTCGTCTCTCGTTCGTAAATCAAAGGTGCGCCTCCGTCGATGGCGATTGCGATCGATTGGTGTATTTTTCAATCGAAGAAGGAGAAGAAGAAGGAAAAGAAGGAGAAAATTCATCAAAGAAACAAAATTTTATGTTGTGCGATGGCGATAAACTGTCGATTTTGATCGCCTTCTTTCTCATCGAACAACTCTTCTTAGCAGGATTGGCGCACAAGATATCGCTCGGAATTGCACACACGGCGTATAGCAACGGGGCGTTTACGAAGTTTTGCGAGAAGAATGGCGTGGAAACCGTGTGCGCGAAGACGGGCGTAAAGAACGTCCACAAAGCCGCCGAAGAACACTTTGACATTGGCGTGTACTTTGAGTCCAACGGCCACGGGACAGCTTTGTTTTCCGACGAGGCTGTTAAAGTGATTGAAAAGGAGTTGGTGGATGAGTTAACGCGCATGTCTGTAGAACAACACTTGAGAAAAGAAGAAGAAAAACACATACAAAGTGTCATTTTGACGACGAAATTGAAGGCTTTGTTGACGTTAAAAGCAACCATTCAAACGATAAATCCAGCCATCGGCGATGCCATAAGTTCGGTATTGTTAATTGAAGGGATTTTGCGGAAGAAAGGGAACATGCCGTTCCAGGAGTGGCACGCGATGTACCGCGATTTGCCCACGAAACAAACCAAAGTGAAGGTGCGAGATCGAACGGTGATTGAGTGTTTCGACAGCGAGAGGAAGTGCTTGAAACCGGAAGGGTTACAACAAAGGATCGATGAGATACTTTTGTTGGATTCGTGTGTCAAAAACAACAACAGAAGAGCTTTCGTTCGTCCTTCCGGGACGGAAGATATCGTGAGAGTGTACGTCGAAGCCTCGGACGCGGAGACGTGCGAAAAGATTTCGACGAAAGTTGAAGAGGCGGTGATTGAGTTTTGTAATTAATATAGTATAGCCTTCTCCAAAAGGTAATGGTGTTGTGATAGTTTGACTTCAGTTTAGCTGGTAGTTGTAGTAGTAGTTGTAGTAGTAGTTGTATTAGTAGAAGTAGAAAAGAAGTGGAAAATTTTTGAAAAACAACAACTCAAAAGAACAAGAAAAAATCGAGATCCTCTGGTGTGTGCATCTGTGCGTACGCGTACCATCCAACGTCCCTAAGTCACAGAGTAGGACGTATACATCACATCGACCGCGTTTATTTCGAGATTCACGCGCCAAGGATGGGACTTGAAAGCACACTTCTTTTCATCAGACACCCTAAAACGCATATGATTATTAGTGTTAATTTCCAACCCTATTCGAAAATCGACTGTTTTGTGCTCATCGATACGATGAGAGAGGGGGGAGAAACACCCCTTGCCCACATAGCTCAGTCGGTAGAGCGTTCGCCTCTTAAGCGAATGGCCGCGGGTTCGATCCCCGTTGTGGGTATTCGTCGATGCCTTTTTTTTAGCCGAGCGGCGATATCAGTCGCAGGCAAACTATAATAATACCATCATTCTCTATTATCCCTTTTTATTTCTTCTCTCTGTGTGTTAAATTCCTGTTTTTTTCTAACTCCATTAATCCAAAAAATTAGAGACACGGATAAAAAACCGAAGATCATCTCAAATGTCTTCTGGAGAACAAGGCGCCAAAATGACGACGCGATCGCGTAAGAGGAAGGTCGGTCAGAGAGATTCTTTGTGGGATTTGATCGTGAATAACGACGATATTTGTTTCACACATATCATTCCGAGATTGAATGCGACGGATGTGAAATTCTTGCACGAGGTGAACGGTGAAACGAGAGATT
>Ga0115554_1002336_pt1 | contig 13099 bp, 6 predicted proteins | sample COGITO_mtgs_1104_3_FD_87283 | JGI IMG/M metagenome (GOLD analysis project Ga0115554, IMG submission 87283) | Pelagic marine microbial communities from North Sea - COGITO_mtgs_110404 | ecosystem: Environmental > Aquatic > Marine > Epipelagic | place: Germany:Helgoland, sampling site Kabeltonne... | reverse complement strand
CCCCCGCCCCGCCCCTCCCCCCGGCCCCCTGCCCCCCCCCGGCCCCCGTCCTCCCCCCGGCCTCCTGCCTCCCCCCGGCCCCCTTCCTCCCCCCTGCCCCCCAAAACCCTCAGATATTATCGGCGGATCGTAAAAACGGTCGTGTTTTCCCTCTGCCCTCACGTCAACAGCAATAACGGCAACGTCCTCCAAGGCTTCGTATATTGCGCGGGTGTACAGGCCCTTCCCTGCACCAAGGTCGACGACAACTCCCCTCCCACCCCTCTCCTTCCCAAAGACGCCGCAAACGATTTTAAGCAGAGAGCAAATCTGCCTCACATTTGAATCCTTCTTCTGGTAAGTGTCCGGGCTATTTCCATCTCTCAATATACTCTCCACGATATCCCTGGCGAATTTTTTTTTCTCCCCCGATTCCGATTCCGATTCCGATTCCGATTCCGATTCCGATTCCACTTGATCCACCTTGGGAAGCTCGTCGAACGCTGATTTCAGCAAGTACAGAAAGTAATAGCAAGAACCAGTCTTGTAGCACCGCCTGACGAATCGAATCCTGGAGAAACGGAGTGCCTTGCATTCGTCGTCCGTTAAGAGCTGGAAGAGGAAGATTGCAGTGCAGAAAATATTCGCGGCAGTCTTCTTCCATCCGTGGAGCAGCAACGCGAACAAAGTTCCGGCCACGGATAGAATTATCGACAAGATGATGAGGCAGAGGGTTCGGGCAGAAACGGGGGGAGGGGCTGACCGTAGGCGTTGGGAACGCTTCGAGCCTTCCACAGGGGCCAGTGCAGCAGCGCGACGAGCATCTTTCAGAAGCTTCTTTTTCAACAGGTTGGCTCTCTGTAAAGCACGGCGTTGTTCCTTCAGCTCATTTTCTTCAAGGGCAGAGTCACGATGATGGGCAGAATCCACGATGATCGACCCTGACCCTTTTTTGTCAGAAATGTTCATCGAAACAGAGGGATCACCAAGAGAGCGGAGAGAGGTAGGGCAACTAAGTCCGGGAGAAGAAAGAATCGGGGCGAGAGGATAGGAGAGACAAGGCCGATTATTCCAGTCTGATTCGTTTCTTTTGTTCAATATCTAACCTATAGGGCGGGGTCGGCGCATTCATTTTTATATTCTGTGGTCAGCACAGGGCACAATTTGATCACTTAATAATCCTCAAATTTCCTCATCAGAGCAATAATTGTGACATCATCTGGTCTTTTCTGAAAGACCTCCCTGTCCTCCCCCTACGGCAATGAGCAACATTGCCACCCCAAACATCGCCAGTCTTTCTTTCGCATCTACTGAATCCCATTGCTGTTGGTACTGCGATCACGGCGAGGATGCCCTTCCCACCAAGCTGCAGAAATGCGGGCGCTGTGGGCTGGCAGAGTATTGTAATCGGGAGTGTCAGAGGGGTGATTGGAAACTTCATAAAGCCAAATGCATTTGGTTGACTGAGATTATCGTTGACACAGACGTTAAATATCGGCTCCGGTCTGGTGCCCTTAAAAGACGATTATTGACGCTCAGTGGAGGGACCGTCATCCTCTCCATCAGGGACAAGGACATCACCACCATCGGGGATATGAATCTTGCACTTGAGAGAATACAAGAGGCTCCCTTCTATGAATATAAATCCCTCCTGCGCGTCGATCTCAAAGGATGCACCAAACTCACATCAGTTGGCAATTTTGCGTTTGCTAGTTGCTCCTCCCTGACGTCCGTGGTGTTGCCCGACAGTCTCACGCAGATTGGCTGTAAAGCATTTGCTGGCAAGTGCTCCTCCCTGACGTCCGTGGTGTTGCCCGACAGTCTCACGCATCTGGGCGAGGGTGCGTTTCGGGAATGCACCTCCCTGGCGTCCGTGGTGTTCCCTGACAGTCTCACACAGCTGGGCTATGGAGCGTTTGGTCAATGCACCTCCCTGACGTCCGTGGTGCTGCCCGACAGCCTCACGCAGCTGGGCAAGCGAGCGTTTCAGGAATGCTCCTCCCTGACGTCCGTGGTGCTGCCCGACAGTCTCACGGAGCTGGGCGAGGCAGAGTTTGCATTTTGCACCTCCCTGACGTCCGTTGTGCTGCCCGACAGTCTCACACAGCTGGGCGATTCAGCGTTTCGGGAATGCTCCTCCCTGGCGTATGTGGCGTTGCCTGACAGTCTCACGGAGCTAGGCAGTGGAGCGTTTCAGCATTGCTCCTCCCTGACGTCCGTGGTGTTCCCCGGCAGTCTCACGCAGCTGGGCGATGCAGCGTTTTCTCAATGCACTTCCCTGACGTCCTTGGTGTTCCCTGATAGTCTCAAGCAGGTGGGCCATTCAGCGTTTGCTAATTGTTCCTCCCTGACGTCCGTGGTATTGCCCGACAGACTCACGCAGATTGGCGATGCAGCATTTGGTGAATGCACCTCCCTGACGTCCGTGGTTTTGCCCGACAGTCTCACGATGCTGGGCGTGGGAGCGTTTTTTAAGTGCTCCTCCCTGACGTCTGTGGTGCTGCCCGATAGTCTCACAAAGCTGGGCGATGATGCGTTTTTTGAATGCACCTCCCTGACGTCCGTGGTGTTGCCCGACAGTCTCACGAAGATTGGCAAAGGAGCGTTTGAGGATTGCACCTCCCTGACGTCCGTTGTGCTGCCTGACAGTCTTACGCAGCTGAGCGTGCAAGCGTTTCAGGAATGCTCCTCCCTGACGTCCGTGGTGCTGCCCGGCAGTCTCACGCAGCTAGGCGATGTAGCGTTTAGGGATTGCACCTCCCTGACGTCCTTGGTGTTCCCTGATAGTCTCAAGCAGGTGGGCGTACAAGTGTTTGCTAATTGTTCCTCCCTGACGTCCGTGGTGCTGCCCGACAGTCTCACACAGCTGGGCGAGTCAGCATTTTTTGCATGCACCTCCCTGACCTCCGTGGTGCTGCCCAACAGTCTCACACAGCTGGGCGAATGTGCGTTTTTTAAGTGCTCCTCCCTGACGTCTGTGGCGTTGCCCGACAGTCTCACGCAGATTGGCGCAAAAGCGTTTGCGCTTTGCTCCTCCCTGACGTCCGTGGTGTTCCCCGACAGTCTCACGCAACTGGGCGATAATGCGTTTGGTTTGTGCAGCTCCCTTATGTCCGTGGTTTTACCTGATAGTGCCGAACTTGGTGATGAAGTGTTCGATGAATGCGATGCCTTGGTGCAAAAAGCAGCTTTGGCTGGATTTAACTCACTTGAGCTCTGTCTTCGAGATCGCTACAAGAGCATCACTCTTCGGAAATTAATTCTCAGACTTTTAAGAAAGTATAATAAAGCGATCAACTATGCTGACGGAACAGAGGCAGAAAAGCACTCATCAGCACTTGCGCAGTTCCCTGCAGACAGCTCTGGTTCTCTAGAGGTTGGTCTTTTTTTGCAAAAGATGAATATCTCAGGGGGTGATGGAGAGAAAGGTTTGGTAGGATACATATTGAAATTTGTGTGAAACGCGAAGAGCAAAGTCGATAATGAGATTAATGATCGTGAAAGCTTACGTTCGGTTTGTGTGTGTGTGTTTCATTGAAAATCTGTCAATGCGAAATTGTTGGTCTTTTGCTATTTTTGCTTGCGCAAATTTACCCTAAGTCGCCTGGCCCTGTCTTTTCCCAAAGCTCCTCGAGGATCTCTGTCAGCATAGCTCTGTCAGCTATCAAAAGGCGCTACCAAATTCATTCATCTGCACCTTGACAGCACCAACTCCACCACCCCCAACTCCAACACTAACTCCGTCACTCTGCTCCAAACTGGGGTATACACGACCAGTCATTGCCACCCTACCCCCTTGTGCAAACACCTCCACGACACTTTGGTCTACAAAGATTCTGAGGTCAACACTTTCCCCCTCTAACACCCTAACGGGCGCGATGAAGCTGTGTTTCCCAAAACCACCCTCCTCAGCAGCGCTGCTGTTTTCCCTCTCTATGCTGACGACTATCCACTTTGTAGCATCCTGAAATCCACAGACGCTGTCAGCTGGATTGCCGTAGTCGGGTCCTCTATTTCCCCAGTCACAGCCGACATTGTTGCTGCTCATCAAGGGGAGTATGCTTCCGCAGAATTGTTGACATCCAATTTCGCCTTCTATAAAATTCCATGCGAAGCATCCTTCTAAATCTTCGCAGCTTTTGCTGCACTCATCTACCCCCCCAAGGGCATCTTCCCCCCCGACCCCACAAAGAGTGGCATTCCTGGCAGCATCATTAATGTAAATTAGCTCACAGTTTTCAACAACCTTGGCAGATCGGATCCTTACAACCGTCCCTTCCCTTCCCTCGTCGTCTGCGAGCACATTTGCGTCGACGACGAAGTCGCTATCCCCGACAGGCATTTCGAAGTTGATGTTGAGGTCGTATGATCTTCCGCGCAACTCGAACATTTTCTGCTCCCCCTGTTCCACTGACATTTCCTCGCTTTTACCGGTTTTCAAGTTATCCAGAGCTGGCAGCGGCTTAAACTTCAGCATCACCGTTCCATCGACGACTTCCGCCCGCACCACCCTAGGCAAGGTATGAATGCCGAGCCAACCCCTTGCCATTGTCGCTGGGCAGCTCTCAACGGGGGGGAACTCTTCGACACTCCAGTCACAGTCTCCTTCCAAGCTCCAAGTGCTCATGATTGTTTCGCCAGTTTTTCCGTCTTGGAAGGTTTGGGCGGCAAAAGTGGTGTCGCCATAATCGTAGACCATTGTGCCAAAGTTGTTGTCCTCACCGCCCAAGACCTTGAAATCGTAGTCATTGTGCACGTCAAACGTTCCGAGAGAGTAAAAGTCGTGTCCACCGTAGTAGCACATTTTCTGCGCGCCCTCAAAGGCCCAAAGCTCGTCCGTCCACTCGCTACCCTCTTCGAAATTAACCTTGAAGAAGTTGGGATCCCTCGGCTGAGGACTGTCGTTCTTTTGATGTCTGTTCCAGGGAAACTCAATCAGCCTCGTTTCGGTCCCGTTCACAATGTCAAAGTGCTTATCAGCCACCCAAACAGTGGCACTACCCAAACCACTGGTCGTGCTCCCGCAAACCCCGAAATAACTCCCATCCAAATCCCCGCCATTTATCTTTGTACCTCCGCTGACATCAGTGAAGCCAACAAGGTCAGTCGGATTCTCCGTCCTGTCCCACTTTACCATGTCAACGTCACTATAATCGTCCGGCCTGGACGTGTACATCCTCCAGTCGAGCGAGGTTACAATATTAAGCATGACAACCTCATCATTCTCAAGCAAAGTGGCAGCCCCACTGAAAGTACCCTTGTCAGTGAGAGCTTTGCCGTGATGCTCCCATTTTGCCATGTCCGGGCTCGTAGCGTGGCACCACTGTATGTCGCCATCTCCAGCTACATCGCTGCATTGCCAGAAGAAGTGGTAGGTGTCCGTGGGAGGGTAGTAAAACATCCCATTCGGATCTCCTGCAAACCCTGTTGCACCAGGACCGGGGGTGTGATAGATTGGCTGAAGGGGGGGGGCTGATGCCACCACCCCCAAACCCACAGAGACTAAGACTACGTAAGCCCACCCCACCCCCAGGCTCAGGTTTTTAGTCGTAGCATACATGAAGAAATTACCTTCCTCTCGACCTTTTCCAACTGATATAATTCGTTTCTAGTGCCCCTATTGTATGTAGTACGCGAACAGGGGGAATTGGAGCAGTGGCGATCCCGTTTGTTGTGGTAAGTTGGTAAGTTGGGGGCTGAAAATGAGCCTATCGGATTCGCTGCGAAAATCTGGAGAAAAAAAGGAAAATCAGAGTAGGATCCTCGAACCGATTAGATAGGATCCTCGAATCCAATTGCAAGTTATTCACCCCATACCCCATTCTACGAATTTAATACCGTATGAAAATGACGACTACTGGATTTATTGGTCTTGGGATCATGGGAGATGGGATGGTTCGACGAATGATCACTCAAGTGATCTCCCCATCGTCTTCTCCTCAAAAGCTTGTAGTTTGGAATCGCAGTGTCGCGAAGTCCGAGGCGCTTAAAGCAGAGTTTCCTGATGTTGATATCGAAATCGCTGAGTCGGCTAAGGCCTGCGTGGCCGCTTCGGGCGCTGTTTTCTCGATGCTCAGCACCCCTGAGGCCTCCGCTGCAGTTTTCCCTGGTGTTTTAGAGGGTGTCCACTCCAACACGATGCTAGTTGACTGTGCGACCTTGCAGGTTAGTGACATGGTGAACATGAATGCACAGGTTGTCGCTAAGGGTGGTAAATTCATGGAGGCACCAGTGAGCGGCAGCAAGGGGCCTGCAGCTGGTGGAAGCCTGGTTTTTCTCTGTGGATCCAACGATGAATCCATATTCAACGATGCTTGGGTTAAGTCTTGCCTTGCTGCAATGGGGAAGGCATCTCACTTCTTGGGCGAGGTTGGCAATGGTACTAAAGCAAAACTTGTTGTGAACAGCGTTATGGGGACCATGTTAGCTGCCTTTAGTGAGGGTATCAATCTGGCGGAGTCATGCGGCTTGAGTGGGGAAAAGATGGTTGAAGTTTTTGGCCAGGGTGCCTGCGCCGCTCCAATGTATGCCTTGAAGGGCCCGAAAATTACAAAAAAGCCCGAGGCTGACCACGCTCCCAACTTCCCTCTTAAACATGCTTGGAAGGACATGCGCTTCGCGTGCGCACTGGCTAAGGAGCAGAATGTCGATTACAGCATTAACGATATGGCTGAGAAGGTGAGATTTGCTGCTATCCTTTGCCCTGCTCTCTGCGAAATTTTCCTGCCTCTACATTGTTTTGTGTCCACAGAGAGTTGCTTGTGATAATGAATATGCATGCACTTTTTAACTGACCTGCGCATTTCCAGACGTTTGCCGCAAGTGATGCAGGAGGTTTTGGTGATCTGGACTTTAGTGGTGTGTACGAGGAGATAAAGAAGGGTCGCAAAGCATGAGTAAAAAGCTTTTATTTCTACGCTACTCAATCCACTGTTGAAATTCACTATATTTTCCTCTTTTGAGTTTTTATCAACATGCTAGTAATACTCCGATCGCAGGCAGAATCATCTTAATAAGCCGTCTGTGTCTGAGGGGAATGAGGAGGATACGAACTTTGGATGTTTTCTGTTCTTTGTATTATTGTGATTTTGGCCGGGTCCGAAGTCCGAAGGTCCGACCTGATCATCCATCCGTCAGATTCCCGAACTTACTACTAATCAACAACTCAATCAGCGCACATTAATTTTCCACCATCCGTAACACCTGCCGTTACGATCATTACCTGTTTTGACAGGGATTTTTATCCCATAAAATGACTGAACAACACATTCCATCATCCTCATCCTCTGCCCAAGTACCACTTCTACAACACCCCTCTCCCCCACGCACTCCCACCCCACCACTACCCAAAGACGATGAAAAGCGCCAAGCCCGTCGATTGTCACTCTTGAGGCGTAATTCATCACTTCCTGCGAACCACCCCCACTACAGCCGACTTCACTCCAACACTCTCCATTCCCTTGACCCTTCTCACCAGAATACTGCCTATGAAATAGCTGCTTCTTTCATCATCGATGCACTACACGGACGCGAGAATACTCTGTACAATACCACGAAGACAGCAATCAACTGCAAGTTTTTGTACCATTCTCCTTTATATCGCAACTTTGTGACATTAATTTGTTTGCTGCATGTGCTGCTTGGACTAATTGAGCACAGAAATTACGAGTGGTTCGTGACGGATTGGTTCATTGAGGGTATTTTCTGTCTTGTGTACATAATTGACAGCATGATTGTTCTGACCTTCATCGGAAAGCAACGGTGGCTGAAGCATGACAGCTGGATATTTATCCTGGCTATTTTAATGCTGATTGACATTGTCGTGTGCACATTCGGCCCTAGTATTCATTACCCATTTCTGCGTTTCCTCCGACCTGCTTTTTTCGCTGCCCGACGGCGACATATTAAGTCTTGTTTCAGCAGCATGGTGAAGGCAGGTTTTGAGTGTATGCCGCTCCTCGGCATTCTCACTTTCCTGGTGATAACTTTCGCGGTAATTGGTTGGATAACTTTCGACAGCACCCAGTCCCCCTACACGGACTTGCGCCATGATTCTAATGGTACCAACTTATGCTATACGGCAAATCACGGTGATGGTAACACGATGCTCTACAATCATACTTTGGTGACTGGTACCTGCAATGACTATTTCCTCACGATGAGCAGCAGCCTTTATCAGGTTTGGATTTTGCTGATGAAGGTGAACATGCCTGACATTATGACCCCTTACTATCACGTGAGCGCGTCCTCGAGCTCGTATTTTGTTGTCTTTACAGTCTTTACGCAGTTTTTTTTCCTTCGTTTGATTCTTGCCGCTTCTTTCACCAACTACAAGAATGACTACGAGCACAGACACCGAAGGAGGTTGGCATTCAAAAATGTTGCCATTCTGAAAGCCTTTACGTTGCTGTCAAAACACTCCCATGTGGAGCAGCCATATCTGGCTACCCCTGGACAAAATATGCGCAAAAAAGGCTCCACCACGTCCCCCCCCGCCAACGCCATCGGACAAACTCCGGATAACACTGAGCTCGGCGTCCCCGCTGAATCCCCTGAAGTTGTAACGAAAGAAGAGACCGACATTGTGAAGCAGCCGCGAGGTCGGCGCGGGCTAAAGCGGCTCTCTGGAATGCTCCTTAGCGACCCTAGTCTCCATAGCATCGATGATTACAACGATACCTCCTTTATCTCGCTCTCTGCGTGGATAACGACCATGGAGATCATCCGACCCGATTTAAAGGGATTCCCTTGGATTTACGTGCTTATGTTCAAATCCGCCTTGACTGATCAAAAGAACATCGATCATCGAGAAACTCTTAATTTTAAGGAGTTTTGCGAAGCCTGCCACAGCATAAACCTGAAGGTGAAAAAAACTATTGTCGCAAGTTCTACTCGCCATAAGAGCAGCAAGATAATTGTCCTTACACTCTTTGGTCGATTTTTGCTACAATGCCGGAAAGTCTGCTCCCATTTGGTCAGTAAAACCAGTTTTGAGGTCGTCATCCAGTTCTTGAACGCCGGTTTGGGAATTGCGACGATCATATGCAACAGTAATAAGACTTCAGCTAGCGATCAAGTTGTGAGGGCCTTGGAGGGAGCCGTCTGTGTGCTCTTTTTTACCAGTGTTATGGTCAGGTGCATCGGACACAGTAAATTCTGGAGCAGTCGCACGAACAAATTCGAGTTTCTCTTGATGCTGACAATTTGCAGCTTTTTTTGTATCGGAGGACTTGGTCTTTTCACTAATGAGCTGACTCGCGAGAATTTCAACAGCACCATCTCGCTGCTTTACTTGTTGGTGGTTCTTCGAACCATCACTTTTGTTAAGTTTCACCCCGACGTCATGAGCACCATAACGACAATAAAGGTGAGGGAGACGAGGCCGAGATTTACGCAAGGAGCAGGCTTACTCACCAATTTTTTTACAACACCACCCACCATGCAGTTGATATTGCCGATGCTGGCGAGAATCGGTGTAGTCTTCATGTGCGTAATGTACGCTTTCATCATGGTTGGCACATCATTGTTTGAGAACTCCCTTGTGGATAATCCCATTCTAGATGACACGCCCTACAGCCAATTTCACTACGATGACCTTAACTTCAGCAGCTTTCTGAGCACCCTCCTCCTCCTCCACCAGTGTTTGCTGGGTCCTAATTTCCCCGTCTTTGTCGAGGCAACAGCCCTAGCAAACGGTGATTGGACTTTTCCCCTCATCTACTTCATTAGCTACTACGTAATCGTCGTTGTCATCGTGCAGAACATTGTAGTCGCCTTCATTTTGGAAGCTTACATATCGCAGCGAAACAAGCGGGGGCGGATCAAAATCCGGGAAGATATTGTCAACACACGGAGCAGGCGTGCTTCTTCCGCATCGGCCACTTCTCCTCTCAGTCCGGTTCAAAAAAAATGGATGAACCAAATGTACAAGGCGTTGAACGCAGTCCTTCATGGAAAAAATCGCTCCGATGCAATTAATTTGTCCCAGACAAAGATCGGCGACACAGTAATTTTTTCTTTTGAGCGGAAACCACCCCACCACGAGCTCTACGATAGCATATTTCACGGCGATGAGCTGAACCCTGCTAGGGTGACGATAAAGCTCGGCATCACGGGGTCGGGAGCCTACCATGCCGAGATAGGCGTCAATGATCTCGGGCGCCGCACTGAGCTCTCACAGGATGTTGTAGAATCAGACGAATTCGCCCAAGGGGGAAGTTACGCGCAGAATGCCAACGATCTCGGGATTGATGACATTGAGGGAGCGTTCGGAGAAGGTGGGGCCTTGTATAACAGCGGCGGCAGTGGAGGCACCAGAAGCCGTGAAGGCAGCAGCACCATGCCAGCGAAGGATTTTAAGCTTTACGACATCACTGATGGAACCACTGTCGATGATATTGAAGTTAGCAGCGGTGACCTTGACCAGGTGCAGATCTTGTCTGCCCGCGTGTTGGAACTCGAGGCGAATGAAAAGCGCCTGCAAGAGAGTCTGAGGAACGTTCTGTCGAGAAAGAATGTGTAGGAATGACAAGAGAGACTCGTTTCGCGCAAATTATCTACCCCTCAATTTGTTTAGACCCTCTTTTATTCGATTCACGCCTCTACTGCCGCGCTTCTTTCCACTGATAACACTTTCGCTGACGTTCCGCTCTATCACTTCGATATCGGCCTCATCCTCTGTCTCGCCTAAACTGCTCATCCTGCTCACGCTACTCAGCATGCTTATTGAATCCTCATCTTCACTCAAAGCTTCGTAGTTGGTCTTGTCAAAGTCGGGTCCTCTAACTGTCTCTTCCCATTTTGCTTCATCCGCAACCGACCTTGGCAAGAACTCTCCGTTTATTATCAAATTTAACCCCACTCTCCACAGCTCAAGCTGTTTCTCATTCGGTGCCACCAAACGCAAAACAACCGCTCCTTCTTGGTTGAACAACGAGAAGCTCAGATGATCGTCCGGTTTCGAAGGAGACTGGCTGTTAACGATTTTATCGTTATGAGTCTTCGCCGCCCGGCGGTTCATTCTTCCCCAACGGGTTTCGTTTTGAGAATTAGGAGAGACCGCATCAAACAAACCACCACCGAGGTCATCATCCTCAGTATTCAAGCTGCTATTGGTGCTGCTAAATGGACTGGGGTCAATTTCAATACTCCTCCGCTGTTTTTCTTCTATTTCCGGGCCGCCGCTTACCCACCCTCCGCCGTCCAAATTGTCAAAGCTCCCCATTCTCAGCTCTGCTACGTTCACCAGATAGATTTTCTTCAGAATGTTCTCTTTCTCCCCAGACATCCAGCACAGCGCCCATTTCCTTGCAGTCCACTCGAGCCTGAAGCTTCGCTCGTGGGGGAATCCCATTTTAGTGAGTTTGAGCTTGAGAAAAAAGTCCCCTTTGCACATTCTCGAGAAGATCAAGCGCTTCTGCGTATCTTCTAAGTACGTTTTGTTCCCGATTGGCTTGAGGATGTCGAAGCTGGATGGGTTGCTATACGAGCCTTTTCGATACAATTCCGGCACACACATGCTAGAATCGACGTCAGATTTTGAACGGCGAGGGACACCGCCGATTCTAGTGGTATTCAGCTGGAGTCGTTTCTTCAAGAAAGTCAGCCCCCGAATAAACGCATTTTTAATCGTGTCGTCGTCAACAATTATGTCCAGGCTTCTCTCGCGTGTAATTATACTGAAGACACGCTCCGACTTTGCTTCAGGAACGTTCTCAAAGTATTTTTTGAAGTTGGGAGACTCCGCTCCCACAGTAATCTCCAAAATATCGGAAATTTTTATCTCCTTGATACCAGCTGCCTTCAGCTTTCCCCCACTGCTCTGGTTGAAAATCTGACCAAAACTGAAATAAACCGAGGGTTAATTTGGCGAGTTAGTGCGGTGCGTGAGCGAAGAGAATCGAGGGAGCCAGGGTGGATGGAATGAACCGGGGGAGCTACACACAGCGATGAAAAATGAAACCACTGCACTCACCTCACTCGACGGTTCCCCACCGTCTTGCTCCACGTTAGTCTGCGTAAATCGTCGCTAATTTTGAAGAACCTCTGTTGCCTTTTATATTTTTTCGATGGTGCGAAGGGTATCTTCCCCAGCACTCTGCCCGCTTTTAACATGGCGAAAACTTCCACCAACTTCACCCTTCCGGACTCTTCCTGCTGCAGCTCAAAGAGACGCTCCTCGAGAATCTTTTCAACTTCGTCAATCGACGGTCGATCGTCCGGATCTTGACTCCAGCATTTTCTCATTAAGCTGGCAATCTTAGGGTCAACGTGGAGAGGAACCTGCATCCTCTCCCCGTTCAATACCTTTTGTGCAATTACGGCATTCGAATCCTGTTTAAACGGCTCCTCTCCGATTAGTGCCTCGTAAATACAGCACCCAAAAGAGAAGACGTCTGTCTTAAAGCTGTACTCCCTCTTTCTCAAGCTTTCTGGGGCCTCCCACCTGACAGGGCCAAAGTTTGTGCGGGTAAATCCCTTGGATTTTTCTGCATCTCGCTGCCTTGCGAATCCAAAATCGATCACGAAGACATCAAAATTTGCATCAACGAGCAGGTTTCTGCAGGCCAAATCGCGGTGAATGATATCTGTCTCGTGGAGAGATCTTACCCCTCTTGATGCCTGCGCCAGCAGCCTTATTTTCTCGATGTACGTAAGCGATAATTGATAATTCTTGTGGCGACGATTAACCAGGAGATCGTGCAGGGACCCATTCTCGCAGTATTTTGTTACGATTGCGACTTGGGCATCCTGAAATTTATCTTTCTGCTGTATTACAACACCGAGGAGCTGTATCACATTGGGCTTGCCCTGGGCTCGGACCATCATGACGACTTCACGAGTCACATCTTCCTCGTCGCGAAGAAATTGCTTCACTGCACATGGCGTTCTGGCAGAGTTACTGGCATTAATTGAGATATGAAATCCCCTCCAAACCTCGCCGAAGGACCCAATGCCGATCTTTGAGGATAGTAGGATGGAAGATTTCGGGAGGAGGTACTTTGGTGGAATCTCAGTGGGGATGGTTGAATTTCTAGCAGCAAGACGAGATTTGTTGGGATTGCTGGGATTGCTGGGATTGCTGGGATTGCTGGGATTGCTGGGATTGCTGGGATTGCTG
>Ga0115554_1002332_pt1 | contig 13111 bp, 8 predicted proteins | sample COGITO_mtgs_1104_3_FD_87283 | JGI IMG/M metagenome (GOLD analysis project Ga0115554, IMG submission 87283) | Pelagic marine microbial communities from North Sea - COGITO_mtgs_110404 | ecosystem: Environmental > Aquatic > Marine > Epipelagic | place: Germany:Helgoland, sampling site Kabeltonne... | reverse complement strand
CCCCAACCACCCCCCCCCCCCCCCCCCCCCCCCCCCGAACCCAACACTCCCACCTGCTCACACCCAAATAACCTATTTAATTTTCTTCACTGTCGTTTGTCGTTTTTCACTTGTCTGTGGGTGGTGGGTGTAGTGTTTTGTTCATAAGTCCCGTTTTGGGATTAATTATCGCGCTTCTCGCCCTTGGAGGGACGTATTTAATGAGAAACAGCAGCGACGAGCTTGGAATCCGAGTAGAAATCGTTCGCAATGTGCTCATTTGGGCCATCACTTATTTGCTCATTATCGCCTTACGAGCTGAAGATATGAACCAGTGGCAACCTTGTCTAGTCGTTTTTCAGCAAATGATGCTTACCTACAGCATGATTGTCATGCCATGCAACAACAGCAACAATCCATTTGCCTGCTGTTGGAACAAAGGGAAGGTTTTCCCGAATTTAAGCGATATCAGTAATAGTCAAATATCCCCAGAAAGCGGTGGAAGTGATCGATCCTCACATGGCCGCAGGAGTGTGAGCTCCCACTATAGCGTCAGCGGCTCATGGAGCGATGTTAGCAGCCAAATGAGCATGAGCTTCTTTGATCAAGGGCTCGACGTACTGCTAGATACCGATAAGGGTATAGCAATCTTCAGCGAACATTGTGCTAAAGAATTTAGCGTTGAAAATATTCGGTTTTGGCTTGCTGTGGAGGAATTTAGGAAATTTGAGCAATTAAGAAACACTGCCATAAGTGAGCGGAGAGAAGAGGAGGAGGAGGAGGAGGAGGAGGAGGAGGAGAGGGAGAGATTGGCAGAGGATAAGGGGAAGGAGGAGGACAATGCAGCAGGCGAAGAGGCTGCTACCTCCGGTAGTGCCATAGATGCCGTCACTTCCAACAACGACGACGATGGTACAAAACTACCTGCCGGGGAAAAGCGTATTCAAGTGGATGAAAAGATTAGAGAAAAAATTACTGAAGCGGCGACGCAGATCTATGGGGACTACGTAAAGCCAGGGTCAGAAACGCAAATAAATGTGCCTAGCAAAATGCAAAAGGCGATTAAGGCGAAGATCGACGCTAAGGAAATCAGTATACACATGTTTGATGCAGCCCAGCAGGAGATTTTTAATCTCATGAGTCGAGACAGTTACCAGCGCTTTCTGAAGGCGAACCACAGGAGGGCAATGAAAAATGCTGAGGCAATAGCAAAGGGCAAGAGGCGAGGGAGTGTACACATGAGTCTGAGTAGGGTAAGCTCCGGGAGGAAGTGATATGTGATAGCTATGGATGTTGATGTCTAAGTTTACAGCTAGCAGAATTTGCAAAAGGATCTTTTGTTCTTTTTAGTGACTGGGATAATGAGAATATTGCACTTTCCTCGCTTGGCACCCTAGTCTAGCGAGGGGGCGAGGATAGCTGAATAAAGAGGGAACAAAATGAGGTTCCTTTCTTTTTTATTTTAATACATCGCCACCACCTTTGCGCCTTCGAACCTCAAGACGTCTTTCTGAATCTATTCGCCCTGCCACCTACCCCCGCATCAACAAAGAACATATCAAGAAAAAGCAATTAAAAATAAGTCAAATACTTTAAAAGTCAACTTCCCCAAGTTCTCCTTACATTTGCAACGGGAGGAAAAGTATGACGGTATGGAATCCGCCTCCCTCTGCCTCAAACTCCCCCTTCGCCACCCCAACAACTACGAAACGGTCTGCCAATATTTCGCTCCCTATGAGCCCTATTGTGAGTTCGCGACCTCGAACATCGTCTAGTTCGTCCTCAAAACGCCCCGAGGTGAGTTTTATTTTAAATTTAAATTCGAAAAATAATGGAAGCCCTCACACAGAAGTATAACGAACACATTGCATGGATCTTTTATTTCCTCTGTATTCACACCGCCGTCTGAAAATAACCGCTGCTTCTTTGGTTAATGCGCAATAAAAGGATGATAATATCAATCTGTCCAATGTTTGGACGACCACCTTTTTGCAGTCGCACTCCCAACGCCCTCAAACATCCCAGTCGATGCGGAAAATACACCCTTTTGGCATGACTTCCACGTCTTATACGCACTGCAAGCGTCGTGACCCAGTTCTCAAGTCGATTGTGACAGAATTGGCCCGCCGCAGACCCCATGACGTCCCCGGCATGAGCCATTCCAGCAGCGCAAGTAGTATTGGTCTGGAATCCCGCAAGTATGTTCCCCTGAATTTGGACTCCAAATACATTACCATGAAGAACGAAATTGAAAGAGAGGGGAATAAGAAAGCGCAAGCGGAAGCTATACTCCGGCTCGCCACAACACTGAAGAAGAAAGCGGAAGAACCTGACACCAAAAAAGTGAGTAGCTCCCAAGACACCAAGAACAAGGGTCGTCAGATGATGAACACGAAAATCGACAGCAGCAAAGCCAACGACGTCCGTAATAGGCAAAAGCAGTACTCCCGCCAGATCGATAAAGCCGCCGGCAAGTCTATCGAGCTACAGATCGACACGATTACTCGTGCCGTGGTGCAGAACTTTCGCAAGCTCATTAATACTGAGAGGTGCGCGCTTTTCTTGATGGATCACAATACCAACGAGCTGTATTTCAAGCCCGTCGGAGGGTTGGATGCTGACGTGCCTGAGATTCGCTTCCCCGCGACCGCTGGGATTGCCGGGTGGGTAGCAACCCACGTCAAGGAACTGAATATCCCTGACGCTTACATTGATGATCGCTTCAACCCAGAGATTGACAAGAAGACGGGGTTCCGCACTCGTAACATTTTGTGCATGCCCGTCATGGATCAAGAAACAGGGAAACTGCTTGCCGTTTGTCAAATGGTCAATAAATTTGAGAAGCAAAAGGTCGATGGAGGTGAGGCGGATGCAAAGGACAAGAAGAAAAAGAAGACAAAGGATAAGCAATATGTATCTTTCGGTAGCGAAGACGAGGCAACGCTTCGGCGGTGCTGCATGCGCGTTGCCGAGGCGCTTCACGTCCTCCGCGAACTCCAGAGGAAAGAGAGCGAGCAGCAATCGCTCGCAATTAAGCAGAAGCGCAAGGCCGGGGTCCACAACCGCCGCAGCGCCCGGGAAGATGTGTCATCGCGGCTGGCAGGAACTGATCTTGTGCGGTCTAGGCGCGGCAGCAAGAGCCACGCCGAAATGTCCGACGAGCTGAACCTCGGCCCTCGGACACACCGTTCGTCCTCACGGCGTTTGAGCAGGGGGGACATCATGGACTTGAATCTGGATGATGTTGCCTCCCCCTCTGCCTCTACGAGCAGGAGGGGAAGTGTGGACTTGTCGAACGTGAGCAGGAGAGGAAGCGCAGACTTTACGAACGGGAGCAGGAGAGGAAGCACTGACTTTACGAATGCCCCCGTCTCTTCGCGACGGGGAAGCGTCAGCGCCGAGGACGGAGGAGGAGGAATGAGGAGTCGCAGAAATAGCTTTGGTATCAACGCGGAATCGTCCATCGGACAGACTCCCGACCCCCGTGGACGGAGACTGAGCAAGGGGAACGTGCTTGATGGCCTCGATGTTGAAAATTCGCCGAGTAGGCACGGCTCTAGGAGTGGTTCCAGGCGGGGCAGCTTCAGCGGGGCGGGGGACGGAGAGGGACTGAGCGTCAACAACCAGGCCAAGAACGAGGTGATCAACTTCATCAACTTCATGAGCATAGAGACGGCCAAACTGGAGGCGGAGCAGAGGGCCAGAGAGAAGGCGTTGGAAGGGGACGTGTACGGAAATGGTGCGAGCACCGCAGCCGAGGCCTTCAGCAAGTTCAACTTCAGGGAGGCCTCCGGACCTCAGATGACCGGCAAGGGCCAGACCCTTGACTCCCAGGAGAAGAGAGACGCGGTGAACAAGATGAAGAGGCAGAAGGCCTACACGAAGCAGATGCAAGAGGCGGGCAACGACAACGAGCGATTAATGAACGCGGCTTTGAGGGGTATCATCAGCAAGTTCAAGCAGCTTCTCGAGTGTGAGAGGTGCGGTCTGTTCTTTGTCGACGACGACACGGACGAGCTGTACTTTCAGGTGGAAGAGGAGGGTGCGGAAATTCGGTTCCCGAAGCACCTTGGTATCGCTGGGAGTGTATGCATGAGCGGGGAGGGCATTCTCATTCCCGACGCTTACAAGGACAGCCGTTTCAACCAGTCCGTCGACAAACAAACGGGCTTCAGGACTCGCAACATATTGTGCCAGCCGATCAAGAACATAATCGGAGACGTCATTGCAGTGGTACAAATGGTGAACTGCAACAAGGAGGGAGGGTTTGGGAAGAAGGACATTGACACGTTGGCCTCCTGCGCAACCAAGGTAGCCAGAGGACTCGAGGCGATCAAGGACACCTCCGCTGATAAACTCAAGTCCGCGACGCTCATGGAGTCGAGGATGCAGTCCGTGGAAACCATCAACGAAGTTATCCGAGAAATCAATAAGGAGATTGAGAAGGACAAGCGCGCGTATTTGGCTCGGAGGAAGGAGGAATCGAGGCACGAGTATTCTGCGAACGAGGCGGCTGCGAGGTTCACCTTCAGGGACAGGAAAGAGGACAAAAGCAAGTTCATCGGGAATATTGTTGAGGAGAAGATTCCGGAGGTCGAGGAGAACACCCAGAACTACCAGGATAACCACAAAAAATTCAGGGAGATTTTCGGGGAGTGAAGAGAGTTGAAAGAAAATGTATGACAAGCACTATTGTTTTTTGGGATTCCGGGTAATTATGCAGGGACTCTCACGCCAGGCCAGTCATCCCGCCAGCAATATGCGGACGGATAGCCGGACAAAACAGACCATGCCAGCAATGCCTACCCATTCATAGATCACATTACACGGACCACAAGGTGCACACACTATGTTATTAGATGTACATGACGCATACACGGATCGAATCGTATATTTTGGCGGGGGATTAGCGATTAGAGTACCACGAAAACAACCATCAAAAAAACCAAATAAACAATTCGCAAAACAGGTATTTGTCGTCCAATGATTGTTGCTGCGCCTCTAATACAAACACTAGAAAGATTCGAAGAAGAGGAAGGGGAAGGTTAGAGAATTTTTTGTCTTGAACCGTTCCTTGGTTTGGTTCAAAAAGTAAAATTATAAACTTGGAGAACAACAATTTTGCGAAATTTGTGGGCATTTGGCATTTGCAATTCAAAAATCCCTTTCCTTACAATATCTACGAATCATTCATTCCTGTTCAGCAGTTTTCGCGTACTTTCGTTGTTTTTCTTCGTTTGTGTATGTATATATCTCCTACCGAACCCCCTCTCTCTCTGTTTCCCCCTCTCCTTTCAAAGTGCCTCCAACCCCTTCACGGCCGTCACCAAAAAGCGCCTCCTATGCCCCACGTCCTCGTGCAGCGGTACGATCGAAAAAAAGTGGCTGGCGGTGACGATTTTAACCGCCCTCTCTACCTCCCCGTAATATTTACGGACGTGGGTCCAGAATACGGACTCGAGTTCTTTAGTATATCCAGGCGGCACAGTTGAAGAGAGAATGTCAGCGATGATATGGTCATATCCTATCAAGCTCTGATAAACCTTACTCAAATCATAAACAGGGCTACCCTCAGTCGTATAACGCTCTCCTAAAAGGCCGCGGGGGTCGATGAGTTTTATTTGTTTTATTTCGGAGGAGGAGGAGGAGGAGGAGGAGGAGGCGAGGGAGGGTGTAAGAATCGCGTTGGTGAACACAGGGTCACCGTGGATTATTTGTACGTTTGTCGGTATTCTCGTTGTCGAAATTCTCTTTCCTCCCTCTTCCTCCGCGGAGGAGGAGGACACCTCAGCGGAGGACATCTCCTCAGCGGAGGAGGAGGACACCTCAGATAACAATCTTTGCAACTTTTGGTGCATTGCGTCGAGGTCGATGTGAGGGGAGGACATGGACGCCACAGCGTGGTCGTATATGGAGCGATACTTAGTGAAACGTGTGCGGACTTTTTCGCCAATCCAGGAGATTGTATTGTCGTCATCTGTGTTGCTTTTGCTGTTGCTGTTTTTGTTGTTGTCTGTGTCATTGGCTACATCAGTAGCAGCACCAGCACCAGCACCAGCACCAGCACCAGCACCAGCATCAGCACCATCATCCTCATAGCAATGCAAACCCCTCAAAGTCTCTAACAGCATTTCAAGAACGTCCTTTGTCAATTCGAACCGCCTATGGAGATGAGAGAGTGTGGGACCGGGGAGGAAGGGGAGGAGTATTGTGTGCAGTGCTTCTGAGGTTTCGTTTTCCTCCTCAATGTTTTTATTTTCAATTAAAGTGGGTGCGACACCCTTCACACCATCCCTGGCCATAGCGTATCGATACCATCTTTCCTCCGCCAAAATACTCGTAGCTGGTCCCGTTTTACGTACGATATCAATCTCGATTTGCGGGGAAGAGGAAGGAGGGGAGGGGTGACGGAGGAGAGCAATCTTGTTGAATGATCTTGCTGGTAGCATTGTTGCCAGAGCTGTTGCTACAAGTAGGAGTTATTAATTAGGTGGTGAGGAGCACAGAGCAGAAAGGGCCGTGGGGGGGTGGCAAGGTACAGTGATAATATCCTCCTCACTCCACATTTGCTTTGAATCTCAGACGAGGTCGCTGACTAACTTATCAGTAGTAGAACATATATATTGCGTTTTTGTAGATAAAGGAACTATTTTCAGGGGTTTTTTAATATTAAAAATAAGAATCCAGTGGAAACTTAGAAAATAAATTTAGTCGATATTAAACGCACGCACGCACAGTAAACACTCCCACAACGTGTTATTATGCCGATGCTACGGCATAATAACACGTTGCAGTGATTTGGGTTGTCTCCTCCTTAGGAATTTAATATATAGTTGTGAAGCATCTACGGGCGGGGCTTAAGTCCCAGAAAATAACAACAATAGAGGGTCTCAAACGGTGTTCCAGATGTCCGCCCTGCTCATCCTCTTAGTCCCCTTCCTTGTCTTCTTAACTCATCGCCCCGTAATACACCACAAATTCACGTATGATGACATGTTCGCTATCACTGGGAACGCGGTGGTGAATGGCGAATGGTCGGGGGTCTGGAAAGGGGAAGAGAGGTGGTGGTGGGAAGAAGTTTGGTACAGAGACTTCTGGGGGAACTACATATTTGATGAATACGACAACGAGAAGAAGAAGAAGAACAGCAGTAAGAACAACAACAATCAGAATCTCGCCAATGACAACGACAACGACGACGACAACGACGACAACGACAATGAATCTGGCTTTAAACCATGGACTCACAAGTCCTACCGTCCCCTCTCGTCACTTTTCTACGGGTGTGTCTACCGTCTGCCACCTACATCGTTTTGGTATAGATTCCTTTCAGTCGCTCAGACCTTCGCTTGCGTAAGCCCACTCAATGATTGGGGAGTGGGATTTTGCCCCACATCATCAGAATCAGAATCACCATCAGAAATATGCTCCCTGCAAACGCCAACGCCAACGCCAACGCCAGAAGAACTAAAATCCCATCTCCTGCATCTCCTCGTTCTCTTGCTCCACCTAATCGTCGTCCTCATGTTCTACATTCTCCTCCGTCTCCTTGCGTCTACCCTCCCTCCACCCCTTTCTCTCGCTGACCATCTATCAAGGACAGTTCTCTTGGTATTATTCCCGACAAGTGTCTTAGCAGTGCATCCAACGACAGCAGAAGTAATATCAAACGTATCGAACGGCTCAGACGCCCTTGGAATGTTCTTCGGATTCATCGCTGTATATCTCTGGGTGCTGGTACTGTATCTACGTCGAAGACGTCGCAGCGATGCCAAAGCCAGTTCACCAATGGTTGGAGAAAAAGTGGTAGAGGCTTTAATAGGTATGTTCGTCTGCGTTTGTGGAGGATGTGGCATGTTGTGTAAAGAAACTTCCGGGATGATTTTGGTGTTCATTCTCTGGGGGGAGATTGTGTACGGCTCCCGCATCCGTTCCGACTCCAAAAAGTCCAAGGAGAAGGGGCTGACCCCGTTCGCGCAGACTCTAGTACTTCTCGTTCCCCTGATGTTCTATAGACGATGTAAACTGACATCCGGTACGGAGTTTGAGTTCAGTGGGTATTACAACCGCCTCGCTACGATTGGTGGAAGTGGCAGGAGTGAGGATGGAGTCGGGGATTTGTTAAACTGGTACAACGGCGTCTCCAAAATACACTTCAGAGCATTCGCTATGGTGTTTAGGCACTTGGTCCCAATCCGCCGTGTCAACGGCGGGGTGGAGGGACTTTGTATTGATTTGAATTTTGACCGGGGAGAAGATTGGTGGGGGGTGGTCGTGGGGAGACAGGTGTTTGTCACGACTGTGCACGTGATTGTGATGGTGGTGACAATAGCACCGCTGTTGTCCTTGAAAAAACCCAAACCCCTCCAACTCCAACTAAAAATTACCCACTTGGCCCTAACAGGGGCCACAATACTCTACATTCCCTCCTCCCAACTCCTCTTCCCCATCGGATACGAAGTGTCCGAAAGAGGGATGTACGGGTTGCTACCAGGGGTGGGGGCGGGGGTAGGGTGGGGAGTTTGGAGTTTGGTTGGTGAGGGGAAAGAGAGGTGGATGTGGATGAGGATGAGGACGAGGATGAGGATGAGGATGAGGATGAGGATGAGGATTGGATTGTGTATCTACCTTCTCGTAACAACACTGTCAATGTCTCTCACAACACACGCAAGGAACAAACTCTGGCACGACCCGCTCACACTATACAACTCCACCCTCCTCACAAACCCCGGATCCCTCATCGGTCTCCGCGGTCGTGGATGGGAACGGTTCTTAGCCGGTGATCTAACCGGTGCACTGGGAGATTTTGAGCTCATTGCGACGAGCGGGGGCGAGGAGGAGAGGCTTGTGGGGGGCATGGTTGGACGTGTCCGCCTTGCTGGCGTGATCGACGGCGTTAACGCGTTCATCGCAAATGCTGACGATGCCCGGGTGTGGGGCACAGAAGATTACAATCGACAAAGAGCAGAGGAAGTATTAAGGATGACAAAAGACGTTAACAACCACGGAAGGCCTCAGGCGCTGCATGATTTGGGGTATTTGTTATGGTTCTCACCATCATCCTCAACAGAGACGATGGAGGCGAGGATGTATTTCGATTTGGCAATTGGTGACGGAAGTCTAAGGACAATACAGAGGTTTTCTCCCGGGACGGGGAGGAGGACGTGGGCGAGTATGCTTAATAACGCGGGGTGTGCGAGTTTTTTTTCCAAAGAAAATGAGGGGGAAGGGGTAGTGGAGAGGAGAATAAGGGGAAGGGAACTGTTCGAGATTGCAGTAGGGTATTTCCACGGTGAAAATGAAAATGAAAATGAAAATGGTACCGGAGAAGAATTAACACCTTACACCGTAGGCGTCGGAAAAATACTCCTCTACAACCAGTGTATCTCCCTAATCCACTTCCACTCCATCCCTGCCGCTCACCAATGCCTGCAACGCCTTGGTGCTGACTATGTAAGTCCTGACAGAAAGGTGCAAGGGAGGGATGTTGAGAGGATTTTGGGGGAGAAGGAGAAGCTGGGGGAGGGAGTGGAGGTGGAGCCGTGGTGTCTTTTTACTTTTATGTAGTAAAAGGGTGTGGAGTGAGGGAGAGTAGAAGGTTTTTAGCGTAGATGGACCGTAGATTTTTTCTTAACGTTTTCTCTTTTCACTTTTTAATTAATCGGTTCGGAGAGGGATTCATTCAGTCGGCGTGGCAGCTTTTCGGTAAAAAACTTAAGGTGGAATGTAGTAACGAAAACCGTGAAGAAGAAAAAAATTGGGAAAAATAAGAGAAAGGGAGAATTTGAAGCCAATTTCCTCATTTCATTTCGATTCTTTTGCCTTAAGATTATTTAGCACCGGCACCGACTGTCGCAGTGAAATAAATTCGAAATCTGGCGGTGTTGTATTCTTCTTTTTTCCTTTTCTCACATTCTCTTCTGCCTTATACAGACTCCTCTCTTAGAACGATGAATCTGTGTCTGCGGCTGCTGTTCGTATTACTCATCTGTGCGCTCCCTATCCAGCCTTTCTTGCCCTATTCTTCCCGATTTGGATTAGCTGCATCCAGGAATGTTTTGTTCGCCTCGAGGAGTGTTACCACCACTGACGACAGTGTCGAAGAAGACCGCGAAGGAGCATGCGAAGATACTACCGTGAATAGGAAATCGGTGGTACCATTGACAGTAAACGCGATATCCTCCGGTCTCCTATCAATATCGCAGGGCCGCCTGAGCTCCTCTCCGTCTCCCTTGGACCACCTCTCCTCCCCCCCTCTCCAAGTCTTCAAATCCGCCAGTTCCCTCGCCGTCAACAAAATTGTCGACTACGAGGGTAATTCTGAGGACGGCATTGGCGGTGTCGTTGTGTTGACGGAGGGGGAGAAGGAGGAGGTTGTAGGGAGGGTTGTGGGGGTCTTTACAAGATTGGAGAAGTTGGTGGAACAACTTGTTGTGGCTGTTAATGGGGAAGGTGGGGAGTGGGTTAGGAAATATGGGGAGGAGGGTAGGTGAGTAAAAGAAAACGAAAACGAAAACGAAAACGAAAACGAAATCGACAAAAACTGACACCCAAAAAACAAAAAACAAAAAACGAAAACTGACACCAAATTAGATTTGGCCTAACACCTTCGGAGGCATCAGTCGAAGGTTTGCGATCGTCGCCGGTGTCTGAGGTGCTAAAATCTGACGCGTTGCTGCGCGCAAATCGCGCGGAAACCCTGCTGGCTCTGTTTATACTTACAGTCGAGCAGCCGGCATATGTGAAGGCTGGGAGGGAGAAGAGGCCGCTGGACTTTGTTGAGGAGGATAGGTCGGGTATTCTCCGGCGATTTGCGAAGACTATTGAAGAAGGGGAGACGAAGGATACAAAGGCAGATGATGTAATGGTAGGAAGATAAAAGGAATTTTGGAAGAGCAAACACACGCCCAACGCTGCATCATCCATCATCCATCATCCATCCTCAAATCGACACCCCAACTCAATTCAATTCAATTCAATTCAATTCAATGCATCAAAACATTCTTTCATGTTAATGTGTTAAATTGTGTTCATATCTCTTTCTTTTTGGTCGCAATAGTTGCCATCATTAAACCTTTCGTGTTGGTCACAAAGGTGAAACAAACGCCTTCGCTAGAACCTCCTACATGTCCATGACTTTTCTTCGCCATCGCCGTCGCCATCGCCATCGCCATCCAAATCTAAAATAGAAACTTTAAGCGCCACAGCTGAGGCAAATCTCCGAGTCGTCCTGCACAGTCAGGTTCTTGGTGTCCGGGAGCTCGTCCCCGACGTTGTTTGCCATGGCCTTGAGGTTCTCCTTCTTGCTGATCTCCTCGTTTTTCTTGAGCTTCTCCAGCTCCTCCTTGTTGGAGGAGGAAATGGCAGCCTGGTCCACGGTGAACTGGATGGCCTGGGCCTTGGCCTGGGTGCGGAGGTAGTACATTCCCGTCTTCAGGCCCTTCTTCCAGGCGTAGAAGTGCATGCTTGTGAGCTTGCCGGTGGTGGGCTCGCCCATGTGGATGTTGAGGGACTGGCTCTGGCAGATGTAGGCCCCCCTGTCAGCAGCCATGTCCAAAATGACCTTCTGGCTGATCTCCCAGACAGTCTTGTACAGGTTCTTGAGGTCCTGGGGGATCTCGGGCACGTGCTGCACGCTACCGTTGTCGGCGATTATCCTGTTGCGGATGTTGGCGGTCCAGAGGCCGCGCTCGGTCAGATCGTTGAGCAGGTACTTGTTCACAACGGTGAACTCACCAGCCAAGACGCGACGGTTGTACATGTTGGAAGTGAAAGGCTCGGTGGATTCGTTGTTGCCCAGAATCTGCGCCGTGCTGGCGGTGGGCATGGGGGCCATGAGAAGACTGTTGCGGAGGCCGTGCTGGGCGATCTTGGCCTTGAGAGCGGGCCAGTCCCAGCGGTCACTGGGGGTGACGTTCCAGAGATCGAACTGGAGCTTTCCCTGGCTGGCAGGGCAGCCAGCGTAGGTCTCGTAGGAACCAAACTTCTCCGCGAGCTCGCAGGAAGCCTCGACCGCTCCATAGTAAATGGTCTCGAAGATGTCCTTGTTGAGCTTCCTTCCCTCGGCGCTCTCAAAGGGGTAGCGCATGATGGCCAGACAGTCGGCCAGGCCCTGCACTCCGATGCCAATGGGGCGGTGGCGGAAGTTGCTGCGCTTGGCCTCCTCCACGGGGTAGTAGTTCTCGTCGATTACCTTGTTGAGATTCTTAGTCACCACCTTGGAGACGCGGTAGAGCTTGTCGAAGTCGAAGCCAGACTCGGTGTTGGCGAGCTTTCCCAGGGAGATGGAGGCGAGGTTGCACACGGCGACCTCATCAGGGGCAGTGTACTCGACAATCTCCGTGCAGAGGTTGCTGCAGCGGATGGTTCCCAGGTTTTGCTGGTTGGACTTGCCATTACAGGCGTCCTTGAAGAGCATGTAAGGGGTGCCGGTCTCCACCTGGCTGTCCAGGACGGCAAACCACAGCTGCTGCGCCTTGACGCTCTTGCGCCCCTTGCCCTCCTTCTCGTACTTCTCGTAGAGGGCCTTGAACTTCTCCCCGTGGCAGTCGGCTAACCCGGGACATTCGTTGGGGCACATGAGGGTCCACTGCCCGTTGGCCTGCACGCGCTCCATGAAGAGATCGGGAATCCAGAGGGCGTAGAAGAGATCGCGCGCGCGGCAGTTCTCGTCCCCGTGGTTCTTGCGCAGGTCAAGGAAGTCGAAGATGTCGGCGTGCCAGGGCTCGAGGTAGGCGGCGATGGATCCCTTTCTCTTGCCTCCCCCCTGGTCGACGTAGCGGGCGGTGTTGTTGAAGACGCGGAGCATGGGGATGATGCCGTTGGAGGTCCCGTTGGTGCCGCGGATGTAGCTGTTGCTGGCGCGGATGTCGTGGATGGCCAGGCCGATTCCTCCGGCGTGCTTTGAGATGACTGCGCAGTTCTTCAACGTGTCATAGATGCCGCTGATGCTGTCCTCCTTCATGGTGAGGAGGAAGCAAGAAGACATCTGGGGGTGGGGGGTGTGTTGGGGGTGGTGAGTGGTGAGTTGTGGGTGGTGGTGGTGGTGGTGATGGTGATGGTGATGGTAATGGTGATGATGGTGATGGTGATGGTGATGGTGATGGTGATGGTGATGGTGATGGTGATGGTG
>Ga0115554_1002321_pt1 | contig 13143 bp, 13 predicted proteins | sample COGITO_mtgs_1104_3_FD_87283 | JGI IMG/M metagenome (GOLD analysis project Ga0115554, IMG submission 87283) | Pelagic marine microbial communities from North Sea - COGITO_mtgs_110404 | ecosystem: Environmental > Aquatic > Marine > Epipelagic | place: Germany:Helgoland, sampling site Kabeltonne... | reverse complement strand
CCTCACACAGGTTCCCATTCCTCGTCCACGAGGAGCCCCCAAGAAGGGAAAGGTGTGGGACGAGTTTGTGGCGATTGCGGCGGGAGGTGGGAGGGGAAGGGGGGGTGGGGGTGGGTGATTGAAACCGAACTTTCTTTTTTGTTTTCGGCGACTTCTCTGTCGACCGTAAGATGATACTATTACTGCAGACTTCGGCCTCCCAGTTTTCAGAGGTGCATTTCACCAAATAGCTCTCTACTTGCTTGAAATCATCTCGAGTTCCTTTGCCTATCGGAAGGAACTTGATGACCTTGACCTCATAAGTTTTCTTTGCCTTCCACTTGATATCCACTACCGTACCCACAGGAATAGTGGACGTGAAGGTGTTACCTTTCTTCGCATTAGAGGGGGAAATTGTTCGCTGGACGGATGTCTTTCCTCGTAGATCCGTGTGTGTAGGTGTAGTTGGAAGGTCTATAGGAAATCGACGTGTGGCTGTCCGTCGCCTCGTGCCTCGTCTGACGTGGAAACGATGCTCTACCATGAGAGAATTTAGATAAGTGGTTTAATTGGTTTAGTTTTAGTTTGTGTGTGTAAACGTAAGCAACGGAAGGGCCAGGCCACCGAAGGTCGACTTTTCTTTCTTTCTTCGGTTCTGATGCTCTACTGAGACAGAATAGTTTTTTCTGGGGGGTTGTTTTTTTTCCAAAATGTATCTGTGCCCCAGCAACTCCAAAGCATGGTCCGTCCAATCTCAATAATCCTCCTCGCGTTCCTATTCTCACCAGCTGCAACCTACTCTCTTCCGCTCTCCCGCCGTGCTTTACTACAGCGCTCAACAGTCCCTCTCATCGGGGGCATTGTCACCGTCACCGCCCCCTCATTCGCCTCTGCAGCCAGCTCATGCATGGCAGACTGTGTGAAGAATTGCAAAATGCTTGCTCCGAACGATACCACAAGTTACTGTGATGATTCCTGCAAGGAATACTGCCAAGACCCCGAGCGCACTGACGCTGACGAAAAGGCCAGCGACTCAGGGGAGGTTGGATTGAAATCCCTCATAAATGGTGGGAAAACAGTCGCCGTCGGTGAAGATCACCCCCCCCGGTTCGACCTTCCCGGTCTCAACTTTATCAGTGGCAAGGGTCGTGAATTAATTGGCGGAAAGCAGCATTAGCAAACCACAAAACCACTATTGAGAAGCCAACAATAACAACAACAAAGAATCTCTTGTTCGCGAAATCACAACATCTTATTATTAGACGACGACAAACCTAAATCGCCCGAAACAAAGTCTGTAGAACTACTGCCACTCCACTCCTCCCAAAATGATCCTAATAACATGACGGAGATATTGATTACCGCTCGAGCTCAAAAAGATCATTTGTAGATTCCACCTTGTGTATTTCATTCACCAAAGATTTTTGAGACTTTGCCGAAGCAACAGAAGGTTGCGTGGACTTTTTTGGTGACTGCCGTGAGGGCTCCTGTGAGTCCGCACTGCCACCGCCCCCCCCCGTCATTAACTTCGACATGCGCTGACGAGCATTGCTAATGCGATGGAACATACGCCACGTTGCCCGTGCGTAAGTCTCCTCGGAAATTTCGATCTGTCAGTGTAGAGTTGGTTTGGTGGTAGACAAAGTGAATTGGAGCGTGAGAGAGAGAGAGAGAGAGAGAGAAACTGGCACGAATAGTAAAAAAACACAGAGACAGGGGAGGAGTTTGATTGATTTATACAACCAAAGACCGGCAAGGTCATGTTTTACACCCACGCATTCTGCCTCGCTCACGCACCTCATTGTTGGAAATGAACTCTTCGTGGTCAACGACGCCCTCTCTTCTCAATGCTTCCAGATCCCCAGCAGAATCGAGCGAGTTTCGCCTTTTTATTGGGACGGCCTGGGCGCTGGAAGTCGAAGGTGTCGGAGATGGAGGAACATTGTAAGGATTTATCGGGACCCAGGATTGTTGGTGGGGTGGGGTTGTTGGTTGTTTTTGTTTTCGTTGTTTTTGTTGTTGTTGTTGCTTTGTTGTTGTGTTGATGCACAAATTGCTGTCATGCAAATTACTTAAATTGCTATTGTATACATTGCCATTATACACGTTGCCGTTCTTGTTGTGGGTGCTGCATATAGTCTCTAGTTAGCAGAGTTCACCGGTCACAGCCAGCTTGCTGATCGCCTTGTCCGTGTGAAAATATATAACTCACCTCTCGTCAGTTCCTTTTTGTGTGTGCTTTACTTTTACTCCCCCCCCACTGATAAACATGCTCCTTACTGGAGCGCTCCACGTGCCATCGCGCCGATGCTCACCCGAGCTGGGTGAATAAAGGAAGGCATTATTGAGGCAGTTCGAATTGAAGTTCCCTGCCTTGGTAGCTGTGGAAGAGGAGGAGGAGGTGTTGTCACTGCGAGGTGTGGGGCTATTTTCACCCCTTTTTCCAAAGAGTTAGTAGTTGCCAAACTGACAGTCAACCTCTTTGGAGTACCAAGTATACAATTTGAAATTTGACACTAACCTTTCACTTCCTGAGTCTTCAGAAGAACCAGTACCGCTGGAAGTGCTCCGCCAACCCCCCTCACTCGACCCACCCTCACTAGAGCCCACTTTGACAAGAGGGGGAGGGGGAGGAATGTCGTCTCCAGCGTTACGCTGCTGCTTGTGCGACCGTTTCGCCGACTGTAAGTTATCGTACGTCAGCGCTTGCTGCGAATGCCCCGACCGATTCGATTGCTGCAGAGAAATTATCGACTTTGGAGAGGAAGATCCTCGACGCCTTTGCCCATCATCATCGAGGACCAGGTTTTGGGGTTTTGCACACGTTTTTTTGCTCGGGCTCGTTGGTGCTCTCCTAGAGACGGCAGCTTCGTGCCTTTTGGGGATTCGTGTTAGAATGACACTTCTATTAGCCCCGCTAAAATTTTTGCCTTTTGTTGACTTTGGTGATTTTTGGAAGCCCTGTGATATGAAAAGGTTTTTTTTCGAGCTTATCATTCTCACCTGAATAGAGAGAGCATTTGAGGAAAGAATTTTGTCCCCGAGGGGTTTAAAATAATGTCAAAACAAATTTTTTACCCTTCCTCAACGTGGTCACCACGTCACCAGCAAGAAAAAAAATTGAAGAAATTTCCCCCCTAAAAAGGTCGTTTTTGAGTATTTGTATTTCGTCTGAAGTGCATTTTCTGCCTTGAACGCCTCGATTTTTTGGAATTGAAGTTCAATTGACCCCCCTATTTGTCCACCAAACCAAACACTACCAAAACACTTACCGGCCTCCTTATGACGGTCGCTTCTCTCCCAACAGTGATTTTGACCGGCGGATGTGGTTACATTGCAACACACACCCTTACCTTCCTCCTGGAGCACCCCTACAATGTAATTATCCTGGACAATCTTTCCAATTCTACTATTGAGGGGGTGAACCGTGTGCAACAGAGGATAGCCAATGAGGCCGCTGGCAAGGTGCTTGGTGTCCACGAAATAGATATCTGTGATGAGGCGCTCCTCCGCTCAATTCTAAAAAAGTACAAAGATGATGGGGTAGACCTAAAGGCGTGCATTCATTTTGCTGGTTTGAAGGCTGTCGGGGAGAGTGTGAGGGAGAGTCTGATGTACTATCAGAACAATATATATTGTACAATTGCATTAGTAAAGGTTCTAGGTGAAGTTGGGGTGAGTGAAGGATTAACTGAGAAGCATTGGCAGGCAGCCTGCCTCAGAGTGATTGATGATAAAGACTTGCATTTGCATTTGCATTTCCATTTGCATTTGCATTTGCATTTGCGACCCCAACAACTTACAATTTCGGTCGCAGTGCAACTCCCTTGTTTTTTCCTCTTCTGCGACTGTTTACGGATCGCAGGATAAGATGCCCATCACAGAGGACTCCCCCACTGGCGGGGGGATCACGAATGCTTATGGCAGAACGAAGCACTTCATAGAGCATATTTTGACTGACCACCATGCCAGCTGCGTGGCCAAGAACCAAGATCCGCCCTCCATCGTGCTTCTGAGATATTTCAACCCTGTCGGCTCCCACCCCAGCGGTCACATCGGCGAGGACCCGAACGGACCGCCCAACAACTTGATGCCCTATGTCAGCCAAACAGCTGTGGGACGACGCGAATTCTTGACGGTTTTTGGGGATGACTACGACACCCCGGATGGAACGGGCGTGCGCGACTACATTCACGTCATGGACCTTGCCGAAGGGCACATGAAGGCTATTGATTATGCGTCGAATAAAGGGAAAGGAAAGTGTGAGGTCTTCAACCTGGGCACTGGCAAAGGTTACTCTGTCCTGGAAATGGTCAAGGCAATGGAGGCTGCCTGTGGAAAAGAGGTGCGAAGAGAGGCTGGAAGCTTATTCTCGTTTTTTCCTTCAAACTTTACCAGTAAATTACTTACACCGCCTCATCACCACCTCATCCATCATCCATCCACCCATCATCACCCGTAGATCAAGTACAAAATTGGACCCCGAAGAGAAGGGGACATTGCCACCTGCTATGCTGACCCAAAGAAGGCCCGGGAAGAAATGGGCTGGAAGGCGTCACGAGGATTGGAAGAAATGTGCGCTGACCTCTGGAAGTGGCAAAGCTCAAACCCCACGGGCTACAGTAGCAACTAAAGAAGAAAGCGAATTGAGTGGGGGAAACCCCAATTTTGTTAAGTTAAAATTACAAGATGATTTTGTTATATTTGTTTGCCGCAGTGCATGTCCTCCTCGGTTTTTCTTGGCGTGCTTTCTTCTTCCCTCCTGACAGGGAAACTTTTTGGTGGGATTTGTTGTCGCCCTCTTTTTTGTTGCAATTCAAAAGGAACTGGCAACAATCATGGATTTGTCCGATCCACCCACCCCAGCGGACACCACCCCTCCAATCCCGGTCGAAGGCATGCGAATTACTCCTCCGGCCTCCTCAGCTGACCATGACTATCACTCTGTTGCCCTGCTCATTGACAACCTTCGTTCTCCCCAGGCTTCTCTCCGCTTGGCCTCAGTGTCGTCCCTGGTTTCTATTTCCCTTGCCCTAGGTCCCTCTCGTACCCGTCTCGAGCTCCTCCCTTTTTTGGAGACTCTGACGGATGATGAGGACCAGATTTTGCAGACACTCTCCACCTCGATACGAGATCTGGTGCCTCATCTCAATGATGAGGGGGGGAGTTTTGCATGGGAGACTTTCAGTCTTCTTTCTGGGCTTGTCAAGTCTGAGGAGCGCTCTGTGCGCGACGAGGCAGTGGCTACCATCAAGCACGTTCTCGACACCTCCTCCCCCTCATCTTCATCAGATGCCGGTTCTGAGAGCGCGCCGTCGCTGTCGCCGTCACCGTCGCCGTCGCCGTCGCCCGATCCAACGACCCTGCAGCATCTTGTGACCCTTCTTCTATCCCTGTCCTCCGGGGAGTGGTTCACTAGCCGCGTGGCAGCCTGCTCCCTCATTGACTGTGTTGTTCCCCACCTCTCTGATGAGAAGCTCAATGAGCTCCTCGGTGTCTGGAGGGATCTCTGCAAAGACGAGACTCCGATGGTTCGGAGGGAGGCTAGCGTCGGCTACGGGAAGGTGGTCAAAGAGACGGTGAAGAGATTCAAGAGGGGAGGTGTAAAGGTGCTAGAGAAAAACTCTGAGGAGGAGGGGTTCACGGGTGTCGTTCCTGAGATCCTGCTGCCCGTTCTCGTAGCTTTTTCGTCGGATTCGCAGGACTCCGTTCGCCTGCAGACGTCTCGATCGTGCATTGAGCTCGCGCTTTCCCTGCTCGATAACGATAGCGACTCCGAAAACGGTAATAACAACGATAATAATGACGATGGGGATGGCATGCAAGTGGACAGTGGCGGTGGCAGTGGCAGCATCACCACCACCACCACCACCACCACCACCACCACCACCACATCCCCACTTATTCTCGCGTTCGTGAACTCCACCCTTGTTCCCCTCATTGTTGCCTCGGCCATGGATCGTTCGTGGCGAGTCCGCTGGACGACAGCGACCCAATTCGATGAAATCATCAAGGCCTCCACCCTCCGCTCCAGCACAAGTCTGCCCAACGTCATATTTTCTGCGTACACAAAACTACTCAAAGATGCAGAAAGCGAAGTCAGAACTGCCGCTGTTTCTTTCCTTGTGCAGACGGTTCAAACGACGTCAATACAGCCGACGATAGCGCCTGTAGACGACAATGGTAAGAACATCGACGCGAGTGGCGACAATGCCAACCAAGATGTGAATATCACAGACACGATATTCGAGTTGCTGCCCACTCTGGCCGGGGATCCTTCTCCTTTCGTTCGTTCGGCACTAGCGGAGGTCATTTGCCCCCTTGGTGGGGCTGTGGGGAGTGAGAAGGCGGTTGAGGGCGTATTGCCAGTTCTGCTGGGGCTGTTGAGAGACGGCGAGAGTGAGGTTAGGCTGAATTTAATTGGAGGTTTGGGGGGGTTGGAGGAAACGGTTGGGGTGGACGTTTTGAGCAGCAGCCTCTTGCCCGCCATTGTTGAGCTCGCGTCCGACACCAAGTGGCGCGTTCGCCTGGCTATAATTTCTGAGGTGCCCAGACTTGCCAAGGAGCTCGGGGTGGAGTTTTACCAAGAAAAAATATGCCCTCTCTGCCTGGGCTGGCTCGGCGACGAAGTCAGTAGTATTAGGACTGCTGCAGCTAAAAATCTTGAGGAGATTGCCAAAATCTTCGGCTCGGAATGGGCCATTGACAACGTTCTACCAACTATCCAGGAGCTCGTGGAGCACACAAACTACAGCAGAAGGCTCACCGCCCTCCTCAGCTGCGAGAACCTTTGCAGCGCGATGAGCCCGGCGAGCACCAGCTCGCTTCTCCTGCCTCTCATTATCTCAATGAGCACAGACTCTGTCCCCAACATCAGGTTCAACGTGTGTAAGAGCCTTTCCAAGATACACAGTTTAGTGGAAGGTGGCAGTACTGAAGGTGGAAACAGCGCAAGAGAGGAGATTGAGTCTTGTCTCGAGAGGATGAACAATGATCCGGATAGAGACGTCAGACACTTTGCAAAGGTCGGACTAGAGAAGATCAGGGCCGGGGACGAGGGTGGTAAGGGGGGCGTGAAAGGTGGATTTGAAAATGGAATGGGGGGGCTTGAGCAATGATAAAGCAATGATATATAAGCATAACGATGGCTTTTTGGTGATGATAAACTTTGGGGGGGGGATTCACCGTGCTTGCGGCGGCAGTGGTGATCGTACTAAGTCTCCAGTTGTGTTATTTTTATACTTCGAGCATTATATTTCTGATCACACGATGCTAACCTACTCGCCCTCTCTTCTTTAATAATATTGGTGTCCTCTCTTTTTGTAATTTGGTGATCCAATGTTTGTAATATTTGGTGGTCGAGCTAAAGCATTGTTTGAATCAAAAAAAATGAGAAACCAAGGCGACACACCTTCTTTTTGTCGTGCTGGCATTCTGCATTTTGAGAAATTGCGTTCGAGGTGGTCAATTTGTAATTGCCGTTTTTAAACGAACAGGAGAATCAAATACTATTGCACAACCTACCTATTGACTTTTTCTTTGCGAAAAACCCCCCCTATAAGCCTCTGACACGATGACGCTCATCCCGTCGATCTTCCTCCTCTCCCTTGTATACTCCGCAGAATCCTTTACAAAACCCGTGTCTTTCGTCCCTCGTCGCTGCCAGTCGAAAACTGTCCTTTCTGTTGACGCTGGCTGGATCCAAGGGGGGGCAATTGCTGCGGCTGGTCTTGCCGTTGGGGTGGGGATCCCGGCTTACATTGAGTTTGCAGGGAAAAAGACGATGGAGCGCGGGGCTTTGTCTGAAGATACGGTGACGAACTTGAGCGGGATGTTTATGGAGGATGTTGAGCAATCTGCTGGGGATTTGAAGGATCTCACGGCTCGAATGGAAAAAGCTCTTGCTGAAAGTGGGGCAAAGGAAGTTGAATTGACTGAGGAGCAGAAGAAAAAGCTCGCAGAGGAGGCTGATGACGGGTGGTGATTTTTGTCCACTCGTGATGAAGGGGCGAACCGTGCGTCTAATTTATGATGAGTAGTTGATTATTTACCTTTTACGTGTGGGAGTGTGTTGTTATTTTTTATTGTTGTTTCTCTCTTTTTTATCTTCATCTTATCGCTACGAATATGTCCCTAGTGTTCTTCAATGCGTAATGCACACAGATCAGTGCGATCGAGTCGATGTGTGCACAGAAAGGTTTAGGGTTTTGTTTGGTGAAGATGCGTTCATGGGCGACAATTCAACTACTTTATTATCATTATTTAGGCCCGCGTTTGACTAGTGAACCCATAACCAATCTACACCTCCACGGATACCATGGCAAATTTGATGGGGAGGCTGATAATATCCATCGGAAGTTCCTGCCTTCCCTGATCGACAGATGTGGGGAACCGCATTTTTCTAAGCGTCAATCCCCACTCAATTGTGATCCTCCGGCCTGCTCGAACTTTATTAAGTTCTCCCTCTTCACTCCTCCTCATCCGAATCCCACTCCGCACCAGAACACTCGTATGACCCCTCCGCCTCCCCCTCCCCCTCCCCATAAATGAGCTCCACCACCTCCCTCACCATCTTCTTCCCCAACGGCTTCCAGCTGATATCGATGCTCTTGTTCGTGCCGCCGAGAAGCATCTTGAACGTCCCCTTAGCCTTTGGGAAAGTGAGCTCCTCCCCATCAGGGTTGGTGTAGGAAATGCTGCCGGAAGGGTGGCTGAACTCCAGGGTGCCATTGAAATTGGAAGCGCCAAAAAAGGTGAGGCGTAGCAGGTTGCCGCTACCAGAGGCGCACGTGAAGAGGTGGGTTGCGCTCATGCCTTGGGAAGCTCTAAGAACGAATTTCGATCAGTGCTCCTTTTTTTTCCACCTTTTTTTCCTTGTCATGGTTTTTGTGATCTCTAATTATTATTCCTAACATGTAAAACTTGCAGACTAAAAAGCGAATGCCCCGGTTGATTTTCAGAACTAAAATTTGCTCCATACGCCGTATAGCAGCATTGCCTAACCTTCAGTTCGTGCAAAAAAAAACAATATTTTCCCATCCTTTGCACAACTCTCAACTTCCTCAACTCATTCATACTCATGTTTCCACCCCCTGTGACGACAGATTGTGCCCCCCTTTCTAAAACGAAACGGAGCCTCCTTTTCCGAAAGTCTCTATCGGCTAACTTAAGTTCCTCTTCCGCGAAGGCTAACATCTACTCCCAGCTAGATCACAACCAACACATATCTATCAGAAGTCAAAACACTCCTAGCTTGGAGAAAGTGAAAGTGCGACTAGCCCGTCAGCGCTACAAACCCCAGGAGTCGCGAGCTACCATAAAGAGTTCCGTGACAATGAAGGAATTCAGTCGAACCTTTGGCGACTTGAAAACCAATTCCTCCCTGTTGATTGCCGACGATCGGCCATCATTCCAGAATTCCTCCAACAACACTGGTGGTTACCAAGCTGTTGACCCTTACGAACAGGTCAAAGCGAATGCTATCAAGCGCAAGGAGTGGTTGGCATCTCTAAGCAAGCCTCGGATGGTAAAGGCTTCGACACGCCGCCCTAAACTCGAACAGATTCTTGGTGGTGACCCCAACTCCCGGCTTACAGGAACATCAAGAGATAAAAATAGGCCCTCGACGTCACCGTCAGAATTGCTGGAGGAAAGAAGCTCAATGTTTACCAATAACATGAGTGGGAATAGCGGTGATCAACAAAATCGACGGTCGAGAAGTGGGAGGTAAGCAAGGAGTTTGCGTGAATAACAAATCATCCGTCGAAATAATCTGTACTCTGTTGTTGCAGCAGCAATGACCCGCCATTAACAAAATTCCCTCTTCATCTCTATCGTTCCCGCATTTCTGGCACAGTCGCATGCTTACCACAAGCTTGAGTAGGTCTTCCCGCGATCACAACCATGATGGCAACAGCAACTCGAACAGTTACCGAGGAAAGATTGACCTCAGCGCCACGAGCGATAGCGTGAAGGCAATGAGTCTGTTTAACTCTTATGAGATGGGCCGTGTGAGGAGAAGCAAGGAAGAGATTGCGATGATGAAGCATCGGAAGGCGTTTGGGGCGACGAATGGGTGGAACGAGGACGAGAACGACAATGACAATGATGGTGACAACGGCGAAGGCGACAATCCTCTCTCTCTGTGTTTGATTGACCAACCCTCTCCTCGGCGCGACGCCGAAAATTCCTTTGTGTACCTTCCCGATACTTTTTACGATTCCGATCTTGAAGATCAGAATGCCTACGAGGTTGAGGAGGACGACCCGTCCTCTAAACATATTGCTCCTCGATCGATGGGCGGCGCACTGAGCGACGAGCAGAAAAATGCATATACCGAAGCGATTGAAAGCAAGATCAACTACAAAAGTCTGCACAGGAGCGTCGCAGAGCACAGAACAGTATTGGGCTCAGAAGATTGGGATGTTAACGTGCCTTTGAATGATCCAAATAGCAACATTAAGACGTTTTTGAAGAGCGTGCTGGATGCGAAGCGTGCTCCGGTGAATTTCATCCTGAAGCAGAACTCGATGAAATCGTTAGACATGAATGGTCTGGGCTGTGGTGATGATTACGGAGTTGCGATTAGTGAGTGCCTCCCGATGCTGCAGCACTTGCAAGTTTTGAATCTATCTTCGAATAGACTCACTGACGTGTCGCTTCAGCCTATCCTAAGGTCGGCGAAGAAAATGAATAGTCTTGCCAAGCTGAATTTGAGTTGCAACGATATGGATGAATTAGGGGCGAGAGAGCTGAGGCAGCTTCTGAGCATGTCGAGAAGCAAGCTTGTTGAATTGAACTTGAGTAATACAGACGTCGACGACGAAGAATGCGTGGAGTTAGCAATGGCGCTCGAGTATAACCGTACGTTGACGTATTTGAACTTGTCCAAGAATATTATTGGAGGCTCAGAGCGACTGAATACCATTCTTCCTGAGCTTATTACTGGTCCCGAGGCGCTCGCCCATATGCTCACCATCAACAATACCCTCACGCGTCTCGACGTGAGTTGGAACAAGATCAGTAATAACAGCGCCGTTACCTTCGCACAATCCTTCCAATCCAATAAGACGGTAAAATCGCTTGACATGAGACATAATGCTCTCGGAAACGAGGGTGGTCAAGAATTGGGCAAAGCTTTAGTCGCAAACATCGGATTGACCGACCTCGACATCGGCTACAACAACCTGACCATAAAGTCATGCATGGTCATCGCGCAGGCAATAAAGGTAAACACCACTCTCAATTTTGTCAATATCGACGGCAACAATGTTGGAAAGGTTGGAAGCGAGAATTTGCTCAGTGCGTTGAGAGAATCTGCGAGTGAGAAAAGATTCTTGGAGATTTCCCTTTTCAACTGTAACATTCATACTGAGGACAAGAGCATTTTCAACCCCCAGTACCCAACGAAACCGGATCCGAGCAAACCCCCCCACCCCATGAAGAATCCCGGATATGAACTTGACCTTTCTACTCCCTACGGTTATATGGTTGCCGCGGAGCTGCTCCGTTTAGCAAACAAGCGGGAGGGGTGCAGATTCGTTGCCATCAAGCACGACGAAAAAAATCAGAATCCCAAAACCAAGCGGATGGTTGGCAAGGTGAAGACACTTAAACTCGAGCGCGCCAGTTCTTCGAGCAGCAAGGATGACTTGATGAAGCCCTGGCAATTAGCCGCATCTGGGATCGATCCGACAACGCACCCGCCTACGATAAATATCTCTCTTCTTGACGCAGCCATGAAGTCCGTCGGACTTAAGCCGACCCCTGAGCTCACGGATCACATAGTCGGTACGCTAAATGACTTATGTGATAGTCGTAAGGTACATCGGAGGCTAATTCCGCGGTTTACCATGACCAGTCTGTATGCGAGGACCTCCTACAAGAAAATGGCCCGCAAGGACCACGAAGAGATTGATACATTTGCGGCAGAGAAAAAGAATGAGCTTCCCAATTTTTCAGTTGAGCAGTTGTGGGATGTTGTTATACGGGCAATCTTTGGCTTTGTTGACTCTGATCACAGCGGGAGTATTGACGCCAAAGAAATGAAAGCCTGCTTGAATGAGGTCGGAGTGGCTCCGAACCTCGAATCTTGCAAGTTGATCATCAGTGAGTACGATATGGACGATAGCGGGAGAATAGATATAGAAGAGTTCACATCGTTTATGCTATCAAAGTACGCGTCTGAACCGCCCGCTGAGCTGGCTCCAATGGTCGATGCCAAAACAGGCGAAAAATGGGAGGTCCCAAAGAATGGGAAGCTGCTGGTCGACTTTGTAGGGGTACCGAGTCCCCCTACACAGGATGAGATCGGCAGCGATTACGGAGTCAACGCCTTGATTCAAAATATTCTCCGGGCAGAAGACGACGAGCGTAGAGAACTGTTTGTGGCGAGTCTGCGCGACAGCGACGTTTATCTGACAGCCCTTCAGGGCCAGAAGCTGCTTGATCTGAAGCTCGGTCTCAGCAAGATCGATACTTTGAAGTTGTTGCTCCCCCAGATGATGTCCGCTCAAGAGAGCGTAAGATTAGTCGAGACAAACTTGGATTTCACGGAGAAACTCCTGCTGAGGCTATCACTCGGGAACGGTTGGAAGCCAATCATGGGGATTCTAAGCGGGCACTACGATTTGGATTACGGGAGCGCTGTGGACAGGGTCTGCGCCAAAAAACTCGCAGAAATGGCTACGATAGAGAAACGCTATAGCGAGTACAAGAGCAAGCGTATCGACATCTCGCAAACTGGTAATTGGCAGAATTACCGGAACGGGTTTGTGAACGGCGAAAAAGTTGTTATTGACATCGATTTTTTCAGCAGGGCAAGCACGGTGGGGAGGATAAAGTTCGACTACATTAGCACAGAGCGACCGAGGAAGGGAAGTCGCGCTTTGAGTGACACAAAGTTTGAGAAGTTGTTGCTGAACATTGCCAATATTGAGAATCAGCTGGGGCTGCATTTGGCTGAGGGCGAAAAATTTGAAGGGGAAGGGGAAGAGGAAGGGGGGGAGAGGGAATCGAGAGTGGACGAAAATATTACCATGGCAGGTGAGCAGTAGGTAGTAGTGGGTGGGGTGATTAGTTCGGGAGTTGTTTAGTTAGTTAGTTGTTTTGAGTTGGTTATTTATTGGGGGGGTGTGGTGTGGTGGTGGTGTGGTGTGGTGTGGT
>Ga0115554_1002317_pt1 | contig 13149 bp, 5 predicted proteins | sample COGITO_mtgs_1104_3_FD_87283 | JGI IMG/M metagenome (GOLD analysis project Ga0115554, IMG submission 87283) | Pelagic marine microbial communities from North Sea - COGITO_mtgs_110404 | ecosystem: Environmental > Aquatic > Marine > Epipelagic | place: Germany:Helgoland, sampling site Kabeltonne... | reverse complement strand
TTAAAAGGCTGCAACAAAGTGGAAAGAAAGAGAAAGACTGAAGAAAAAGGAGAAGTTTTTTAGAAATTTGGAGGAAAAGAAAGGAATTTAATTGGAGAAAAAAGAAAGACTTTCCACACACACAAAAGACACAAACTTCGCTTCACGGCAAACACACCCCTACTCATAAATAAATGAATAAATAATGTTTGCGACGACCAAGAAGAGTTTTATTACGACTGACGCGAACGCTTTTGGTGGTGGAACGCTGCTGTTGTCCTCGTCGTCTCTGTTGTCGAGGCGAAGACCGAAGAAACAGACGGGAAGAGGCTTTGAGTTTCTGACGGCCCGGCGGGATGAAGACGACGAGGATGAAGTTGAAGTTCAACAAGAAAGACGACATAGACAACAAAAACGACGTAAACGACGAGAGATTATGACCAAGACACTCGCGTCGTGTGCATTGACAGAGATGATGCTCTTTATTACGCGAGAAGAACAAGAAGGAGAAGCTCGAGCGGCTGATGAAGGAGGAAAAATGTCTGACTTCAGCAATCTGAAAATACTCCTCTCGGAAATAAAGCGAGCGGACGCGGAACTCTCGCAAATGATTGGGCAGCTACAAAGAGCGAGCGATGTTGGCACGGACGCACCTTTAGAGCTCATGTCGTACGTGTTTGAAAACAGAGACTCGGCGATTTACAATTTCCAAAAGAACGCTCTGAAGCTGGACGCGTTCGTCGACGCGGAAGAGTTAACGCCGATTGAAGCCGCCGTGTGGGACTCTATCCCGCAAAAGAACGGAGGGGGCGTGCACACGCCTTTTATAGTGACGCCGAACGAGTTCGTGTGCGCGCTTTATTCGTGCGTGAATAGTCCAGACGCACCGCCGTCGACGGAAGCGGCGTTGACGATTGACATGTTGAGAAAAGGCGTAGCGATGGGGAAGAGGAAAGATAAACGCATCACCTCGGAGGGGTTGTTGTTGACCGCAGAAGACGCGAGAGGAAAAGTGCAACGGTATTTAGAGATTTTAGAAAGTAGCGGGATTTTTAGTAGAAGCAGCAGCAAATAAGTACAGTACTAGTGAATAGACACTTGACAACAACAACAAGTACTACGACACATTTAGGTTTCTCGTCGTCTACATTCCCTCGGATTCGATAAGAGTTAACATGGCTTTAACGATTGAGTTGTCCATGGATATGGGGCCGGGTGAGTTTACTTTATTCGTCAAAAGTTGATCAATTTTCTTGCGCAACTCACGCGCTAACACGCCAATCTTTGCCGGGGCATTAAATTCGCACCAATCGTCGAGAACTAATTTGCCTTGTTCGTGTTTCACGTCTAATTCGCCTCCGAACAAGAGCAGCGGATAGCTTCCGACCATGGTACAATCGCGAACAAAAACCTTCGAGGTTTGAACGCGATCACCGTAAACTAACCACGTCGATTCGTACTTGCCGACGTTGAAATTTACACTCGTTGGGTGCAAAAATACTCTGCCGACGTCTCGAGAGTAGTATTTCATCTCTCTCCCCGAGGCCATTTTCTCGACGGCGCCGCCGATCGTCTTGGCGTATTTTGCAACGGGATGTTGCGCTCGTACGAGTTTTGGGTACAGTCCAGCAACGAGCGCGGCTTTGATGATTCGAGAAACGTTCGAGTTCACGTCCACTTCGTCTTTTAAACCACCTCCGATGTTGCCATAACTACTATTCGTCGTGTCGTCTTTCGCGCGCCCAAATCGTTTGACGCGAAGCGCATAGTTTCGCGAAACAAATCCCAAGTCGGACAAAATCTGCGCAAAGTCCACTCGCGATTGCAACACAGCCTCTAAGGCTTGACTCGAGAGATAATTTTCGTCGCAAAAGCGTCTCTCTGCGCCTCTTCCGCCGCGTTTCTTGGCGTTTAACCACCCATCAAAGGCATTGACGACGGCCAAGTGGTCGGATTTACCAACCGCGAACGCCCGTTTTTTCTTCTCGGCGTCTTCTCGATTATCTTTCGGAGAGTAAAACAAAGGACGTCCGGACATTGCGCTCGCGATGGTTAACATCGGGTCTAAACATCCCAACAAAGAAGCGTAGACGAGCATCTTACCCAGTCGCGGGTCGCACGGCATGTGCGTTAAATGCTTACCTAACGGCGTGACAATTTCTTCGGTGTTATTTACGAGCGCCATCGCTTTCAAATCCTTCAATTCTTGAACGGCGAGGTCCAGCGCATTTTCATCCGGAGGCGTCAACGCGAGCGAAAGCGTTTCTTTCGCCGTTCCAGATTCTGGCGCCATACTTTTAATATTCAAAACTAACGACTGAAGTGGCGTTCTCAACATTTCCGGTGCTTGCGTCTTCTCGAAGTTTGCAAATTGCGTGCGCGAGAACAGTCGAAAACACGCGCCCGGCGTCGTTCTCCCGGCTCTCCCGCGTCTCTGCTTCGCTTGAGCTTTGGAGACCCAGCAGTCTTCCAAGCAAGATAGACCTCTCTCCGAATCGTATCGCATTTCTTTTTGCCGTCCCGTATCGATAACATATCGAATATCGTCGATTGTAACTGAAGTTTCTGCGATATTTGTCGCCACGACAATCTTACGCACGCCGAGCCTTGGCTTTTGAAAAATTCTTCGCTGTTCCGCCGCAGAAAGCTGACCGTACAAAGGAAGAAAGTCTAGCTCACCGACTTCGGAAACCTCTAGCAAGCGCGATTGCTCGAGGACGCGAATGAGCTTCAAAATTTCAGCTTGGCCAGGCATGAAGATTAAAAATGCACCGTACGTATCTTTCTCCATCGGTTTGCCTCCTTTCGGGACGATGCTTTCCATGCCTTCTTTGAATTCTTTACGAATAATCGCAGAGAGTGTATTTTCAATCAGTTCATAGTTCAAAACGGATTCGTCCACGTTTTGAATGGAGCGCTTTACATCATCGCTGTAGTTCTCTTCCAAATGCTTTCTCGCTAAAGCGAGTTCGGTTTGACGCTCTCGTTCTTCCTCTTCTTTCCTTCGTTTCATGTTTTCGTCCGCGGTAGTTTCGTTGTTGTCGATGTTGTTATTGTTCGTCACGGGAGAAAGCTTCGGAATAGACGCACGTTTTTTTGCAGCCTGGTTTTTATTCAAAGCCCAATCCTCTGCATCATCGTCGTCGTCGTCGTCGTCACTATCCGATGTGTCATCCTCGTCGTCTTCATTATCTTCATCATTTTTGTTCTTCTTCTTTTGTTTCTTGGAAGAAGCGACAATTTCGTCCAGCTCGGCTACGTCCCAGCTTTCTGGGACTTCACGATCGGCTTGTCGGTTGTCATCGTAATCCTCGTCGTCAGAGGAAGACAGAAGTGCATTCGGATCAACGATGTCTTCCTCGTTTTCAAGCAGAGCTAGTTGCCTTTTCTTTTCCACCGCGGTCTTGGCGTACTTTGATTTTTGACCAACTAAAAATCTCGTCTCTTGGAACACGTCTTCTAGGTAGTATTCTTTCACGGGGTGCGTGAACCCAGGAATGGTGATTTTGGACGTTTCCACGGCTTTGATTGCATTTTCGTTCGCTCGTTTTGACGGTTTTTGAAAGTAGTCAGCAAACAAATCCGCATCGGCAGTCGCGGACATGAGAACGAGTTTCAGATTTGGTCGCTTTTGGACGGCGCGTCTGAGAAGTAGAAGTAAAACGTCCGAATCGACGGAGCGTTCGTGAACTTCATCTAAAATGACGTGCGTGACGCTTTCTAAAGTTGGATTGCTCAGCAATCTTCTCAGTAAAATACCAGTCGTGCAAAACAACAAGCGCGTCTCTTTACTCGTTTTCGATTCCAGACGCACGGAGTAACCGACGACGCCTCCAACTTTTTCGTCTCTTTCGTTTGCCACGCGCTCGGCTAAACCAATAGCGCTAATCCTTCGAGGCTGCGTACAAATAATATTCGTTTCGCCACCTTTTTGATTAAAAATCGCGTGCTCGAGAATAAACTGCGGTACTTGCGTCGACTTCCCGCATCCAGTTTCCCCGGAAAGTACAACCACGGCGTTACTTTCGACGAGTTTTGTAATTTTATCTCTGGATTCCGACGCGGGTAAGTTGTTTCGAACGGTTTGCATTTTAAAAGCCGCCGAGTGCTTGTTGGATTTGCAATCGCGTTGCCATAAATCATACGCATCTTTCAAACGCGCGCTTTCTTGTTCGATTTGAGCTCGCGAAAGTTGATTTCGCGCGTTGTTGCGTTTTTCGTTGTTCTTGTTTCTGTTCGTGTCTCCTTGCTGGTTTGCCAAAAGTCGCGGCGGCGGTGTAAATGCTGCCGCGTTTACACCTCTTGGTTTTGGTACCGCTGAAGACGACGACGATAACTTTTGCGTTGCTTTTGTCGTTGCAGATGATTCGGTGTTGCTGTTGGTAGATCTCTTTTTGCTTAACTCCGTGCTGATTGCATCGATGACTGAATACATGCACGGCCCCGACCCACTTTCCACGCATTCCAACGCCGCTGCGACCGCTACTTCCAAACACGTCGCAATCATTTCCCTATCACTACTATTACTGCTACCACCACTACTACTACTGCTATCTATATAAGATAAATATATCAGTGGAGGTGCGGTTTGGGGATAACCAAGCACATTCGTAAATGTTACGAGCACTTTATTCTCCACGGATACAGAAATAGCGCATTCCTTATCGTCTTTCTTCACGTTCTCATCTCCGTATATAGATTCAATCGCGACAGTTTCGTCTTCCCAATCTTCGTTCTTTTGTTTCTCTAGACGAATCGTAAACTTTGGACCAACTCTATTTCGATACGCAACAATCATCGGCGATACTGAAGAAGAAGCAGGAAGAGAAGAGGCAGTTTTGACTGCATTCTCTGATTCTTCGACGGAAAATCCGCGTTCCCAAAGAATTCTAATATCTCCGCTATCTTTCGCGGGAACGCTATTACTCTCTTTCCTAGACGCCTCCATCGGTTTATTAGCGTTGTTCAACAAAACTATTGGATCGTTCATAGCTTTTGGCGCAAACTTTGCCGGTAATCGCGATTCTGGAATGTTAATGACTAACCAGTCCAAGGCGCTCTCGTAGGCAAAATCTTTCGATTGTTTCACGGCGATGGTCGCGTCTGATTTCTCAAAACCACACTCTTCCAATCTCTTCGTCAGCGCTTCGACTTCCGGGTTTGCAATTTCTTCGTCCGTTTCGTGCAACACGGAAAAGTCGTCGTACGATCGGTGATGTTGCGTAATCGTCAAAGACTCTTCGCTTTCAAACGTTCGGAGTAGTTCTTCAACCATCAACCTTTTCTCTTCGGACATGTGTAACGTCGGAATGACCCGTTTCGGTTTCGGTTTCCTATTTTTCCTCTCTAACTCTCTCTTTTCTCTTTTTTCCTTCTTCTCTAATCTCGTTTTCTCTTCTTTCTCGTAATTTTCAAACCTCTGTTTATAGTCGTGCGGAAGCAACCTTTGCAAAGGGAGATTCGTCGCGTATCTCGCCAACGCCAACGTCGCCCCTCTCTGAATCGCCTCTTCTTTTGACGGCGCCGCGTCGTTCATCCACAACACAATATCTGAATCTGGTTTATATTTATCCGGCAAAACAACCTTACAAATCCATTTATTATCACCGGTAGTAGTACTACTCTCTTTCTTCTCTTGCGGCACGTATCGCGGCTTCCGGATGTCCTTCTTCTTATTCGCAAACTCCTCCAAGATCGTTCTCGGTTGTTTCACCGACGCTCTCACCACCGGTGCCGTATCCACGATAATTTTCTTCGCGCTTCTATCTTTCGGATTTGTTGTCGTTGTATTTATATTTATTGCGGACGGATCGATGCCTTTCGCTTTATCGCTTTGCTGTTTGCTCTTTTCCGCCAACTTCATTTCTAGCAAATCTTTCTGCTTTTGCGCCAACATCTTCACCGCATCTTTCGCATCTATTTTTACTTCTTTCCCACCACTTTCCGCATTAAATTCCTTCTCTAACTCTTCCTTGTGATGTCTTTCGATGTGCATTTTCAATCGGTCTCTCTGTTTAAACGGATCTCGATCGCAATACGGACACTGTAAATCAATTTTCTTCAACTCCGACCAATTCGCGTCCGCTTTGTTGCTCATCCCTCCGGTGGCGACGATGCCTTTTTTCTTCTTCATCAGCTCTTTCCTCGGACCGCCCATTTTGTTTTTAAGATTACTCCTCTTTAAAACTTACTTATCTTCGTATTATTGTTGCGCGATGATGCCATTCTTTATGTCTTGGTGAGGTGATGATATAAAGAGAGAGATACTAATTATGTGGACGTTTCTACTAAATATTACAACATGGCGGCGAGTTCATCCGCGGCGGAACTGGTCGCCTCTTTCGCTTTGACTTGATTTTTAATCGCGGTTAAATCCCTGGGCATTTCATCTTTCGCGAGGAAGTTTAACCATTGATGTAAAATAGCCTTCTTTTGCCCGCGGTATCGGCAGACGGTTTTCAATCGCAAAGCTTTGAGTCTCGTTTCGTTATCGTTGTTGTTGTCGTTCTCGTCGAGAATAGAAACGCACTGCTCCATGATTTGGACGTCCTCTTCCATGGACGTCGGTAAGCTTTGCAGTAATTCTGTGATTCTTCCGATTAATACTTGTCGGTAGAGCTGGTCGTTGTCGTTGTCCGGTTGCATGACGTTTTGCACGATGAAGGAAAACATCGCGTGGTGCGCCTCGTCCCTCGCAAAATTCCATCCTGCGCGTATGCTTTCGTCTAAACCGGACTTATCCCAATCAAACTTGTTCACGTCGGCTTTATTCTGACCCATGGCTTCTAAAATGTGCTGACGACGTTGTTCGACGATGGCATACGCAACGCCTTTGGAGTATTCGAGAGGAATAGCCATGGCGTTTTGCTCGGAACTTCCGGCGTCGACGAGTTTTTCCGAAAGCCAAGTGGCAGATTCCGGTAACGTTCTCCATAACTCAACCGTATCGCGAGGGTTTCTAGATTCCGTGACGAAACCACCGAATAGGAGAAAGGTGTCTGAATCCGCCACGGCGTACGAGACGGTAATTTCATCTCCGGGTTCTAAATCTCTTCTGGCGACGAGTTCCACGCCGTCTGGTTTGTTCTTTTCCTGTTCTTGTTCGGACGGAGCTTCTTCGTGTTGTGACGTTGTTTTCAAGTTCATTCCTTCTATTTCCTTTTTCTTCTTTTCGCTATAAGCTGGCCGCCAAAACGCCGCCGGGTCCACGTGCGTGTGATTACACATGTCGATAAACGGCGCCACGAACGCTCCTGACGGAGGCATTCGTCCCTCGTTATTCCCCACGTCTCCAATGTCCGCGTCAATCTCAACCGCTCTCGATCGCGCGTTCGCCATCGCCCACGCCCACTCTTTTTTCGTCCAATTCCTACAACTCCTCGTCGCGGTCGTCTCTTCCTTTTTAAAGTGCATCTCCACGTTCACCGAATCCCTCGCCAACGTCTTCGCACACGTCCCGATGGCGTCCGCGAATTGCATCTCCTTGATCTCCTCCGTCGTCCACGTCCCGCACGTCGGCGAATCGATAACTTTCGGCAACGCGTTAATGTACGGGTAAAACTCCGATTTCTCTTTCAAATCTCTCTGTCTCAATAACTCCGCCGCTAACCGTTCCGACGACGTCGCTTGCTCGAACGGAGGTAAAGAATCACCGCCGGTGCCAACGCGTAATCCTTGCGTCCCGACGCAACACGCAAAAGGGACGAACAAAATTCGCTCTCCTTTTTTAATCATCGTCGGGGCGTCAACATTAGTATTACTGTTGTTGTTGTTATCATCATCATCATCCGCAGTTCTGCAATACACTCTTCGATCGAACTCTTTCTCACCACCAGTAGTTTCGTCATCATCACCATCATCGAGGAGTGCGAGGTGTCCTTTAGGGGTTTCCACTTTATAAGAGTCGATGGATTTGATGTGGACTTTGCTCAACTCGCACCCTTTTTGTTCGCACCAGAGAATAAACTCTCGCAGACGTCGATCGTTTTTATTCCCAAAAGCGAGAGTGGTAGCAGTCGCAGTCGTAGTATCTGACGACATTATTATTCGTGTCTGTTCTTATCGTTTTGTGATAGAGTAAGAGATTGTATTCTAGAAAACTTCTTCTTTTTTCTTCTTCTGCGCTTTCGTTGTGAAAAAAATTGAAGGTTGAATTTTGCATGCACAGTAAATCACATTATTAAAAACGATAAAAGTAAACGCTATATCATCAATCACCATCATCTATCTCTCTATCTATTTTCGCATCATCAAAAATTTAGATTCCGTCAAAGGAGTAATGCACATCGTCGTCTCCTCTTGGTCTTTGACGAACGCTTGTTTCATCTTTCGCATTTCCTCGCTAATATTTTCGAGAGATTTGAACGCCGCTCTCGCCTGTTTTTTGTAGTGTTTGGCTTTTTCGTCCGCTTTGCGCGAGTTTTCGAGAACGAGTTTTGCCGTCAAGGCGGTTTCTAACAGGACGGAGGAGTTTTCGTCGTCGTTGGTATTCATTGGAACTTCCGTCGTTTCCGCGGGTGTGTTTTTAGGAGCTTTGTAACCGTCGAGGATTTCGGAGGAGGAAGGTGGTGGAGGAGGAGAAGATTCGTCGTTCTTCGCCGCGCCAGTTTGCGACGGCGTCTTGAACGAGAGCGATTGCGCCGGAAAGTCCACCGACGTCGCAGTCGTCGTGGCAGAGCTGCTGCTATTCTTCTTGCTGTTGCTCTTTTTCATTTTTGTCGACTTCTTTTCTGATTCTTTGTTCAAGGAAGAAGAGCGTTTCTCCTCCTTCATTCTCGCCGATAATATTCTCTTCTCTTGTTTCATCCGTAACAACTCTCGCTCTTCCAATTCGCACTCTTTACGTAAACGCATTCTTTGCGCGTCTAAGTGATAAGATTCAATGGCATTTCTGTGTAACGGCGGTAATTGTCCTTTCGGTGCGAGTGGATACACAGAAACTCTTTGAGCGTTGCGACTTTGGCGGCGGTGCTGATGGAAATCGTCGTCGACGTCGTAAAACATTTCATCCTCTTCAGTCGTCGTCGCGTGTCTCGCGTGCGGTGGAAGATGCTGCGGTGGATTATGCACGTAAATGATCTTTTCGCGAACCGCAGTGGCGTTGGCTTCAGATGACGATGGACGTCCATCTTCGATGGTTTTCGTCGACTGCGACGTCTCCTTCGGCGCCGGAGACTTCATCGCCTTCAACTTTTCAATTTCCGTCTTCAATTCTTTCACAACCATTTGCATGTTTTCTATCGTCGTCTCGTAGTGTTCGCAGGACTTTTCTAAAGCTTCCTTCTCTTCCATAGTTGCAGTCAATCTTTCTAACGTCGCTTTATGTCGAACAGCGAGCTCGTAATTTTCACCTCGAAGCGTTTTCGCATCCTCTTCCAAACTCGATTTGTTCTTCAAAATTTCAATTTCAGCTTGCATCTGCGTCAATTCGCTCGTCTTGGACGCTAAAAGTGCCGTTAACTCTTCGTTTTGCGCCTCGAAATACTCTTTGATGGCGCTCGTATCCTCTTCATTCTCATAGATTGGATGCATTTCTGCTTCTTGATGAATCTCTCCTCGTGGCGCGGCGAGTTGCTTTTCAAGCGTCTGTACTTGCCGTCTCGAAACCGTCAATAAATTTTCGAGCTTTTGTATTTCATTCGTCGCTTCTTCCAACTCGCTGGTCATTTGCGCCGTTTTCTCCACCGCATTTTCAGTCATTTTCTGCATTTCAGATGATTTCATGAGCGCAGTCTTCGCTTCATCTTTCAACCCGTCGGTTTCGTGCATAGTATTTTCGAGTCGCTGCGATAAACTCTCTTCCACCGCTTTCGAGGCGGTCAATTTCTCCATCAATTCGATATTCTCGAGCTTCAATTCTTCATATCTCGCGGGAATCTTAGCGTAATCGTACGAATCAGAGATATTAGTACCATCGTCGTCACCATCATCAATTTCACCGTGAACTTTTGTCTCTTTACACCACGCTTCGAGAACTTTCACTCTCGAGTTTGCTTCGTCGACTTCTTTTCGCAAGAAATCGCGATCGCTATTGGCGGATTCAATCTCTTTATCCAACTCCTGTATTCGCTCGTACGATTTCTTCAAGCGAACGTTCAACGTTTTATTCGTCGTGTCGACTTTTTCCAAGGCTTCGTCGACTGCTCGCTTTTCTTCCTTGAGTTTCGCTACGTCCAAGAGTAATTCCGTGCGCTCGTCCTGTTCTTCGTTGACGCGTTCGAGCTCGTCTTGTAAGCGCTCTATTTCGTCTTCTAAATCAGCTGCGCGCGTATTTTCGAGCTCTGCTTTCGTCCACCAAGTAAACGCTTCGCATTCGTACTTCTTCATATCGTTCCCGAGATGATTTATCATTTCAAGCATGTCTTCCTTCTCTTCGTTGTATTTCGAGATTAAATCTATTTTCTTTTGCTTCTCTTCTTCAAAGAGATGTTCAAAAATTTCCACCTCATCCGCCAACAGACCGTTACGACTTTCCATATTTTCGACTTCCTTTTCGTTCGCTTCTAATTCTGCAAAAGATTGCTTCAAAGTCTCCAACGCGGCGACTTTGAAAAGCATTTCAGACTGTAAATCTTCGTATTTTTGTTCCCACTCGGTCTTTTCAGACTGCGCGATGTTGAGCTCGTGTGTGCGTTCGGTCAACGCCTCCTTCAAAGATTCCATCTTCATCTCTATTTCGCCTCCACCTTTTACTCTTTCTTTCAACATCTCAACCTCGTGTTCTGCAGACTCCAAAGCATCTGCGAGGGTAGCGCACGCGTGCGAAAGTTCGGAAACTTTCTCATCTTGCTCTCTGTACTCCTTCGCGAGTTTCGAAAGCTCCGCGTTCTTCGCGGACATCGAATCCGCCAACTCTTGCTGCAACTGAAGCATCTGCACGTCTTTACCTTCATTCTCTTCTTTGAGCGATGCAACTAACGATTCGTACTCGTCGAATTTACTATTACTGTTACTTTCTTCCACTTCTTCTGTTTGCACGGATACACTCGCGACGCTTTTCTTCTTATCTTCCATCTCCTTCATTTTTTGGCCCAATTGCGTCCGTAACGCTTCGTTTTTCCGTCGCTCACTCTCCAAAGTCTCCACCGTTCGTTTCGCTTCGTCTGTTTTCTCGTCTAAGAGTGACTGAACTTTATTCAAAGCTTCGACTGCTTTCTCGTTGTCCTTCTTACGCTCGTTTTGTTCCTTCTTCAATAATCGATTTTGCGCATCATCGTTTTCCTCTTCGAACGTTTTCAGTAAATCCGATTTAACCCGGTCAACTTTAGTATCGACTTTTTCTTTCGTCGCGATAGCTTCTTTTTCTCCTTCCTTCTTTTTGTTGTCTTTAATAAATAAGAGTTGGAAGAGCGATTTTATCGAAGTGTCCGCTTTATCCGCAATTTTCAAAACTTCTTCTTCCTCGTTCTTGTCTCCCGGCTGCTGTTGCTGGTCTCGCGTAGGAGCAGAAGTACTCGCTTCTTCACCACTGTTCATCGTCGTCGTCGTCGATATTCTCTCTCTGAGCGTCAGAACGTACTCGTCTAGGGAAGCGAGCAAACTCTTAACTTCAACTTCGTTGTTGGAATCTCTCAAGGCGTCGGCTATGGAGTTTTGCGTCTTTTCGATCGCCCTGACTGATGGTTTCGCCGTCGTCGGCGCCGTCATTCTTTTACTACGATGGAGTTGTTGCGTCTGTGCGACCGTGTTCAACGCGTCGACGAAAATATCCTCCTCTTCATCTTCAATCACCATCGTTCGCGCTTTTCCGCCGGTAAACGGAGAAGCCGCCGTGCCTTTCTCGCTCGAAAGCGCTCTCAAACGTTCTGCCGTTTCCGTCGCTGATTTCTTCACCGCTTCCCATCTCGGCGAGGCAAAGATTCCAACGTTGTTGTTACCATCGTTGACTGTCGAAGTTGTTGCAAAACGAAACGAAGATGACGACGACAGCGATGATTGCTTCGCTGGAGCCGTTAAAGGCGTCTTGGCGCCAAAATCGGTATCGACGCTCGCGCTTCTCGCTCGTTCCGCCGCCGTCATCAAACTCTTCTTCTCCTCTTCCAACTTCGCAATCTTCATCTCTGCTTTCATCTTGTCCTCTTTTAACGTCTCGTACACTTGAGTCACCTCGCTCATCTTTCTCGACGACCTCAACGAATATTCCACCTCGTCTGATTTCATCCGTTCCAGCATCAACTTGTAACTCGCGTTCTCTTTCGCCGTCTGTAACAAGTCCATCAAAACCGTCTTCGTTTGACCCTCGTTCGATTCCTTCAACAGCTGCTCCGCGATTTCCTCCACGCTTTTTGTTGTTCTTTTATTATTATTATTATCATCGTCAACGACTGATGGTGATGATGATGATGGAGGCGGGGTCGTCATCTGTTCCACGTACACTTTCAAGCTCGGTCTCGTCAATTCTCCAGTCGTCAAATGCCTTCTCGTTGGCGTCGTCGCGTTGCCTCCTCCATCAGAATACTCCCCGGAATGTAAGGGCGACGATGCGTTATTCGGAGAGAGCACTTGCGAGAGCGGACTTCTCCTCTTTCTCATCGCGTCGTTTTCGTCGTCGTCGTCCTCGTCGTTGCTCTTCTTGTTCTTAGTAGTAGCATTAGGGGACTTTGAAGAAGCGGTCGTTCTTTTTTCATCCTCTCTCGTCGTCGTCATCTTCGAGACCGACGACGACGACGAAAAAGACGTTGCGGTGGTGTTCAAACGACTCTTATTCCTCGTCGAGATTGTCATCTAAAATTCTTCTTCTCGTCTTTTTTGTCTTCTCTCAGAGCAGTTTCGCGCGGTTTGTTATTTGGAGGATAAATACGCGGGCAGTAGAGTAGTAGTAGTGTGCGTTGCTTCGTCACGAGACAATTTTGTGACCGTTTAACTCTTCTCTCATCGCAGAAAAAAAAGAACAAAATCTGTCTGAGCTGTCGCTTGTGTTTTTAAATTTTTCTCATCAGTCAGTTTCTCTGCTCTAAATTATACACCATCATAAACGACTCCGGAAGCTTTGCGAGTAAAAAGAGCGTTTGATATCGTTTTATGGCAGAAGAAGAAGGATTCTTCCTCCCAGGAGCAGGAGAAGAAGAAGAAAAAGAAACGATGATGAGAGCGAGATGCCGAAAGGAAGCGTTCGAGTATTCCGGGGTGATTCCTTCGCAATTGGTCGGGAAACATTTATCAGCATCATCA
>Ga0115554_1002311_pt1 | contig 13161 bp, 2 predicted proteins | sample COGITO_mtgs_1104_3_FD_87283 | JGI IMG/M metagenome (GOLD analysis project Ga0115554, IMG submission 87283) | Pelagic marine microbial communities from North Sea - COGITO_mtgs_110404 | ecosystem: Environmental > Aquatic > Marine > Epipelagic | place: Germany:Helgoland, sampling site Kabeltonne... | reverse complement strand
ATTTTACTGCCTAAGCGAGAGCAACGCCATGATCCCCTGTCCGGCAGGAAGTTACCAAGATGAGTACGGGCAGTCCTCTTGCAAGCCATGCCCGGAGGGTTCCTTTTGCCGCTACAACGTGGTAAATCGAACTCGTTGTAGCCCTGGGTTTTACTGTCCAAGCGGATCTTCAGACATGATTCCCTGTGACGAGGGTTATTACCAAGACCAGTATGAGCAATCGACCTGTAAAGTATGTCCAGCAGGTTATTATTGTTTGCACAATGTGTACAGGCCGATAACTTGTCCTGCTGGGAGCTTCTGCCCTCCCGGCACAAAACACCCCCACGAATTTTTGTGCCCTATATCGACTTTCAGCAATCGAACGGGGTTGAATTCTGCAACAGATTGCACGCCTTCTCTTCCAGGCACGGCGAGCGTCTACAGGGGGTTGACAGAACCCTCTCACCTGTGCGGTGAGGGGCACTGGTGTGGTACTGGCTCTCACTTGGTCTACCCGGGTCATTTCGACCCTCTTTTTGATCTTTACGAAAGGGAAATCCAATCGCTTGAGGTCTCGGCAAACTTCGCGAGCGACCTTGTCGGCGTGGAAATTTCATTCTCCTACACGCAGAACGACGGGACAGTTCTTACCACTGAGAGCATACCCTATTCGAGCGATGCAAGCACAGTCGAAGATGCCCTGGAGGCCTTAGGAGCAGGTTTGGACGTTTCTGTTTCTTCGGTGAGAACGGGCGAACTCGATGATAGCGGTAGGAGCGTGTGGGAGTGGGAGGTTAGATTTGAGTCCAATAACATAGATAACTCCAACAACTGCATCAGTCACTCCTTGTTGGTAATCAACAGCGTCCATAATTGGGATACGTACCAGTACCTCTCGAGTCGCATTCGTCTCCCTTGTATAGATGAAATCGACGAGTTGCTTGTTATCAAAGAGTACGACCCCTCAAATATTGGAGGTAAGTTTTTTCATTTGGAAGGTTTTCAACATTAATGGGAAATTGAATAATGCTCTAATTACTGACAAAAAATACTATCAATCCCGTACCACTCGTGTAGGTTTTTGTGAACCCGGCTACATTTGTCTGAGGGGTGCTATGACACCCACTCCCAACGACTACGTCACGGGCTTTCCGGCTCCCCCGGGTACATATTCACTTCGAGGATCGAGTAGCGCAATTGGATGTGCCCCAGGTTCGTTCAACCCATCTTTCGGGGCAAGCTCCTGTATTGTGTGTCCACAAGGGAGCACGTGTCCTGGCAATACCACCTCCCCCGTCCCCTGTGAAATCGGTGGTTACTGCCCGAGCGGTTCGGTCAAACACATCAAGTGTCCCATTGGTACCTATGGGAACAGTCTCTCTCTTCAGGATGTGTCTCAGTGCCTTCCTTGTCCCTCCAAGAAATTCTGTCGTGATGGAGTGATCTCTGGAGATTGCAGTGAGGGGCATTTCTGTCGCAGCGGGAATGGTGTCCCGAATCCTGTCGTCACTTATCAATCCCACGAACTTTTCGACATTGACGGTTTCTGGAGTCAACAGGATGGCGGTCAGTGCCCTCCGGGCCATTACTGCAAGAACGCGACAAGCGACCCCATCCAGTGTCAGAATCGCACGACTCGGTCTGAGACGCACGGAGTATCGGCGGACGACTGCGGAGGCTGTCCTGCTGGATATATCTGCTTTGAGGGAGATCCTGTCCCTACTCCCTGCTATCCCGGGCACTATTGTTTGGAGAACGAACCGATCCGAATGTGCCCCGTTGCGACATACAATAACTTGACCACCATGGATGAGCTGGATGACTGCTTGCCTTGTCCGGCTGGTTATCTGTGCGATGAGGAGGGAATTGCTGATTACGAGAAGTTCCCTTGTCCCCCGGGAGGATTCTGCCTTGAGAAAGCTTTAGAAATTACCAGCTGTCCTGCAGGGTATTACCGTGACAGCAAGAAGGGCGAGAATATTTACGACTGTCACGATTGTCCTGGAGGCTACTACTGCTCTAATCATACTATCGAGATCAAGGCTTGCAAACCAGGATCGCTCTGTATTAGTCTTTCTGCTACTCCCCAGCAGTGTCCAGAACGGTACTACTGCCCTGGACTCACCGCGAGCGCGATTCCTTGTCCGGCTGGTTTTTACTGCCCTTTAAATTCTACCGCTCCAATTCGTTGTATTCTGGGTACTTTTTGCCCCCCGATGTCCCACACACCGACGCCTTGTCCGCTGGGGACGATTGGTGCCTACGATGACAACTCCACGAGAGTGTCAATGGAGGGGAGCTGCAGGTCATGTGAAGCGGGGAAATTCGGAGTGGACCCGGAGAGATTAGTTTGCGAGGAGTGTACCCCTGGGTATGTTTGTCTCAAAGGTTGTAGGAGCGCTTTGCCTTCTGATCCGTCGGTAGATAAAGGTTTCCGTTGTCCCAAGGGCCACTATTGCCCCTCAGGAAGCAATAGCGCGCTACCTTGTCCCGCTGGATCTCACAACGTTCGCACCGGAAGCAGCAACGTCACCGACTGCCTTCTTTGCAAAGAAAACCACTACCAGCATCAAGAAGGACAGGCAGAGTGTTTCAGCTGCTCGACAAGCAGCGTGAGCAAGCCAGGGAGCACGCACTGCTCCTGCCTAGGGTTGAATAGGGCGTTTCAGACGAGTGATGGCTTCTGCATTTGCGAGCCTGGCTTTGAGTTTTACGATGAAAACTACGTGCAGCAAAGCGATGCAGACGGAGAGGTCGACTGTCAACCTGTCGTTTACAACAGGTGCCTTGACAGTGAGGTTAGAGACATGCATGGAACTTGTAGAGCAATGGAAGACTGCTTTGCTCAGTGCGGGGACTTGGGAGGTGATTTTATCGGGAGAATTGGGGTATGCGAGTGTTATGGCCAGGACAGCTTGGAAGACACGTGCGATGATTCTTGCCGCGATTCGAGCTCATTCCTTACTCTCGACGGCTCAAGCGGTATGCTCGTCTCTCGCAACGCCACGCATATTTTTAGGTACATCGACTCCTCAGAAATTCCTAATTTCAGCGGTGAGCTTACTTGCAGCTCATTGGTTGCCACAGATGATGATGATGTCATAGATGGATGCTCAACACCGTATGATCCGAGCTGTGCTAGCAGTTTCAAGGGATGCAACGTTTACTCTATGAATGTTGATGAAGGAGGATTTTCGGGAATCTTTGGGAGTATTTTGGAGGAAAGTCTAGAAGAGGGGGTTGGGATTGGACAGGAAAGATTTGAAGAGGAATTTGGAGAGAGGCGTTTGAACAAGAGCAGTAAGGTTGGCAAGAAAAAACGTAAGAGAGTTAACAGGGGACCTTACAGATTGTCGGGGAGGCGGGCCTTTGGCAGCACCGATGAGGATGAAATTGTTGAGAGGGTGGTAGAAAGGGTGATGCAGTCAGCGTTAACGTCGGGAGGTAGACTGCTGGAGTCAACATCGTCCTCAGAGCCAGTCACCCCAAGCATCAAAAATCCTGTCATCTGCTTGCAACTCGGTGACAGTCTATTAATGAGTGTAAGCAACACAAACTACCCCATATATGAGAAAGATAGTCTTCTCAACACCAACCATCTCTTCGACTACGGAGCATTCCGGGACCTCGCCGACTTAGCTGCGAGCTCGAGCACTGTCTCTTTCTTCGGTCATTCATTCGACGCTCCAGGTAACTACGTGTTTAGCATGAGCAGCAACAGGGACATTTCCATAATTGTGGCGGTCATGGAATTATCTGTTGCGTGCAACACGGACGCTACTTTTAACCCTATGACTGAGACTGCTCTGGTATCTGCAAATGTACAGAGAGAAAATGATCTTGTCCTCGAGCCAGATTGGGTCATCATTGCGTGTCTTATCTTCGGTCTCGTCACCATGATTTTTGGGGTCGTCGGTACACTCTACTATTTTAGGAAGCAGTCCTGGAAGACGGAAGGCGCCAGTGTCGCCCTCTATAGAAACGACGCTCTCAAGAGCCGCCTCATGAATCTGCATGACAAGGGGAACATTTTCAATCGTGACTCCCAAATATTACCTACGACTGTTCCTGGCAGCGGCGAAGCTGGTCTGTCACCTCTCTCAGATGATGCAGCGCAAGACTTGTCGATGTACGACCAGCGCGTCAGCGCTGATGAGGGTGACATCCGGGAACTGATGGAAAGTCTTGAGCGTCATCACCAAATTGTGGAGAAGGAGTTTAACAAACAGATCCAACTTCACTCCGCCCTCTCACAGACTGTTTCGGACGAGGCAGATGAGCTGAAACGTATGATCGGTGAAGTCGCCTTGAATGGAGGGGGGGGAACAGAAGGTGGTGCCAACCCCGTTCGGAAAGCTAACCTCAAACTCCTGGACCTTATCTCGACTTCTAGTGCGCAGAGACGTTTCTTCGAGGGTAAAGTGGCCGCTAAGGAAGATGAAGTCACCCGGAGGCTCAAGGGGTTGATCGAACTCCTCGACAAGGGGCCTGGACTAATAGCTAAGGATATCACTAATGAGATACTGGAAGTCTTAAGGAATGACACTGGTGCTGATGCTGATGCTACTGCTGGTGCTACTGCTGGTGCTACTGCTGGTGCTACTGCTAGTGCTACTGCTGGTGCTGACGCTGACTCTAACGCTGTTGATGACGCTGACGCTGACGCTGACGCTGACGCTGACGTGAACAAGACAGATATTGATGAAACGGAGGATAACCTGACAGGTGGTTTTGCTGACTCAGGCACGAGCAAGATGTGGAGCAAAACGCTTAAAAATTTGTCGTCTGAGCTTTCTGGCATAAGAGCGTTGGTCGTGGGGGATCTTTCTTCCTCTCTCGACGCTGAAAACCGCCGGAGCAATCGTTTTCAAAAGATGTGGGATCAAACAATCTCTTCTCTCCCATCTGTCACCCTTCCCTCGTCCATAAGTGACGGCCTCGAGATTGTGTCGAGGGCAAACCTCGAGACGGACGCGGAGGCAAGAGCTACTGCCAAGTTACTGAGGGAGTTTGCGGAACGAGCGCCGAAGTTTGGTAAGGCGCTAGGGGACCTAGAAGGGGTGACTCGACGAAACTTAGTCTCCGAGCCACAATTCCAGGTGAAAATAATGGACCGGGGATTCTTACAGTTTGAGAGTTTGCTGAAGCAGTTGATAGAGGCTTTAAGGGAAGTGGAAGAAAAGTTTGAGAAGAGAAGGACCAAGGTCGAAGAGCTGAGAAAGACCGCAGGGGAAAAGAGGAAAGATCTTGACCTTGCCGTAGAGCTTGCGGTTGGAGGAAATGGTGATGGTGGCACTAGCGGCGGTGGCATTCCCTCCACCAAAAGCGGGCAGAAAGTTAACCTGATTCAAGAGAAGGCACTTAAGGCGCTAGATACGCTTCGGAACAAGCCTCTCTCGGAAATCAACAAGGAGTTGGTGCAGACGCAAGCTGCCGGCCATTCGCTGGACATCACCATGGCTTCTAACCGCCAGAAGGAGACACTTGACCTACTTGAAAATATGGAAGACAGAATAGACGATTTAGAGAGGGAGAAAATCGTCGAAAGTTGCGAAGACGATAGGAAGGCTATTGAGGACGCACTCGAGATCGAGAAGATCAGGCAGGAAGAAGAACTCAAAAATTTGATGCTTGCGGAAGAAGATGAGCAAGGCGAAGGAAAAGGCAGTGTAGGAGACTCGGAGCAGAAGCAGAAGATTGCGGAGAAATACAACCAAAACTTGGCGGATCTCGAAATCAGGCAAAAGAAAGAGCTTGAAGAAGCTCTACTGTTGGAAAATATGGTTGGCCTCGTTGAAACGAGCGACGACGATTTTTCGTCTGACGATACTTCTTCTGAAGATGGCAGCCCTGAGAGCGGCAGCGGCGCCGACAAGGATGGAGAAATAGCAAAGATTGCGCTGAAGAAACTCCACATGGACTCGATGCATTCTCTCGAGATGGTAGAATCCCGCAAGCGGCGTCTCCGTCTCGGGAAGCTTCGTTGCGCTCTGGGTTCCAGGCGCGTTTCCTTGGTGCAATCTTGCTCAGTGCCTGAAGAAATACCATCCCTGCTCAAAGAACAGGATGAGAAAGACAAGCAAGAGGAGGGGGAAATCTTGTCGGTGCTATCTAACAATCTCGCCTCTTTACGGGACACTGAGTCCAAGCGCCAGGGTGAGGTGTTCGGTGCTTGTGTCAACGGCGGTGCCGGAAGCTTTGCGAAAGCGCTCAAAGAGGAGAAGGAGTCGTTTTGTGAGAAGATGAGAGAAGAGGAGTTTGAGGTCGCCAAGGAGTGCCAAAAGTGCGGTCTATCATTGGAAGAGTCGAAGAGAGAAGAATCTTTGGAAAAAGCCCGCCAGGGTTGCCTTCTTTGGTCTGTCCTGAACGACGTCTTTGCGCCTCGCAACAAAAAATCGCGGCGGCGCAAGGGGAAATCACGGGGCACCGCCTCCGCGCGAAAGCCGGACCCAAAGGCATTGCTACGGCTCTGTGCTGAGGTAGAATACGACCTCCTCCATTCACGGCTCTCTCGACAAGAGTCCCATTCCAAGGCTCTGCTGCTGGCCCACAACGAACACTCCCGAGCTTCCATTGCGGATCCAGAGGAGCTGGCGGAATTCGACGCTGAGAGCAAGGCAAAGATGGGACGCCTGATATTGGCGCAAAAGACGTCAAGGAAACGCCAAGTGAAGCGCCTGCGGATGGCGCAGGATGAGCAGATGAGGCATAGTACTTGGGCGGGGGGTTCTCTGGCCGCGACTATGGAGGATTTGTTCAGGAGAATGGAAGAGGAGGCGAAGAAGGAGTTTGAGGACATGAAGGGCTTTTTTGGGGAGATTAGTAAGCTGAGAGGGGGAAAGGGGGTAGAAGAAGAAGGCGAGGCAATGGGGGTGAGCCCGAAACTTCCAGAGAGCGTGGACATCTTGGGGACAGCATTTGATATGCTTAAGGCCGGTGACGAGGGCACCAGGAAGGACGGCGTGGACGCTGACTATAGCAGCAAGCTCATTGCTCAACACAAGGCGGAATTGGACAGTCTCAATCACGCCATGGATCGGGACGCAGACTTGGCGCAGGAGAGACTGCGTTTCAGGTTGGCACAGAAGAGGAAGAGGCTGAGGGCTGAGAAGGAAGCAGAGGGGGTCATGTCCCGAGAGGAGATTGAAGAGGAAGAGAAGAAAGGGAAAATTGAGGATGAGAGAGAGGTCATGGAATTGGTCGCGGAGAAGAATGTGGAGAAGGAGAAGAAAATGCAGGAGATGGAAGAGAGGCAGAGAAGTGTTCGAGAAGAGGCAGCTTCGTCAAAGGACTGTGCATTGAAAGAGATGGCAAAGGAGAAGGCAAGAATCCTCCATGACCATTCTGAGGGCCTTAAAATCTTACAAGATGACCTGCAAAGGGAGAAGGAAGATAAGCACCGCCTTCTGCTTGACCGTTTGGAAAAGCAGAGAGAGGCTAAAAAAAGGGCTTTGGCTAGGAAGAAGGAGGAGGGGCTTATTAGCGAAGAGGAAGAGAAGGAAGAACTTGCTGAGATGGAGGACGAATTGCACAGGGAAGAGATGTCCACTCGGGAACAAATTGACAAGCTGCAAGCAGACCTGATGTCTGATGCGATTGATGAAATGAAGCGAGTAGAGATGACAGGGTTGGAAAAGTTGGAGGATGACGATAACGCGGACGACAAGATGAGGGAAAAACTCCTGGAAATGCACAACAAGGAACTCGCACGTCTGCAGCTTGTAATGGCTGATAAGCATAGCTCCGCTCGTTCGGCTCTCGAGGCTCGTATTGCTGCCAGGCGTGCACAGAAGAAGGCGGCGTTATCCTCATTTTCTAGCTCGGAAAGTGAACTGGCAAATGCTGAAAGGGAGATGGACAAGGAAGACGCGGAGGATAGGGGAGAACTGGAAAAGATTATCCGGGAAGAGAAGATCGAAATTATTACATCGGAGAAAGAGAGGCTAGCCAAGACAGTGGATGGGAAAGCTGACTACAAGGGGGAGGTGGAAAGGTTGAAAAAACTTCACGATGAGAGGCTGAGAGAACTTCAGAGGGAGTTGGAGAGGAACGGCAAGGAGAAAAAGGCGTCCCTCCGAAAGAGGCTTGAGGCACGGAGGAAGAAGAAACGTTCCGATCTAAAGGCAAAATTCAAGGCAGAGGGACCTGAGAAAGGAGGAAAGGAGATTGATGCTGAGCTCGAGATGGAAATGAGGGCCTTCGATGAGAAAGAGAGGGAGATGTGCGAGAAGGAGGAAGAGAAAATTGACCAGAAGATCGCAACAGTCATGAAAGGGCATGAGTCTGCCATCGTTGGCGGCAGCGCACAAGCTGGTCCTGAATCTGACTTCGACTCTCAATCTGATTATCTCTCTAAATTGAAGGGCATCCACGCCACCGAGCTTGCGAATCTCCAAGAAGATCTGAAACTGTCAGCACGCCGGCAGCGAGATGTGCTCCGCGCCCGGCTTGCCGCGAAGAAGGCGTCCAAAAACCAGAAGCTTGCAGCCCGTGGAGCCACCGCTGAGCAGCTCGCCGCCAGCGAAAACCTCGCCCTCACACAGGATATGAATGCAATCAACCGCCTCGAGAAAAGTATCGAAGAAGAGAAAGAAAAGGTCACGAACGAGTGCAAGAGTCGGCAACAAGAGGCGTTGAAAGAAGTTAAGGAGAGCAAAGGGGAAGGAGAAGATACGTATTTAGCGGAGCTCGCTAGGCTGAAGGACATGAACGATCGCGCGACTGTTATTTTGAAGGGGGAGATGGCCGATGCTGCCGCGGAGAAGAGAAGGGCCCTCCGACAGCGACTTGAAGCCAAGAGGAAGATGAAGAGGGCTAAATTGAGTCAAGCCATAGACGGGAAGGCTGTAGACGAGGAAATTGTCGAGAGGGAGATGACAAAGGTTGAAAAGGAATTCGAAGCAGAGAGAAGGGAGCTTGAGGAGAATTTAGAACAGGAAGCGGAGAGAGCTTTGGCTATTGTCGCTTCCCGGGGTGTCAATGTCGACAGTAATGCCGCCGCTGATATCTCCACCTCTGCTCGTACCGAGGTAGAGTCTCAAGCGGAGATCTCAAAGGTCGAGGCGCTGCACGCTCAGGAAATTATATTTCTGAAGTCGGGTTTGGAAGCCAAGTTCGCCAGAGAGAAGGGAGTTCTTGAGGCGGAGATGGCGGTGTTGAGGGAGAAGATGAGAACCAAGATGGTTGAGGAGGGCGCTGGAGACGAGGAAATCAACAAAGCGATGGAGGACGCCAAGGGGGATGAAATCGCGGCGATTACGGCAATGGAGGGGGAGCAGAAGAAAAGTATGGAGAAGGAGGTGGAGGAGAAAAAGGTGCTGCAGGCTGCAATCATGGAAGAGGAAGGAGGAGATATCAATTTCAAAGATCAGCTGAATATAATTCAAGAGGAGCATGAAAAGGGCATGCTCGTTTTAGAGCATGAGTTGGAGGCGAATAAGGCAAAGAGAAAAAAAGCGCTCAACGACAAGCTTAAGGCGAGGAAGGCTGCGAGAGAGCTCAGAAAGCAGCAGGATGGGGGTACCAACACTGTTTCTGACGTGGAAGAGGCTGCTCAAGACTCTCTCGAAGTAGCCAAGCTTGAAGTGGAGATGAACTCCCTTCGCAACTCCACAATGGATACAGTCGTCACTCAAGAAGAGCTTATCACCACTTCCTTTAAAGAGGGCGATGAGCTTCTCTCGATTCTTCAGGGCCAGCACAGAGAGGAGATCGCCTTAATGAAGGAAGAGATGGCGGCCGAAAGGAATATTATGCTAGCAAAGATGGAGGCGAGGTTCAACGAGCAACAAGGAGCGATCAGGGAGGAGAGGGGGAAGGTGGGGGTTGATGAAGTCGAGATTGAAAAGGAACTGGAGGAACAGAAAGCTAACCACATGAAGGAAATTGCAAGGGCGATGAAAAATATAGAGGAGAAAGAGTCCATGAAGGTTCAGATGAAGGAGAAGGAGCAGAAGAGAGGAGATGATAAGAAGCTGAGTGATAATGAGAAGCTTGCCAAGCTTAAGGAGCAAAATGAACTCGCGACCAAGGAAATAGAGGGAGAGATTGCCGCGAAAAAGAGAGCTCAGAAAGAAAAGCTAAGAGAGAGGTGAGTGCAAAAGGCCGAGGCGGTGTATTTGCGATGATTTCTGTCTTAGCGTATGTATCGTCTTCGATCTAACGCATATTCACGACGCTTGCGCACACAAAAACACGTACTTAGGCTCGCCGCTCGAAAGAAAGAGATGAAGAAAAAAGGTGCAGATAGTGCCTCAATCAAGAAAGCAGTGGAGGAGGAGGAGAAAGCCGCCTCCATGGAAGCAGAGAAAGACATTGTGGAAGTGATTCACCGGGTAGAGAAAGCAGGTGAGGAAAGCTCGGAGGCGGGCGCCTCGGTTAGTACTATTGAGATGCAACTAAAGGCTATCTTGGAAGGCCAGGTTGCATTGGCCCAGTCTGGGGCAGCAGAAAGGGCCCGCATGGATGCGGAGTTGGCCAAAATGGAAGAAGAAAGGGTGAAAGAGAGAGAAAGGTTGGAGGAGGAGATTGAGAAGCTTCGTGCGGAAGCAGCCGCTCGGGCGGAGAATGAGATTGCCCTGGGATCACCAGGAAAGGTCGATCCCGAGGAGATTAAGAGAGAAAGCATGAGAAAAGTGGAGGACGAGATCTCCGAGAAGAGGGACAAGTTGGAGAAGCAGCATATCCAGGAGGAGATGGATGCGCTCGAAAAGAACATCACTGCGAAGGAAGAAGCGGCAGAAAGCGCAGCAGACATCGCTGCGAGGGAGGCGAAAGAGAGGGAGGAGGCTAAATTGAAGGAGAAGCTCGAAAATATCAAGAGTCAGAACGAGTGGTTCGAGAAGATGGGGAAGGCAGAGCTCAACGTGAAGAAGGAGGCGCAGAAAAAGAAGCTGGAAGAAAGGAGGGCGAAACTAAAGCTCAAAAAAGAAAGAGAACAACTCCAGAAGAGGCAGGAGGAGGAAAGGATGAATTTGAAGCTCGAACAAGAAGAGGCAATGATTATTGGTAACTTAAGTGCCGGTTCTAGCAGCGACCCCTCGGATACATCACGCGAGCCCTGGGAGGAAAAGCTTGCAGAAGTCATTCATTCGCACTCTGCCGACGCGACGGACGGAGTCGACTGGGAAAGCAGCGTTATCGCCGTCATCGCGGAGTCGGACTTCGTCCCTGACGTTATGATCCAGACAGCCGTTCAGAGGGTGTTTGCATCACGCCACGCTCGCGAGACATCCGCTATGCTTTCAGGACAATACAGGGAGAGGAGCGGCCTTCTCCGGAAGGCCCTGAACGAGGTGTTTGATGAAAAGTCTGCCCAGCGGAAGAAAATCCTGTGCGCTGATCTCTCGGAACAAGTCCGCTCCGAGAAACTCGCGCGACTTGACGAAGACTTTTTGGGAAAGAGAGAGGAGGCAGAGAAGGCAGTGCAGGCGGAATGCGAGGAGGCGCACATGGAAGTGCAGCTTGCCCTCAGGAGCAGGCAGCTCGGGGAGATAAGGAATGCCTGCCTTGCGATTAGCGATAAGAGCGAAAAAGAGTTGGAGATCGACGCAAAGAGGGCGGCGGAGAAAATTAAGGAGAGGCAGGAGACGATCGAGAGGGAGAAGAGAGAGAAGATAGCGAAACTTGAGGAAGAAAAGGTTAGGCAAATGGAGGATATTGAGAGAAAAACAAAGCTGGAACTCGAGAGGATGGAGAAAGAGAACTTAGAAAATCTTGAGAAGGAAAAGATTAAAGCAGCAGAGGCGCTAGAGGAGAGGAAGAAGAGAATGGAGGAAGCCCACAGGTTGGAAATGGAGCAGAAGATGGCCGAGATGGATAATAGCGCGAACGAGGAGGAGAAAGAGAAGCTCAAGAAACAGTTCGAAGAAGATCACAAAAAGGTCGTGGAGGAGATGGATAATAAGGCCAAAGAACAGAAGGGGAAGCTGGAAGAAAAGCTCCGGAAGAGGAAGGAGAGGAAAAGACTCATGCTGGAGGAGAAGAAGAGGAAAGAGCTGCTCAACAAGGAGACGAACTTGGACAAAAAGATCAGCGTTCTTGAAGGCTGCGCTAAGGGTGCCCTGGAAGTGAGCAAGGCAGAAGGAGCCATGATTTCGAGTGTTGACAAAGACGTGGTCAGGGGGGCAAAGAGCAGGTGGCTGAAGGGCGGGAAGTTGGTTAAGAATGTGCTGATGCTCAAGAAGAAGGGTTTCATGTCCGAAAAAACGGACTTGAGTGGTGGCAGCCTTGGCGAAAGGAAAGCGGGAGGCGCCCCGCCCGCCTGGGTCATGGAAAAGCTTGAAGGAATCGAGGGGATGCTTCGGACAATTGAGAAGTATCGGTCCACCGAGAAGAATCAAAACTTACAGGATGATTCATATCAAGATCCCCAGGACGTTATGCTCCTGCCCGTACACGGAAGTAAGCTAGAAAAATTATCGGATATGAGCGTAGCGGATAAGATGTGGTTGAAGGAGGCAAGAAGAGTACTCAAGATTCTCGGGATGGACAAGACGATGCGAATCGTCCTTGCCAAGAGTCTCCCGATTAACACCTTCAAGAATAGCAATGCCTTCAAAAACAGCTGCCGGTGGGATGCATCTGTTGGAGAGCTTTATGTCCACTCTGGTAGGGTTGGAGGAGCTGATAGGGTAGGAGGAGGTGGGGATCTTACTTTGCTTCTGGTCCATACAGTCAGCCATATCAAAACCCATGGGGGGGATATGGCAAACTGGAGCGACTCGTCCCCTGCTTTTGTCGCCGAGTTTTACAGGAACTTGAGGACAGTCGCGGGAGAGCTGCTTAAAGGAGGAGAAGCGAAGAGGCTGGGGAGCGTGAGAAGCGTCTCAAACATTGATATTGACTTAGACTCAAACTCAGACGCTGGAAGCAAGAGTAAGTTCAAAGATGACGAATTCTTCACGCGCGAGAATTTAGCTGAGAGGATGAAAAAGTATGCCGCGGGAATCACGGGGGGAGAGGAAATGGTCGCCAGATGGGGCAGGGGGAGGGGGGGGGGGGGGAAAAAAAGACAACGGGTGAACTCGATTTGTCAGACGATGAATGACAAATGACGAAGAATTAAAGGCGATATGTTATATGTGATATGTGATATGTGATATGTGATAGTTGTGTTGCAGTAGCTACTTGAAGAAATTTTGCGACATTTTAAAAGACGACCTGTATTTTTTTGTTCGT
>Ga0115554_1002293_pt1 | contig 13249 bp, 10 predicted proteins | sample COGITO_mtgs_1104_3_FD_87283 | JGI IMG/M metagenome (GOLD analysis project Ga0115554, IMG submission 87283) | Pelagic marine microbial communities from North Sea - COGITO_mtgs_110404 | ecosystem: Environmental > Aquatic > Marine > Epipelagic | place: Germany:Helgoland, sampling site Kabeltonne... | reverse complement strand
CTTCAGCGCGTGCGTGTCTTCCTCAAAGAGTGCCGCCGCTCGAAAACAACGACACCTGAGGTGCAACAACGCGTGGTTGACGTCGGGAAAGAAGTCGACGTCGGAAACCGAGGACGGCGTCATCGCGGCGGCGTGCTCTGAAAACTCGTCGGGGAAGAGTTTTCGTCTCTCTCGTCGACAAACTCGGGGACGAAGAGGATGATGTATTGCGATTACAACGGGTGTCCTCCGGTCAGTTCTCGATTGATTCAAAACTGCACTCGAGAACACACAGAGTCGATGGTTTTGGGCAATCCGCACAGCAAAAACGCATCCGCCTCGATCGCAGAAAAAGCGATTCATGAAAGCAGAAGTTTAGTTCTGAAACATTTCAACGCGCCGGAGTTTGGGGAATATCACTGCGTGTTTGTGAACGGAGGGGCGACGAATGCTGTGCAGTTAGTCGGGGACGCGTTCTTTTCAGTCGGGAAGCGAGACGCGTTGAGTTACGCGATGGATAATCACACGAGCGTGGTCGGGTTGAGGAATTTAGTTTGGAGCAGAGGCGGGGACGTGTTCGTGCTGGTCGAGAACGAAGAGGAGGAGTGGACGTCGGTGAAGGTGAACGATTGCGGCGCGAAAATAAAGACGAAGAAGAAATGGTTCAAGGGCAACAAAAGTAACCCCCGCGGTAGAAAACATTTGTTGGCGTACGCGGACGAGTCGAATTTCCACGGGCAAGGCGTTCGCGAGGCATGCGTGAAGAGGAAAATGGAAGAGATTTGTCGAGAAGGATCGGAATGCTTTACGTTATTAGACGCGTCTAAATCCGCGGCAATGCGTCCAGTGATGTTGAAAGATATGGAGAAGGAGTTGAGGCCCGACTTTATCGTCGCTTCGGCGTATAAAATATTCGGGTACCCAACTGGTGTTGGATTTTTGCTCGTTTCCAACAGAGCAATGGAAATGATCGAGAGGAACGAGAACATGAACCGTAAGTATTTCGGAGGCGGAACGGCGAAAGCGATCGATGCGAAGACAAACTTTTTCATCGCCAAGGAAAACGCGTCTGGTTTGGAACGAGGTACGTTGCCGTTTCAGCAAATAGCCGCGTTGCCAAAATGCTTCGAGTGGTATCAATCGATTGGAGGATCCGAGATGATTCGCATCAACGCCGGTCATGTCGGGGAAGTCTTAGCGAGTAGATTGTGGAACTTGCGACACGCGAATGGTAAACCAGTCGTGGAAATATACGGATCACAGTGGCGTCATTTAGCGGAACATTTGAAGAATCAAAGCGATTACGACGACCGGTACGAGAAATTGACGTACGACGGACGGAAAATTGTATCCTTATCTACCGTAGCTTTCAACGTACTCAACGACGACGGAACACACGTTGGATACTCAAAAGTAGAGCGCGCGTTAGCTTCGCAGAATATAGTCGTTCGTACCGGGTGTTGTTGTAACCCAGGCGCGTGCGAAAGCATCCGGAAGAAGAAAATCGAAAATCGGGTGAAAAAATTATACGAAACGAAAGGCAAAGTGTGCGGAGATGATATGGGTGTGGACGATACGGATGGGGAACCTTTAGGGTGCGTGCGGGCATCGTTCGGGTATGCCAGTCGAGTGAGCGACGCGAAGGCTATTATTGAAACCATTGAGCGCGAGTTTGTGTGTCACGCGCGAATGACGGATAGAGGAGCAAACGAAGCGCCGGAAACGCCTTCATCGCCTTCATCATCTTCTTCCTCGCTCGTTACAATTTCGAAAATAAACGTGTTCCCGATCAAGTCATGCGCTCCATTTAGTGTAGAGAAATGGTACTTGCTCCCATCTGGCTTGCTTTTTGATCGGAAATACGTGCTCATTGAGAAACAGTCAGGGATACCGTTGTCGCAAAAATCGTACCCGCAAATGGTGCGCATCACGCCTTCTGTGGAGACGATTGATTTAGAGGATGTAAACGGCTACGCGTTCACGTATTTGGTTCTGACGTGTAGTGGTATAAAGGAAACTCTTCGGATAGATTTGAACGAAGATGGGAAAGAATTTGATCTGTCTCGAGAGGGTAACGTTTCCGTCTCCATTCGCGGTAGCACGCGAGAGGCGAGACTGGTTCGAGATCCCGCGGCGCACGAGTGGTTCTCAAAAGTTCTCAACGTTGAATGTTGCCTCGCACTTTTAAAAGACGAGACGAAGCGCACGTTTGCGAATACTTCGCCGATTTTAATCGCCTCGGAACGATCGGCGAAAAGTTTAGGATGTGACATTTCTCGCTTTCGAGCAAACATTATTGTGAGTGAAAAGGAGAACGAGGACGTTGAAAAGAAGAAGAGCAAGAAAAAATCGTCTTCCAATGACAACGACCTTTTCTTGCTCGAGAAAACTTGGATATCGACTTTCATTTCGAACGAAAATGTAGGCATCAAAATACGTGACACGGTTACGTTAGGAAACGGACGTTTTTGCCACCGTTGCGAATCTGTCGCCATCGACCAAACTACCGGGAAACGCGACGAGAAAACGTGGGAGATTATCATGCGCAAAGCGGCAAACACATTCGGCGTATCGTTCGACGTTTTGCCGAACGGTCAAGAAGAAGGGTTCATGAGTAACACAATCGCCGTTGGTGACGAGATTCATTCTGTTCATTCAAATTATAGCGCGCCGCTTACATAGATATTGCAATTACAAATAGAAAATAAATTATGTCGTAAAAGCTACCGTAGAACGTTTTCAATAGATTTACCAAAACAACGTGGGAAACGATAAGCACCTTTTGAACTCATATCTCGGGCCGCCTTCTAACATTTCTTCCGTCAATCGCGCGCCGACGATTTCGTGTGGTCCTACCGGTGGTAAATCATTTTTCGCCTTCTCGTAATATTGCCAGAATAAATAGCACTGCGCGACACCTTTCATGCCGGCAAAATGCACGACAAAATCGCCATTGACGTACCACGGCAATAAACTGTTGAAGACGCACTGGTTGACAACTTTCGAGCGTTTGCGAACGTCCTCGGCGCCCTCGTATGGTTTTTTACTCGTGCCAACATTATTTGACCAGACTTCAGTTTGGAACAAATGATGGAAAGCGCGTTGTTCGTAATGGAAGACGTAATTTCCTCGGACTAAATCTTCTTGCGCCCACAACTCGGTGAGGAACCATCGCATCCATCGCGTGTTCTTGACAAACCAGACGCCCGAGTTTATGCCATTGTGATCGGCACCGATAACTTGGTCGTAATTATCGTCCGCGATATCTTCTAAGCGTATGTCCGGGTTCATAATGAGCGTGTCGATGTCCAAAAATAACAGCCATTTGTATCGCGGCAGGTACCTTTGTACGGCTAAGATTTTACTCCACGCCATCGGTCGAGTCGTATCTAAAGTTTCCGTGACAAAAATCAAATCATACTCGTGTATTTTCGCATACGCTCGTTTATTCGCAACGGAAGCTGCGCAAATATCAGCCGTGTGCGCGTCGCAGATGCACAGTATGGCAAATCCGGCGCCACGGCGTTTGGTCTTTTCCTTCACCTCGTCGACTCGTTTTTTTGCTTCGAGGGCAACCTCTTCCAAAAGGTTCGCTTTACGTTCGGCCGCTTCGAGTTGCGATTTGGGGTCGTCATAAGAGAAGTCTTCGTCGGTGTCATCGCGTGCACTTGCGTCTGCACTCGCGTAGGATGTGCTCGCAAACTTTCTTTCCTCTCCCGCGTCTTCCTCCTCCGAGATTGCTGATTCGTCCACAGATTCTTCTTCACCGTCTTGATGTTCGACTACTTCTTCTCCTTCTGATTCTTCCTCGTCTTCTACCAAATGAAAATCACCTTCTTCCCCGTTGCTAACGAATGGAGCTGGAGGTTCTGATCCCGGGTCTTCGATGATTCGCTGGGTGGCACGTTTTGAAGCCACTTCGATGACTTCTCGACTGATGCTATCACCGTCGAGTGGTGCCGGTGATGATGATCGCTGTCCTAAACCGCCGAAGAAGCGAGATGCGAAATTCGATCCCGCTCGGCGCGGCGCGTCGCTTTTTCTTCCAACCCTTTCTTCGTCATCATCTTCATCATCTTCTCCTTGCTCTTTTGAGAGCACTTCGGACGGATAGTTATCTTCACCGAGCTCTAAGTACGCGTCTTCCGACACTCCGGATTCCTCTTTCGAGTCGCTCTCTGCTTCAAATCTTTCTACTCCAAATCCCGTTCGTTTACTATCATCGTGGGCAATTTCTTCCTCTTCTGCTTCTGCTTCTTCCACTTCGTCTTCTCTCTTACCGTACACCTCCTCTGTTTCGAACAATCTTCTGCGACCACTCGTCTTCGCGTACGCGTTCCTACTACCACTACCTCTGCTATTTTTCTTCACGTGCCTCTTCTTGATCTGCGCGTGTTGTTGTTGTAAGTGTTTCGGCGACCCGCTCGCCTTATTCCCAAAAACCACCGCGTCTTTCATCTTCACGCCTAAACTCTTCCTACTTTCCTCGTACGCCTTCCTCCTCTCGAACAAATCCGCCAACTGTTCCGTCGGTGGTGGCGTATCGTTCCCGCACGGTATCGGCCTCTGGTCTCTCAACGGGAACTTGATGTACCGCAAGTATCCAATCTTCACAAAGTACAGAAAATGGTACGCCGTTCGACCGAAGAAGTGTAAGAACGCTACAACGAGAAACACTTTCAAAAACAGACGCGCGCGTAATTTCCGTCGGAGTCTTCTCTGTTGCAGGTCGTTCGCTCGAGGCGAATGCGGATGCTGCGGCTTCGACGGAGTACTCATCATCGTCATCATATTCGCGTTCGTATTCGTCGCAGACTCGTTTCCGCCGGGGCCATTCGTATTCCCGCTCATTCCCGCGTCGCCACCGCTCACCTTATTCGTCGCGTGCGTAAAACCAACACTCATCTTCTTCGAGGAAAGGTGTCGCTCTCTCGGACTCGTGCTCCTCCCGGCGACCGCGGACGACGCAGACGACGACGAATTCGACGCAGACGAGGAAGATAAAGACGACGGGGGGAATCCAAATCGTGCCATACTCGCAGATAAGAGCTCGTCGTCGGTCTCCCTTTCTCGCAAATCGGATATTCCGTCCCCGGGAAAATCAATTATTCCTCTTTCGTCGAGTGCGGAACTCCGCCACCGAGTGTGCCGCTCGTTTTGCTTTTATCCCTCGCTCTCCCGAAAGGCTTCGTTCTCGCTGTTCCTCTCGCGTTTGCGTGAGAGAAATGTGAAGAGAGAGAGGCAAGAGGCAACGGAGATGATGAGACACACAACAACACACGCACGCAGAGATGTGCGGGTGCTTTTGTGCCTTTGACTCCGTACTTCTGTCTGAGGAGAATATTTCGTTCCTTACTTTTTCGAAGCGTGTGGCCTCTTTGTGGTGTGTGTGATGAATCGTCGGAGTTTCGTTTTCGGAGTTTGAAAGTGATTTCAATTAAGTGCTTTTGCGCGCCAGAGAGCAGCTTCCTTTCGAAACACACATCTCGGAGGACATTTTTCGCATGTGACCTCAACGACAGAAGGTGGTTTCCTTCTTTGAACCGCCGTTGCTCGAGAAAAGTGCTCTCGCGCGATCGTACCGACGCTGACGCGCGATAAAATTTACGCGCGCTTGACGAAAAGCCGCGGAGAGGTCGGCGAGCTGTTGCGAACCAGTTCCACCGTTTTCGAGCGTCGCGGACGTTTTCGAGGTGAGATCTTCTTCTCTCTGCGCTTCTTCTTCCACTTTGGTTTTTTCAAACAACAGTTTCGCTTTTTGCATGGATCTGAGCGCAGATTCCGCGCGTTCTTTGAGCACGTGGCGTTGGAAGTGCTTCTTGTTGGCGTCGATTTGAGCGAGGACGGCGCGGGAGTTCTCCGCGACGCGTCGGGAAGCGGTTTCGAGCTCGAGTCGGAGCGCCTCCTGTTCGAGTTCAGTAAACATTTCCTCCTTTTCGTTATTATCTTCTTGTCGCGACTTATCATCTAATATTTCCTCGGTTGTAACGCCGCTTTCGCTTACGCTGGGTTTTTGTACAACCGTATCGCACTTTCTGTTTTTACGTTTCTTCGAGATCGCGTTGCTGCTAAAAAAATCTCCGAGCGCTTTTCGAGCGGACGAATACGCTTCGCGGTTGGCGCGCTCGCCAAATTCTTCGAACGATGACACACAAAATGGAAGTCTTTTTCGAATAAACTCCGTTGTTTCTTCGTCCTCGTTTACTTCTTCTTTTTCATTCTCTTCTTCGCTTTGTCCTTCTTTAACGGTAGCGCCCGGGTTCGTACAATCGTCCTCCTTCTTTTCGTTCTTCCGCCACGTTTTTGTTTCACCAAACAGAGACGTGCCCTTCGGAAGAAATTCAAACACGGCAGCATTTGTTCTCGAATCGAAAGTTGCCCGTTCAATGCGCATGTCTCGTCCGTAACCGCCGTCTTCCTCTTCTATGCCGCAGTTTCGAAACGTCTCTTCAATTTTTCGAATCGTAAACGATATCTCCCCATCATCATCATCATCTTCTCTTCCATCTTCTCTTTCTAAATCCTCGCTATCACTCCCATTTTCTTTACGCTCAACCGTAAAGAAAATCACTCTCGTCTTACGAAACGTCCCAAAACCATCCGCTCGATCGAACGCGTACGCGTCCACTCGCTTCTCGTTCTCCAAGTCAACGTAAGAGAGTAAAAGCCCGTCGTCGCGGAGATACGGGTCGTGAACCGTCACGTACTCCTTAAATCTTTCGTGCACAATTTTCGCGACGACGCTGTTCTCCTCCTCGCCCTTTTCTTCTTCCTTGAACCAAACGATCGAGATGATATCTTCGTCCGTTTTGCTTCTATTATTAGCGTCGTCGTCGTCCTCAAAGGTTTCCTCCTTCGTCTCCTTCTCCTCCTTTTCTTCTTCTTCCTCCACCGTGCTCTGCAGCGCGTACTCGCGCGCATCACTCACGCCGTGCGCAAACAACCGCCGCATCTTTTCATCGTCGTCGTCGTCGTCATCTTTTTCTTCTCCTCTTTCATCGTCATCGTTTACGTCGTCTTTTCGCTCCTCCTCCTCCTCGTCGCCTCCTTTGCTTTGACCGACACCGCTTTTACTAAAGTTGGTCAAAAAAAACTGCGACGTCTCTCGCTTCTCGTACGTCTCGAGAAGCGGTTCGAGGACGCGCGATTCCAGTCGTCTCTCTTTTTTCTTCGCGGTCTTTTCCTCCTCCTCTTCCTCCTCTTCCACGCGCCGCGCGAGCTCTTCCGCCAGACGTAAATTTGGCATGTGCGTTTGGTTTTTTTCTTTTTCTTTTTTCCAAAAATGAAGCGTTTTGGGTGAAATGAACCAAAAAAACCAAAAAACCACGAAGAAGCCATCTTGAGACAAAAAACACATCTCTCTTCCTCATTGTGCGCGTAAATATACACACGACGTAATAAACGATGCCGTCCGCAAAGGTTTTCAGAAACTGTGAGTAAAGAGTTCTCGTATTTCGTACTTTTTGAGCGTCGCGTCGAACGAGGCGAAGAACGTTCGCGATGGGTCTTTGATCGTCGAGAACGATTTTGTTTTGGTTGCGCGCTTTTGGGTCTCTCTTTCGCCTCTCTCGAATTGATTTGAGGGCGTGAGAAAGTGGGCAAACGCGCGAGAAAGACCGCGATGCGAACGAGATGTTGGATGAAAAGAAACGGAAATGTTCGGTTTGAATGTTTCTGCGTTCGATCGAGCGCGTTGCGTCTTCCTTTATCTCGTTTGCGTCGAGCGCGAGTGGCTTTTGCGCGCGCGTTGGTCGATTCTCATTTTACGCTTGAGGGCTTTTGTGGGTGGGAGAAAGGCGATTGGGAGGAAGCATCTGAGCTCGAACGGCGCTTTTGTCTCTCTTTGCGTACGAATCGACCGTTCGAGCATCTCGATTTCGTGAGGATCGCTTGCCGCGTTGTCGTCGTTATTAGTATCGTCATCGCATCGTTTTATCATCATCATCGTTTCACTCACCTCTCATCTCCTCAACCTTTTTTACTTCTTTCACAGACTCGAAGACTTTCTCCAAGCCGAGACGTCCTTTCGAAAAAGTCCGTCTCGACGCCGAGTTGAAGACTGTCGGTGAGTACGGCCTCCGTAACAAGAGAGAGTTATGGAGAGTCCAGTTTGCGTTGAACAAATTGCGCAACGCTGCGAGAGTTTTGCTCACCTTGGACGAAGACGATCCTAAGAGAATCTTCGAAGGTAACGCTATTTTGAAGAGAATGCGAACGTACGGTTTGTTAGAAGCGGATAAGGAATCTTTGGATTACGTGTTGGCGTTGAACGCGGAGGAGTTCTTGGAGAGAAGATTGCAAACTTTGGTATTTAAGCTCGGTTTGGCCAAGTCGGTGCACCACGCCCGTATCTTGATCAAACAAAGACACATCAGAGTTGGTAAGCAAATCGTCAACGTGCCGTCGTTTTTGGTTCGCGTCGAGACACAAAAGCACATCGACTTTGCGTTGAACTCACCGTTGGGTGGTGGCAGACCGGGCCGCGTGAAGAGACGACGCATGGCGCAAAAAGCGGCTGCCGCGGGTGGCGGTGACGACGAAGAGGAGGAAGAGGAATAAACTAGAGGATGAGAGAACAGAGAGAGAACACACATTAAAATTTCATAGAAACTTTTAGAAGAAAAATGTACGAGGAATTGAGAGCTTGTAATAAAAAGAACAATCGTATCGCTTCGTATCGGATAATAATATACCTTATCGAGGTACCAGGTACCATACAGTGTATAAACAATGTGTGCGCTTCTCTTTACAATATCATTCTAGTATTTTAGTGCGGAACCGGGCATTTACCTCCACCGGCTGCCGCTCTCTCGGGCAACCAGTACTTCTCGTCGCCCGGTTTCGTCTTCGTCGGTCTTAAACTATCCCAATCCATCTTATCATCATCGTTTACCGTTCGCATTTCCCGCACGGTTACGTCGCATAACAACCCGTTTCGAGTATGAATAGTCGCTCCGGACGTCATTTCAACCTTGTGACCTTCCACCAACGACAAATCGAGTCGTCGTAACATGGTGGCCCAAATCGCCACGCCTTCCAAAACCGCAAACTTATCGCCCGGGCATCTTCTCGGTCCAGCACTGAAGGGAACATACCTGTACTCCGTGTTTAACTCGCTCGGTTGACCTCGGTTTAATGGGCCAAAACGCATCGGTTCAAACTCTAACGAACTCTCGCCCCAATTCTTCGGGTCTCGGTGCAAGTTAAAAATGGAGACCAAAATGTCCTGGTTTCTTGGGATGGTTAACCCGTTCAACGGCAACTCATCCTCAACCACCGCGCGTCGAGTGTACACCGGCGGTTGTGGATATAATCGCATGGCTTCGTGGAAACATCTCTCTAAATATGGCATCTTCATCAAGTCGTTGAAATCCGGATACGGTTTCGTTCCTAAAACTTCGTCCAACTCTTGCCTCAAAATTCGCAACTGTTCCGCGTTTTCCGGTTTCAACAACTCGTACGTACCCCAAGTCAAAACGCTCGCGGTAGTTTCGTGTCCAGCCACTAACAACGACAACAAATCGTCTCTCAATTGTGTCGAAGACACTTCCTCTCTCGCTGCGATCAAATATCTCAAGACGCTCGGATTGCTCTCGTTCAAGTAATCTCTCGCCCACGCCTCGGCGCCGCCCACTTTTTCCTCTTCCTCGACCATCTTCTTACACTCTTCCACTAACCGTGTCGTGACATCTCTAATAATCACCACGGCGTCTTGCGCCGCTTTTTGTCTTGGTGATACCGCTCTCAAAAACTCCTCCGGCAATCGCCACGTCGGCAACAAATCCATCGACCTCGTTTCCACTTCTTTCAACGCCGTATACGTCGCCTGAATCACCGGCGCCGCTGTCTCCAACGCGTTAAAATCATAGTTGAACACGGAAATGCCAATAATATCTAACGCGGCTTGCGAAAATTTGCTCTCAATGTTAATGCTCTTCCCCCCGTTTGTCTTTTCCATCGTCTCCACCATTTTATTCGCACACTGCCCAAACGTCCGATCGACCATCGCTTCCACGTATGCCCTGTGCAAAGCTGGCGCCACTGCTTTCCTTCGCATCTTCCAAGGTTCTAACTCTTGCAACGCGACGCCTTTTCCGAACAAAAACTCCCCAGCTTCGGCAATCGTCCCTTTAATATACTTCGATCCGTAGTTAAACAACACGTGCTTCACGCACGCCGGGTCGCTAATAACCACGTACGAAGTAATCGGCCCAGTTGGCAACAAATACACCGGTCCCGCCTCTTTCATCCACTTAAACAACGGTTGAAACAGACCACCACCTAATAATCCGGTGATGTCGTCCAACTTGGCATCCGCGACTGGAATCTCACTCGCGCCTCCCCACAGTCTGTTCAATTGCGTCATCCAGTCCGGTGCCGCCATGGTTGCCCCGGCGCCGGATTTGTTCGAGATGGCCGTCGATTCTTCCTTCGCTAAATCCACGAACGCGATGTTATCGATATCGTCTTCATTCCACGCCTCTTCTTCTGTCTTCGACGAAGAAAATGATGATGTCTCCGTCGTCTCCGTCGTCGCTCCAATCGAAAAGGAGATACGCTTCTTTGGATGATGAAAAGATGTTCTTCTTCTTCTTCTTCTTCCAAAAGAAGAACAAAGGCGCCGCTGCTGTTGAACGTTTCGCTGAGTCACGCCAGGTGGTAACCCTAACGGCACCGACCGCATCGTCGTCGTCGTCGTCATCGTCTTTGCTTTTAATGAAAAGTATTTCTGGGGATAGATATTTTCTTTATCCAAAACTCCTCTTTTGGGGAAGTCTCGTCGCCAGAATTTTTCTCTCAAAACTCTCATCAAAACTCTTTACTGAGGAGGACTTTTGACGAGAACAAAAGCTCGGAAAGAGGAGCGATTTCGACCAACGCGCGACACGAAAGAGAAGGCATTCGCTTAAACGAGCGGAAACGTACGGAAAACGAGCCTTAATTTATTATATTTAACACGCATCAATCACTCCATTTGAGAACACTTTTGGGTAAAACGACAGAATAAAATGGGAAAAGATTCGACGACGAAAACGGGCGTCTTCATCGCGTTGGCATGCTTTGGCGTGTATTTTCACCAGCTTTACTCGTACGTGTTGAGGACGACTCGTAATGCGAGTTTGAACAGAAACGGGACGAAAATATCCGCGTTGAAATGGATCGATGGGTTATCGTTTGAAGCGCCGTTGATTGCGTCTTTGTTGTATTTGACGATGGTTTTCGTTGGCCCGAAAATCATGCGAAAGCGCGCCGAGCCGTTTAATCCGAAAGCGTTGATGTTGGTGTATAACGTGTATCAGACGTTATTTAACGTGTACGTGTGTTATTTGTTCGTGAGTGAAATCAAGACGAATAATTTCAAGGTTTGGGGGGAAACGTGTCGATGGAACGATACGCGAACGTTCGGCGTCGCGTTGGGGGTTTGGTTGCATTACAACAACAAATATTTGGAGTTGTTGGATACGGTGTGGATGATTTTGAGAAAGAAAGAAAAGCAAGTGTCGTTTTTGCACGTGTATCATCACGTGCTGTTGGTGTGGGCGTGGTGGATGGTGTGCTGGACGATTAACCAGGCGCCGTGCGTGGACATGTACTTTGGCGCTTTGTGCAACTCGTTCATTCACGTGGTGATGTATTCGTATTACGCCATGGCGTTGATGGGTGTAGCGGTGCCGTGGAAGAGGTACATCACGCAACTTCAGTTGTTACAGTTCATGGTGGTGTTTTGCCACGCGGTTTACGTTTTGTTGTACACGAAGTGCTTGAAGATTTTACCGTATTCGCAAATGTTCGTCATGGCGAACATGTTGGTTTTGTTCGGTAACTTTTACATGAAGAGTTACAAGAACACGTCGTCGAAGCGTAAAACGAAGTAATAAACGTAGTAGAGTTGGTGGTAACCCACAAATACATAATAAAAATAATTTACAGCGTTGCGTTGAGTATTACTATTATACGTGCACTATGAAGCTTTATTGCCCTTTCTCGTCCATGGATAAAACGATATCACACTCCTCGACTTCGTCGTCGTCTTCGCACCTCACCGAGTTCTTTTTCACGGCGAAGAGAATGTATTGTCGCTCGCGTTCGCGTTTGAAATCTTCCAAGCCAACCATTTGGCATAAATCTTTGAGCTCTTGTTCCGTCCAAAACCGATTAAACGCGCCTCCGGTACCTAATTTAGCGTCCCTGAAGAAATCCGAAAACGGTTTCGTCAAATCGTCGTTGTTCAAGTTCGCGCTCGGATCGAGAAACGTAGAGGCTACGAAAGTGCCGCCCGGTTTCAATACTCTCGAAATTTCAGCCACGGCTTGCGTCGGCGAAGGCCAGCAATGCAGAGCTGCACCGGCGTGCACAACATCTACGCTACCCGTCTCAAAAGGTAAGCGTCCAACATCCGCGCGTACAAACGTGATCACGTTTGCATCAATGTTTTCCTCTCGCGCAAACTGACTCGCTTCTATCAACATGTTCTCCGAAAAGTCGCTCGCGACGACTCTCGCGAACGCCTTCGAATCGACAAACTTTCTCGCGAACAAACCAGATCCGCACGAAACATCTAAAACGACTTCTCCAAGTTGCTGCTTTTGATTTTGTTGTTGTCTTTGATTAGTATTCTCTCTGACGAACCGCATCGCGACGTCAAACTCCTTCTCCTTCCCGGGAAACCCAGCCCAGGCGAAGGAATCTCGCCAGCCCCTTTCGTAGGCGTTGCTCACAATCGGCGTTTCAAACAGAGACGTTCCGCTTAGCTTTGCCTCTCGAAACGAGTTCGCGTTTCTCGAAATCTCTAAATCTGTGTACTCGTACGCGTTCTTTCGTTCAATCGTCCACGTTTTCCCGCAGCACACGTCTTTAGTCTTCTCCTCTAAAACTCTTCGCGTGCATATCGGACACGTCAACTTCACGAACGACGACGACGACGATGATGAAGTTCTCACGTTTTCGTCGTCCTCGTCTCCCGAGGAAGAAAAACCAACACCGATCCTCCTCGACGACGTCAAACGCCTTCTCCTTCCGGGATGATAAATGCTTTTGGGTGGTTTTCCCCACGCGTTTCGAGATTTGGTTTCTTTTTTTTTATTAGGAGTACACAACAAAGCGGCCTTCCCGGACGATGATGATGATGATGTCGCCATGGGAGGCGTTGGTTCTGTCGTTTTTAAGAAGATTTTGAACTTTTTTCGTCTCTTCCTAAAAAAAATTTGACCTCCTCTCTGCCTCGTCCAAAGGCTTCATAAAAAAGAAGCAAAATTTTCTTCAACCGAAT
>Ga0115554_1002291_pt1 | contig 13252 bp, 11 predicted proteins | sample COGITO_mtgs_1104_3_FD_87283 | JGI IMG/M metagenome (GOLD analysis project Ga0115554, IMG submission 87283) | Pelagic marine microbial communities from North Sea - COGITO_mtgs_110404 | ecosystem: Environmental > Aquatic > Marine > Epipelagic | place: Germany:Helgoland, sampling site Kabeltonne... | reverse complement strand
GTTTTTTTGAACCAAAGTTTAAGCAGCACAGTGAGCAATAAATCACGTATCTACCCGCCTCTTTCAACATCATACATAATCTCTCCCTACAAATTTCACTATGTCTTTTTCTGTCGAAAAAAACCCTAAGCACAACTCACACACAGTGACAAGTTCGCATGCAAAATTCTCTTTGAACCACAATACATCATCTGCAAGTTCTCACCAATCTGAATCCAGCATAGGCACTTCGAACTCTAGAAGTCAACGCTATAATGCCGACATATTTGGCCGTAATAGCCGAGATATCCTTGAAGATGATGAGTCGTTTCGGAGCAGTCTCCATTCTGTACTCTCCAACGATGACTCTCACGGAACCTTGGACTCTGCGATAAACGTGCCACCTCATCACGATTTCCCACCTTCTTTCATGGACGACGACGGCGACGACAACAAAAACAACAACAACAACAACGACGGGAAGGAAATAGAAATGACAAATCTCCAGAGCTCGACCTCAAATAACACTCTCCAGGGCCCTTCTTCCACGACAGTGAAATTTACTCGGGACTCCATATTGCACAATGGAAAGAAAATCTCCATTCAGCACTCCCATTCGATGCACCACACAACTCGAAGCCGAATATTCTCCATCAATTCTCGGAGGTACAATCTGAAGGAGGAGTTAGTCTATGATATCAAGCATTTTGTCATCATGCCGGGAAAATTCAACAAGGCCCGCCAGTTGTTTGTGGAGCTTCTGTGCTTTATAATTGCAATTTTCGTGCCTTTCTTTCTTTCCTTCGATAGCGAGGAAGTCAATATGTTCAGCAACCAGAGCTGGGTCACTAGCAGCTGGGTGATCAGCGTACTTTTCATGATTGATTTTCTGTTAGAGTTCGTCACCGCTATTAAGGACGAGATTGGGCATTTGGTTGTTGATAGATCAGAAATAGCGCGGATGTATTTTCAGAGCGGTTGGTTGGCGATTGACTTTATTGCGATGATTCCTATCGTTGCCTTCACTGACACATCGGAAAAGCATGACAGGGAAGACATGTCTTGGACCTCATTTCGGACTTTGACGTCGTTCGCACTGCTCTTCAAACTCACCAAGGTGATCAAATACGAAACAAACTTCGCCACGGACGTCATCCAACAACAACATCACAGCAAGTGGTTTCGTGTTTGCAAGCTGCTGATTTATACTCTGTTGATACTGCACAATTTTGCCTGCTTCTGGCATTTTCTTGGGCAGAGAAGTCACGAGGGCGACACTTGGCTCGATGACGGGAAAATAATCGATGAACCTATAAAGAGACGCTACGTGGCGAGCGTCTATTTCGTAATCACGACGCTCACTTCTGTCGGCTATGGCGACTACAACGCACAGACGCAGTCAGAAGAGGTTTACAATGTCTTCATCATGGTGATTGGCTGCGTAGGGTACGCCTTCTGCATCGGTAGCGCGAGCAGTTTTGTCAGCAATTTCAATGTAGAGCGGAAGCACAGGACGAAGATCTTGAAAGATTTGGAGGCTTTCATGGCTGAGAGCAAGTTGCCAAAAGAACTGAAGATTAAGTGCCGAACTGCTACTCACCTAGCCCACCAGCAGAATACCAACTTGCATCGGAGTAAACAGACGCTCGAAACTTTGCCTAACAGTCTCCAAACTGAAATAACACTATTTATTCATCGTAAGCTGATCAATGACATTCGATTTCTGAGAGAGAACCTTGATGACCACCCTCATTTTGTTCGGCATGCAGCCGCTTTGATGCAAATCCCCTTCTCGGTGAAGCAAGGAGAGATGATAATACAGGAAAACACTCTCCCCGAAGACCTGTACTTCATTGTTAGTGGGAGCGTGATCGTGGTAAAAGACGGGCTGCCTGTGATGGAATTACACAATGATGACTTCTTTGGGGAAATCTCAATTCTCCTCGGGAGCAAACGCGAGGCTTCCGTGTATGCGCTCACAGATTGCGTCTGTTACACAATGTCCGCCGACAGCCTAAAGCTTCTCAATCGCCGCTTTCCCAGTGTTATCAATCAGATGAAGTCCATCGCAAAGACACGTCGGGAGCAGGGAAGCGAGGTGAGGGCGAGGAAGAAGACGATTGTTGACGCGGTAATGTTGCAGCGCCAAGGCAGGTTTTTGAGTGACGTCATTATAGAAGGGGTCAATGAGTCATTCAGTAGCTCGGTTGACGATTTGCAGGAGTTAGATGACGACTCGGAGAAGACAAACAAGAAAGACGATGCGTCCGAACACCAAGCCACGAATGAGAGCAATGTTGATGCTAGCAGCTCTTTATTGCGCGTGGAAAAACGGCTGCGGCGTATCGAAGAAACACTCTCAATATTGCTTTACAAGTCGAAAACCCAGGATCACCGAGGGTCACGCCTGAGCGAGAGAGTACTTGACTATGCGACAGAAAAGTGACGAGAAAATAAAATAAAAAAAATTGTTGCCGGCCGGCCGCCTGTAAGATGCACTAACTGTTGTGCATAGTTATTAATAGCTAATTACTAGCTACACAGCACTATCTCTCATCAACCTCCTTCCCTCATCCTCCAATTCCTCATTATTTACATTATTTCTCCGACCACCCCGACCAAAAAAATTCCCAGCCCCAAAGATATCATTACCCCGCTCACTGAACTCGCGAGCCGCTACATTGCGAATCCCACGGCCTACACGCGACGCGTTTGAAAGAGTATCGGAAGCAACACCAACGATATTCGCAGGTCCCGCAAATATGTCACTCAAGTCGATCGCTTCTGTATTTTCGTCGAAATCAAAATTGCTCCTCACACGGTTGTAAAATTCCAAAATGTGTCGCAGCGTTGCTACCACAATTACCATGCATATTGTGGCCGCCTCCCAGTGGAGAATCAGCCAAACGCCCACCAAGCATGCAACCAAAGTCGCCACGAGACCCCTCCCAAAGTTCTTGAAAATCAGTGCCCTGCCATCCCATCGATTTTGCACCGTTTTGAAGAGATTAATTTTGGGTTGAGTCGACAGCAGTTGGGATAGCCAGTGGAAATAAAAAAACAGGTCATACGTGCGACACGGATCACGTAGGCAATTGCACACATGCAATTATACCAGATCGCGAGTACTTACCTTTCACTGTACAATCCCTCAGTGGCGATGATCATGCTCCCATCAGGTCCTCGTAACGCCAGAGAGGTTCCAAACACAGCCAGAATTGTCGTGTGACTTACAACTACAATGTTAGCACAAAGAGCTACCACAATTGCGATGTAATATACAAATTTTAGAAACCGGGGAAAGACATCAGTGTAACCACCAACCAAAGGGTTGAAATCCCACGCCGAATCAGGTGGAACGGTAAATTCTATGAACATTGTTACGTCAAGACTGGCGAGAACCGCTGCTTGGGTACCAACCGTCATCAGATTACTATGGTGGAGTTGGAACTCTTTCTCCTTAAGTGCTGTCGCCTGTTGTTTCAGAGCAGACTGAAGCTGGAGCTTGTCGGCAGCAAGCATGGTGAGATTTGATCAGAGATGAGAATTCGACAAGACCAGGCGGCAAGATAAATCAGCGTTAATCAGCGTTGACTTGGTTCTGTTGGTCAAAAACCCGTAATTTCCTTTTTGAGTGCATAAACAAATTCCACAATCTTCGATTTCGGTGTTCAAAAATTATTGTTGAATCTACAACACTGCTGGATTTATTTATTTATCTTAGGTATCAGCCCAAACCGGTCCAATTCTTTTATAGCCTTCGAAAAAAGATTGACTAAATTGATTTGAACTGGGCGTTTTGTTTCCCCTTCATATCTACAACAACATGGCCCACTTTGTGGACCTATGCCCGGCAGATAAGGCTAAATTAGCCAATTTAATGCGCGAGGCGGCGTCAACGAATCACGACCTCCAAGCTTCGAACGAGCAAACAGCGAAACTTGAAATTTCAAATAAGAATTTGATTAGTGAGGCAAAGACATTGCGGCAGCGTTTCACTCAGAGCCTATCTATTGTGAAGCAATATCAGGGGAAAATGTTGGAAATGGCTGAAGGGTCTGCCAATAGTGAAAAAGAAAAGAATTCGCTTGTTGCCGAGGTGAAGGAGTTGAAGCGGCAGCTCGCCGAGAACAAGAACAATGACAATTTGACTCCCGCCCCACCTCCCCCACCACCCCCCCAACCTTCACAAGATGCAAGCATTTTATTTTTGGAGGAAAACTCGAGGGCCGATAAGGTGAAAATAGAGCAGCTTAAAGTGGACAACGACCGTCTCTCCTCGCAGCTCAGGACTAAGGAGTTTGAGCTGCAGGAGAACATGGTAAAGGCGGGAGAAATAAAAATAAAAATGCAGGAGCACGTGAAGAAAATTGAAGCCGCGCAGGCTGAGGTTTTGGAGAAGCAGCAGGAGGAGGTTCGATTGCTGAAAGCGCGATGCTTAGAATTGGAAAGTAAATGCGAGCTTGAGGCGACAAAGGCGAAATTGAGCCTGAAAAGGACCGAGGAGCAAAATATGATCATTCAGAATTTGACCAGTGGCAGTGATGCAAGTGGTAGTGGTATCGAGGATTCACCTCAGCTCCACTCTTCTTCGGATCCTTTACCTCAGCTTCAGTTGCAGACTCAATCTGATCCTTCATCTCAGCCGCTCCAGGTACATACTCAATCTGATACCTTACCACAACCCCACTTACAGGGGCGGGGGCAATCCGAGCCAAAGCCGCAGGCACAACCTCAACCGCTCACTGATGTTACACTGAATGTAATAAATAAATTCCCCGACGATCACAGCAAAGACCAAATAGGAAGCAACAACATGACAACTGCGACGGATACGAATCCTCTGAATAGTTCGTCACTTGGAGACGTGAGTACTTGGCTTAGTTTTGTCCGGGAGCGCAGTAGCTCCATTTCAAACCAGTCTATGATAGAAGACCCCACGGAAAAGTTTTTCCAGCAGCAGCAGCTGCAGCATCAGCAGGAGCAGGCCGACAATTACAATTACAACGACAACGACAACGACAACGACAATGACAACGACAACGACAACGACATCGACTTTTCAGTGTCGACAGCAATTGCACCCGCACCCCCGAATAATGCTTCTTCAAAAGAACACGAGTTAGAAATACTGAAACGGAGTATAATGAAATCAGTAGCGAGTGACGCTGAAAGGCTGTCGGCTGATCTCGGTAGTGTCCTCGACGAAATTCACAAACAGACACTGAAAAACAGCGTAATAGAGGGGTCAATTAGGACAGAAAGTAAAGCCGACGAAAAGTTGGAGGTACAGATGGAGAGAAAGAAAATAAATTCTACAAGTGATCCAAATAGGAGTATTGTGGATAGAATGACCCAAGGCTTCGGGTCGATAACGGGTGCTCAGGTTGTTGATAAGCTTGTCCTCGATCATGTCGAAAAACACGACCCTAGACCTTTGCAAACGGCGACAGACAGCGAAGAAGACGAAGAGGGCGATGAAAGAGCAACGGATCAATCGCATCCGCAGCAAGGAAAGTCGCATCTTCAACGTCTTTTGCAAATCCAAGAATCTTCATGGAGCCCTAGCTCAAAAGCAAACTTGAAAAGTAAGAACGACGAGTCAAATTTGGCGTCGTCAATGAATGCTCTGGAGATAATTAAGAATCGCGAGCGAATCGCAAGGTTGGAGAGAGAAGACTCAATGAAGGAGAACGAAGACATTGGTGCAAAGAATCGACAGGCTGCCAAAGCGCAGGCTGCACATGCCAGGTCTCTATCAAGACCAAAGCATTTCAGACCCAAGACGGTCAGAAAGACCAAGCCTGAAAATGAGCAGCCTCGATTATCGCGCCGGAAAAGGACGGTAGCAGCCTCTTTAGCGAAAGAGGATACCGATTTCACTGCGGAAACTGCCGACAGCGAAGTGTCCAACATTGACGACGACGAGGGCAGTACCTTTTATGATGAGTCTCTTTTCGACATACTTGACCAGCTTTGAAGCAACTGCGGGGCCGCGTTCTCAATGAGAATGAAGACGCGTCTGTAGTAGTTACCAGGACGCTGGGGGGTGAAACTAAGCATGGTACTGGCCTCGAACATGGGCGGAATGACGCCCCGGGTCTCCTTGAAGTTGAAAACGACAGGCCAGTAGACAACCTAACCTTATATGCCATAGGATGCAATGGAACAATATACGAACGAATATATGTATGGCCAACCTGTTGCAATTTTTACAGCTACGTATTATTTGTTTTGTTAAGTCGATGTCGATGTCGATGTCGATGTCGATGTCGATGTCGATGTCGATGTCGTTGTCTTCTCGATTTTGCTAAGCAAATTTCCGATCACACTTTTCATAACGACTTGCCCCTTAGCCGTCCTCCGCCCCATCTGCTTGCTCATACGTCTCCTCTCCTTAACCTTCCTTTTATTTTCCAGTACCTTCCTCTCTATCTCCTCCTGTTTCCTTCTCTTCTCTTCCCTCAATAGATCGGCCTGTTTCTTCTCCTTTGCAAACATCACGCCTTTCTTGGTCAATTTCTTCCTCTCCTTCAAAGATATCCGCTGTCCACGACGATCGTTATCGTCATTGCCCTCGTCACTGTAGCAGTCGTCGCGGGACTTCTGCATTTTTCTCGAATTAATATCGCTATAATCTGGTTTGAAAAACTCAGCAAATTTTCCCATCGAAGATGCGACATCCTCAGCAAGGCCGCCTTCATCACCGTCTCTATCACCATCTCCGTCAAATTCTTCTTCCCCAAGGCCGCCCTTCTCACTCTCCTTCTCCCTCTTTCTTTTCCTACTCCCCCCTCTTCCAGCCTCAAAGCCCTCCTGCTTTGCAGCCTTTCTGTACCCCCTCAGTTTCTTGGCATTATCCCTGAATGCCTTCTCCTGCCTCTCGAATCGATTGTACTTAAACTTTCGCCCACCCCCGGTGCCACTGGAACCAGGGAAGGCTCGCCGATCACGGCTGTCACTCTTCTCTCCCGCGCTACTATTCCGAGAACTCATCAGGTCAGGAAAGAGCCAAGACTACTGTATTTTTGAAAATTTATCAGCGTTTGAGACAGATATTGTATCTCTTATCGGCGTGAAACAAAATAAATTAGCGTAAAATTGATACAGTGTGGAGCAAAGCAAATTTTTGTTGTTTTCGAGTGGATGGACAAACCAGAAGAAACTTAAATCTCTTGGCATCTCTCCTGAAGCCCGCACCGCAGTGAGTGCTACTATCTTAGCAACACGCTGCAATTTAATTTTCACGAGAGGGAAGTACTGCCAATACCCACACCTCTCTTAAATATTCGAGGAGGAGAGGTCAGAGGGCGGTCTCAGTCACTTCTCTGAGCACGGTAGGGAGAAGACTATCGCATCTACCATGTCCACTGATGGGAACGCACTTATAGAGGAGATAAATCCGGGAATGTTTGAGAACATTGACTCTGGGTCGGATAGCGATGACTCTCTGGACCTTTCTCATGACATTTCCTCTCAGATAGCTGAACCTTTTGCTTCTTTGCAGGTCTCACTATCGAATGCCTCAGAGGAGGAGAATGCGCTGCACAGCAAAGAGTGGGTGGAGGAGAGGAACAAAAAACTCATCGAATCCATGCTGGGATTGGAGAATCCAGAGATAAACCAGGGGATGGTGGATTTTTTATTGCAGGTGAGGAAATCAAAGGAAAGGCTTCTTACGAGATGATTGATATCCTTGTTGATGAGCGAGTCATAGCAACTAACGACACTATTTCAACAACATTCGCACGTAGGAGAATGTTACGGAGACTTTCCTCAGTTTTATGGTTTTGGACCATGAAGAGGAGGGCTCTGATGAGATCAGCAAAAAGGCCGCATCTCGGCGGCCACAGATGAAGGACTCCCCTACCCCCGAGATGATAAAATCCTATCGCTGCTGTATGCTCCTCGCCCCTCAAGAAGAGCTTAGCACGCACCTTCGCAGGTATTTAATTGAACAGGCGGACATAATAACAAGAGAGGTGGGTGCTGCGATTTGCATTTCCACAAAATAATCTACACCTCCGAACCGCAAAATCACCGCAAACTCACCGCGAACTCGCCACGAACTCACCGCGAACTCACCGCGAACTCGCCTCGAACTCACCGCGAACTCACCGCGATTTCCCGCGAACTCGCCGTAAACTCATAATAATCTAACAAACTTCCCCAAAACCCCCCCAAACCCCCGCCCCCCCCAATTCATAAAACAAACTACCAGCTCTTAAAAGCTTTTAATCCGACCTCACGCGCGAATTTACACCATGTCTGTCGCGTTCTATCAACGATGCTGCAACACGCGGAGATGAGCGACAAAATATTGCACATTATCGGGCGGAACCATGATGCCGTTCTTCGTTGCATTACTCCTATGCTTTCCCTCCTCTCGCACCGCCCAGTGGCCGAGTTACTCATTAATTTGGTCTCCTTCGAGGAGGTAAACGCCGGGTCACCGACAGTCCGCTGGAAATTCGTCCAAGCTCTGAGCACTTTCAAGCTATACACACGCCTCTGCGAGATTGTAAGCGGGAGTAAAAACGACTTCTGCGACGCGACATCTGGAGCGGCTGCGGATGTGATCATTGAATTGACTGGAAAGCTTTGCCTAGACGATAACGGCGAGATCCTCTTCTCCCCTTTCGGTTACGTCCCCGAGCTGATCGACGGGCTGGTGACTGCTGCCACCAGCACCGAGCTGAGTTTGGTCAGACGTACAGACTGCGTGCGCGTTCTCCTGGAAATTTTGCAAAAATCGACCCCTGAGGAGATACAACTCCCCATTCAGCAACAACAGTACATGTATATGGAACCTAAAATAACGATGGTAACAAACAAGCTGCACAGGTGAGTGAAAGTTGTCCATGTCAGTCATCGCATCCGATCGACAATGTCAGTCATTGTTGCGAGGATTATTAATTAGTAAAAGAACAATTAGCCGCTCACCTTTCTTCCCTTTCACAAAATAATACCGCGCAATTGCACATCTCTCCAACCACAGTGTCGCTGACAAGTTCCGGGAGCATATCCTCCGCAACATTCCGGTTATATGCTCTTGTCTTGCAAACACAACCGACCTTTCCCACGATGTCCTCCGAAACGTCCGGCACCCCCACACGCCCAAGGAGGAGGTCGACGAAAACTTGGAGCACAGCTTCACTGTCGTTCGCCTGCTCCTCGTCTCGATACTCGCTGAGCTCTCCGCCCACCACGACCCCAATAACCTCAACGTCTTTGCCAACATTTCTCCAGAATGCTACTCGATCTTCGTCCACTGGTTTTTCCATTACCCCGAAAATAATCTTTACAGTCACCAGTTTTACAAGCTCTTCTTCAACTGCCTCCGGAAGGACGACACCTACGGGCTCACGGCCATTATCCAGAAGAGCAAATTCGTATCCAAAATGTTGGAAGCCTTTAAGAGCGTCGGCCACGAGGAGGAGAAGAAACAAGAGGTCGTCACCAACAACAACTTCAACACGGGCCAGATTCTACTCCTCCTTAATGTGATACGGCTGCATGCATCGACATTGCCTACAACTGCCTTTATCCGGAACTATTTGCTGAATCACCAGGGCTACAAGGATTTCCTTCCCAGGCTTCGCGAAATCACCCTTGCCAACAACACAAGCAAGTTTGCCGTCCCAGAGGGCATGGACTCGACGCCCTTTTTTGGGTCTGCGGCAAACCTGGACAAGCAAGATAAGCTCCTCGGAATCGGCGTGTCCGAAGAGGGAATTGATATCGGATCTGCCTTTGCCAAGAAGCTCGGCTTCGTTGACGATGTCGAGTTTTTCGTGGAAGAGAATGGCGGCAGCGGCAAGAAAAAGAAGAAGAACAAGAAGAAGAAGAAAAAGAAGAAAGGCTCCGGCAAGACTACCGAGAGTGGAGTGTCAGCAGACCACACTGAAGAATCCCCATCAAAGGGGGATGATGATGGTGTTCAAGCAGGCGGAAGTGACGGCGAGGGCGAGGGTGAGGGCGATAGTGAGTGAATAATTTGTTAAACTACACGCTACAGCCTGTTTTAAATACTTGATACTTGAGCAAGTTTAAAATACTATTCATAGCATTGGAACAAGGAGGTTCATCTGTCTCACACTCAACACAGCATCAGCAAATCGCTGTAATGTAAAAAATCGAACTCCTCTTGATTCTAATTCTCGTTTTTTTGTGCTGTTCCTCCACACGAGGAAAAATAGCGGCTTAGCATTTGGCGATTTTGTTGGAGGAAAGAGGTATACCTGGTAACCATGATCCGACTCGCAGTCTACGCCCTATTCCTTTTTGCGCGGTTGATGGCAATACATGCATTCCCTGTTCAACCGGTGTCGAAGCAACATTTATCATTGAGTCAAGCACCGGTGACAGAATTGCGAGCCGCACCTGGCGAATTCGAAAAAAGGATGCGGGAAGACGAGATAAGGATGAAGATCAACCAGTTGAGAAAATCTGGGCGTTTGAAAGGGAGCGGTGAAAGCCAGGCGATGAAAGATAGCATGGCCTTCTTCAACAAAGAGTCACCTCTCGAAAAGTACGCTGATAAAATCAAGGCGGCACAGGCGAAGAAAAATGCCACTGCAACCTCAGCGATGAAGGTTGCTTCATCAAAAGAGCGTTTGGAGGGGTATTCATCATCATCAGCGACGACAAATTCTACCAAGAGAACAAGCGGAATCGGCGGCTCTTGGTCTCCCGAAGATGTTGGGGATGAGAATTCCACATCGTCCTACGTACCAACCCGTGGTTCGTGGGGAGCATTCGAGCGGCCGAAGGACATCAGCAAGGCATTCGGGGGCGGCAAGAGGATCGGTGCCGGGGTAACTAAAACAGACGCCGAGATTCAAAAGGAGAGGGAGAAGGAACAATCAACGGCCGAGCGTTTAAAGGCATATCGCGAAAATGCGGGTTTGGTGGTGGAGTCCGAAACTGCCAACATGAAAGAGATTAACGAAACACTGATTTTCTCCAAGTATTGCATGCGCAGGGGACTCTATAACAAGGCCGTCGAAGCGCTCGAAAACATCACAGAATACTGTAGTCAGAACAGCAAGATGGGTTCGCAGGTGTTTCTGGAGCTTGCCATGGCTCTCGAGGCTACTGGTTGTACTGAGAACGCGACAATGTTATACACATCGCTGGCCAACAGCTGCAAGCAGCCTGACGTGAAAAGAAATGCCAAACAGCTCCTCTACGGGCTCGAGGCGATGGATTTCTTGCGCATCAAAGGTGAAGATATAATATCGAAGAATGAAGCCAAAAAAGCGCAGTACGTGGATGTCAGTGTTTTGTCTCGTTTGTCAGATTTTGATGACCGGTCTTATTCCGTAACGTACGTTAACAAGGACAAGGGCTCGACATTTTATAATGAACTGACAAAGAATGTGATTCGGACTAAGAGAGAGGCGCGCCTTGTCCTTCTGCAGGCGAAGGAAAGCGGAGATGTGGCGTCGATCCGAGTCATCCAGGCTCTCAACAAGCTGTCACGAGACTTTGCCGGAAAAATTGCCTCCAAAAAATTGGTGGGGGAAGTGAAATATCGCCAAGTCGAAAGCGGCGACAGTCGATCCGACTCCGACTCCGACTCAGGCATGGAAAATACGGCGGATGGGGAATTACCTGCGTCTCTTATCAAAAGTTCTCTCGAGGGGGAATGGAAGCTGCAACTCACTGCGACGAAAACATCCAGCGAAAGTATAGTTTACTACCAAAAGGCCTGGCAAGTCTTCGAGAAGGGTATTACCGAGATGGCACTGAGTTACACATACTCGGTACCCGTAGGCCTTTTCAAGAACTACAAGGAGACGAGCGGTGTTGTCAAAATCGGAAAGGAGCAGCGCCTCTCCTTTAGGCGAGGTGAAGAAATTGGAGGGGGAGGAATTCTTGGGGGGGGGGGGGGGGGAGAAACCTTTTTAAGCGAGGTCGTCCTTCTTCTGGTTGATGACTCGCTGCTAGTGCTCCAAGATCAGGAAGGGTCTGGGAAGAAGGGTAGGTTTTACGTATTTCATAGGAGCGAGAGCGACGAGCTAAGTGGAGCAAAAGGACGCGATGAGCAATTCATGAAGCGCATCAATAGTTCTTAATCGTCGCATCACACAATTTTGTAAGTATTTTGTAGTTTGCACGACAGGGCAGTGGGACAATACAGTAGTAGTGAGTGGTAAGATTTAAACGAGATGAGATTTTGCGTCTTGCGGTCACCAAAATTCTTTAGCTTAGCTTAGCGTCGCAGTGTATTTTATTTTACCAGACCTTACGAATTCGCCTATCACATCAATTCGCCTGAAAAATTCTCCTCCTTGACAACCGTGAAGGTCGGCGGCGCCTCCTCGAATTGCTGGACCTTTCCTCTGTCACCGTCCCCAGTGATCTCCATTATCCACAGCGGGTTGACATTTCCCAAGAGTGCAACGGTCTCGTCGACCTCCTTTCCAATGGCAGCACTTTTCACGGCGGTCTCTTTGCATTTTTGGTGACTTTCGTGCGGTGCGACTTCCTCCTTGCTATTTCCATTGTCTGGGATGGGGGGAGGGATCTTCCTCTTGAGCTCCGCAGGAAGCTGGTTTAGTCTGTTATTGCCCTTTTCCAAATCGTTGAGAGGCGTGACAACTTTCGCTACCGTCTCCCCATCCTCTCCTTCCACACCAACACCAACCTTCTTTTTCTTCATCGGCTTATCGTACTTGATATCCATGAGCTCTTTCAAGCTCATCTCTGTGGTATCTTCCGCTTTCAACACCTGCAAGCTCTTGATGGCAGCATCCTTCTTCTTCACGTTGTTTGCAACCGCGGGATTGTTCTGGATGATCGTCTGCCACCTTTCGAGACACTGCCTCGCGCTCCTCTTCTTACCCGTCTTTCTGCTTGCACTGGCGCTCGCAATGTGCCAGTTGAAACCGAATGTGAGGCAAGAGGAGGCAATCTCTTCGTCCTCAGAGTCGTCAAAAGCCTCAGACTGAGGGAATGACGTCTCCTGCTCCCGCAGACTAACACCCATGGGCAGACTGATGCCACTCACAGGACGGGGAGCCGTGACACCGCTGTGTCCAGACTGCATGCTCAAAAACCCACCGCCGTTGGGACCTAAATCGACATTCGGACCGGGGTTGTTGACGCTTCTCCTAAATAGTCCCCTCATATTCTCCGCTAGCTTCAGCTGATTGTTCTCAACTTCCGCAGCATCCTTTTCTAATATCATCTGCGGTACCCTTGGGTTCTTTGACCTGCTAAATAGAACTGGAACGCCGGGACCAGCATTCGATCGCAGCGAAGTCTG
>Ga0115554_1002287_pt1 | contig 13266 bp, 9 predicted proteins | sample COGITO_mtgs_1104_3_FD_87283 | JGI IMG/M metagenome (GOLD analysis project Ga0115554, IMG submission 87283) | Pelagic marine microbial communities from North Sea - COGITO_mtgs_110404 | ecosystem: Environmental > Aquatic > Marine > Epipelagic | place: Germany:Helgoland, sampling site Kabeltonne... | reverse complement strand
TGAAGCGTAGTGGTGTCAGTGAACCATTCACTCGTAGAAAAGTAGTTAGTGGAGCAAAAAAGGCATGTCAAGGATGACACGTATCTGTTGATCATCTTGCACTACTTGCACAACGCGTCGAAGATTTTCTCCGGGCCACCGGCAATAGTGAAATCCCTGCCCAGGAAGTGGGACTTGCCATTTTGGCGCCACTCCGCGAACTCGATGAAGTGGCCTACCTTCGTTTCGCTTCGGTATATCGATCATTTGACACCCTCGAAGATTTTGAAGCCGAGATTGCCCTCCTTCGAGCCGAAGGTGAACCCACAGGAAGAGAACCGGTCCAAATTTCACGAACCAACACCTAGTTGCCTACAACAATTGAATTCCTTACAACAATTGAATTCCTTACAACAAGTAAATACTGAATCGAAAAACGAAACTTCCCGGAAGCCGCCCCAGACAGGTACACCTGCGCAGGGCATGACAACAATCCAGAAAGGCACGACCATGACACAGGCACCAGAAGCCCCCGTGATCACTTCGAAAGAGGATTTCATTCATAACACCCTTAGTGGACCAGGGCTGCATATGCAGCGGCTGTTCACCACCGAAGGTGTTCACCCGTACGAGGAAGTGACATGGGAGCGGCGTGACGTTCTGCAAAACAACTGGAAGACTGGTGAGGTTGTCTTTGAACAGCGCGGTGTCGAATATCCCGACTTCTGGACAGTGAATGCCTCGACCATCGTCACCACCAAGTACTTTCGTGGAGCGGTAGGAGCCGACAATCGTGAGTGGAGCCTGAAACAGCTCATTGACCGAGTCGTTCTGACATACACCAAGGCGGGTCGCGAAAACGGATACTTCCGCACAGATCAGGATGCAGAAATTTTTGAGCACGAACTCACCTACATGTTGCTCAACCAAGTTTTCTCATTCAATTCGCCCGTGTGGTTCAACGTGGGGACAACCGCTCCACAGCAGGTCAGTGCCTGTTTCATCCTGAGTGTTGACGACACAATGGATTCCATTCTTAACTGGTACCGCGAAGAGGGCATGATCTTTAAGGGCGGATCCGGAGCGGGACTGAACCTGTCAAGGATTCGTTCCAGTAAAGAACTTTTGCGTTCATCTGGGGGCACTGCATCGGGTCCTGTTTCGTTCATGCGCGGTGCCGATGCATCAGCTGGAACAATCAAGTCCGGGGGAGCGACCCGTCGCGCCGCGAAGATGGTTGTCCTTGACGTCGATCATCCTGATATCGAAGAGTTCATTGAGACCAAGGTGCGCGAAGAGGACAAAATTCGGGTTCTGCGTGACGCAGGCTACGACATGGATCTCGGTGGATCAGACATCTCAAGCGTTCAATACCAGAATGCCAATAACTCAGTTCGCGTTTCGGACCTGTTCATGTCAGCGGTCGAAAATGGGGAAACATTCGGATTGACATCTCGAACAGACGGCGCTGTAATTGAAAGCATTGATGCGAGGGAACTCTTCCGCAAAATGACTCAGGCAGCCTGGGCCTGCGCAGATCCCGGTATCCAGTACGACGATACAATTAACGACTGGCATACCAACCCTGAAACGGGTCGGATCAACGCTTCCAACCCATGTTCGGAGTACATGAGCTTGGACAACTCGTCATGCAATCTCGCCAGCCTTAATTTGCTTAAATTCCTGAAAGAGGATGACACTTTTGACGCTGAAGGATTTGCCAAGGCTGTTGAAATAGTTATCACGGCAATGGATATTTCGATCTGCTTCGCTGACTTCCCAACCCTGCCAATCGGTGACACCACACGTCGCTACCGGCAACTGGGCATTGGATACGCGAACCTCGGAGCTCTCCTCATGGCAACGAGCTTGCCGTATGACTCCGAAGCCGGTCGAGCATTTGCAGCAGGAATTACCTCACTCATGACCGGCACCGCTTACAAGCGAAGCGCTGAACTTGCCGGAATTGTTGGACCGTATGAAGGTTATGCACGTAATGAGTACGCTCACAAACGAGTAATGCGTAAGCATGCCGCAGCCAATGACAACATTCGTCGATTCAGCAACCTTGACGGTGACGTCACGGCTCTTGCGGTAAAGGTCTGGGAAGAGGCACTCACTACTGGTGAAGCGAATGGTTGGAGAAATGCGCAAGCCTCGGTTTTGGCTCCAACAGGAACAATTGGTTTCATGATGGATTGCGACACCACCGGCATTGAGCCTGACTTCTCCCTCGTTAAGTTCAAGAAACTCGTGGGGGGCGGTTCAATGCAAATCGTGAACCAGACGATTCCACGTGCCTTGCGCAAACTCGGTTACGCTGAAGAAACCGTTGAGGCGATTATCGAGTTCATCGGTGAAAACGGACATGTCATTGACGCGCCAGGTCTCAAGCTAGAACATTATGCGATATTTGACACAGCTATGGGTGCCCGCTCAATCACACCTATGGGTCATGTGCGCATGATGGCGGCAGTGCAGCCATTTATCTCAGGGGCGATCAGTAAGACTGTCAACATGCCAGAAGAAGCCACAATCGAAGAAGTGGAAGAGATCTACTTCCAGGGTTGGAAGCAGGGCATCAAGGCACTTGCGATCTACCGGGATAACTGCAAAGTAGGACAACCCCTCAGTGATGCCAAGGCCAAGAAGACGGATACACCCGTTGCTCCGGTTGTTGCCGCTGAGAACCCGGTGCGTCGCCGACTGCCAAAATCACGACCAAGCCAAACCACGTCTTTCTCGGTTGCAGGTGCAGAGGGTTACATGACCGCGGGCAGCTACGACGACGGGCAACTCGGGGAAGTGTTCCTTAAACTCGGAAAGCAAGGTTCAACCCTTGCCGGAGTAATGGATGCGTTCTCCATTGCAATTAGCATCGCACTGCAATACGGCGTGCCGTTGGAAGCATTCGTCAACAAGTTTGTCAACATGCGGTTTGAACCAGCAGGCATGACCGATGATCCCGATATCCGTATCTCCCAATCCATGATGGACTACATCTTCCGTCGTCTGGCATTGGATCACCTTTCATTTGAACAGCGGGAAGCACTGGGAATCTTCACCGCGGATGAACGCGCTGCAACAGTGCAACAGAACTACTCACCAGCACCGGCCGTTGACCTATCAACCAATGCTGAGGAACTCGACATTGCAGTAGTGGCTCCGGTTGCGCAGGTTGGGGAGGTTCACTCAAGTGCGGAATTGCTTGAAGCGATCACGGGTACCGCATCAGATGCCCCTCTCTGCATGACCTGTGGGATCAAGATGCGTCCCGCAGGCAGTTGCTACGTGTGCGAAGGTTGCGGGAGCACGTCCGGCTGCAGCTAAAAAGTCGCGTTAGCGAGGTATCTAACTCAATGGTGGGGTGATCTCAGGCAACTGGGTTGCCCCATCTTTGTTGTGCGACAAATTCAAACCCACTCAATTTAAGGACCCGTCCGTGTCAGTTGCACAAGAATCCATTGACAGTCCGAAGGTGGCCCACCCATGGTGGGCTTTGAGTTCTTTACTCATCGGATTGAGCATGATCATTATTGATGGCAGTGTCGTGAATGTCCTGCTGCCGGACATGGTGACTGACATTGGACTTACGCAGACCGACGCACAGTGGGTTAACTCCATTTACTCACTTATTTTTGCTTCGCTGCTGATCACGGTCGGATTGATGTCAGATCGTTTTGGCCGGCGTCTACTTTTCCTTGCTGGCATTGGCGTCTTCCTGCTGGGCTCACTGGCAAGTGGAACGGCCCAAGATCCTTCATTTTTGATTGCTTCGAGGGCTTTGCAGGCGACCGGCGCGGCCATGATGATGCCGTCTTCAATCGCTGTTATTAACGTGTTATTTACCGGTAAACAACGAGCCGCAGCCTTCGGGCTATGGGGTGCGGTGTTCGGAGGAGCCGCTGGGCTAGGTCCTCTCCTAGGTGGTTGGTTGGCGCAAGACTTCAGCTGGCGCTGGGCATTTCTCATCAATATCCCCGTTGGAATTGTGGCCGCTATTCTCGTTATCAAAACGGTTCCCGAAAGCAAGGGAAAACGAGTATCAGGTTACGACCCGGTGGGAATCGTAATGACCGCCGCGGGATTGGCACTGATTGTCTTTGGCTTGATTGAGGGTCAGTCATATGGTTGGTGGGTTGCAATCAATTCGTTCACACTCGGCCCGCTGGAACTTAGCGAGGGCGGTCTTTCCATTGTTCCATTCGCGATTGCTGCAGGGGTATTTTTGCTTTTAAGTTTTGGGGTGTGGGAACGGCACTTGATCAAAGTAGGGTCACCGATCTTGGTTGACTTCCATCTTTTCGGAATCCGCCGTTACGGCTACGGAAACGTTGTTGCACTGGTTGTTAGCTTGGGAGAGTTCGGAATTCTGTTTGTATTGCCGCTGTGGATGCAATCAGTTCATGGCACTGACCCGCTTACAACCGGCGTCATCTTGGCAACTCTTGCGATCGGCACGTTGGTCTCAGGTGGGGCCGCACGACATGTTGCAGCGTTACTTGGACCGACTCGAGTGATCCGACTAGGCATGGGACTGGAAGTGGCAGGTATTGCACTTATCGGTTTAACACTTTCAGTTGACCGTTCTCCTTGGTGGCTCGTCTTCGCACTGATCGTGTATGGCCTGGGACTTGGATTTGCATCCGCTCAGTTGACGAACGTTGTATTGCAAGACATTCCCAGTGTTCAAAGCGGTCAAGCCTCCGCAATGACGTCAACATTTAGACAAGTTGGTTCGGCACTGGGTGCGGCAATTTTGGGAACGGTCCTTTTCGGGGCCCTGGCAAGTGGGCTTACCAACGACCTCGCGAAAGACAGTTCTCTCTCGCCCAAGCAACAGGCAGCCTTGGTTGAACAAGTCGATAAGACCGCCGGTCAAGCGATCGTGGCCCTTGAACAGAAGCCAGGAATGGAAAGATACGTGGCCGAGGCCAAGAGTGCGTACACAACCGCTGCCCAAATCACGGCAGCTGTTGCGGCTGGATTCGTCGCATCGGGGTTAGCCGTTAGTTTTGGTCTCCCGCACGATGCGAATTTAGGGCGGAAAACCCGCCGCAGAGTTTCCCAGTAACTGGGAAACTCAGCGGGAAGAAATTTCTTTACTGAGTTAGGCCAAATATCCCCGAAGGTGCTGGTTCGGTGGCGTAGGGTGAGGGTCACTTGAATCTCGGCCTTAGGAGCACGATCATGCGCAGGAAAATAGCGACAGTTGGACTTGTAGCACTTGGCGCCTCACTCATGCTTGCAGGCTGTTCAAGCAGCGCGGAATCTGAGGTGACCCCAACGGTGACCCCGGCTCCGACGGAAGCCATCGAGGTAATTGCCGTTTTGGCTCAAGACGCATGTGATGACTACTTTGCACTCGACCTGATTCGCTCCCAAATAAATGGTGACACAACAGCACTGACCAAGAAGCAAAAAAAAGCCCTGCTCACTGAACTTCAGTCCGATACCGATCTCATGGTGGTCTCGATTGATTCAGCCGTGATCGGGGGAGAGCTGCCAGCTAAGGCGTTGGCCAATGCTGAGCGGATTCAGAACAATGTCAATAAGGCAAACCCCAAAAAGGGGACCGACGGAATTACTGCAAAATCGCTGAAGCGGCTCAATCTGTCATCGGAACGGATTGAACGATATTGTGTCGCCGCTGGCAATGACCTTCCAATTGACAACATCAATGCTCGCAGCTAACTAGATCAGCCCGATAGGACTTATAAGCCATATTGGCCTTTAAGAACTCGTTGTACTCGGCGTGAAAGGTTCAGTAGTAGGAAACGGGTGCTCAGGATCGCGCCCGGTGAGATATTTGGCCACCGAATAAACACCACCCGCAATGGGAACTGCTATGAGTGCCCCAACGATGCCCAGGGCAATACTGCCTGCGGCGATTGCCAAGATGATGGCGAGTGGGTGCAGATTAACCGCCTTGCCCATGACTAGTGGTTGAAGAACATCGCCATCAAATGACCCCACGATTACGGTCAGGACAATAACAAGCAGAGCAATTACCGGTCCGCGTTCGGCCAGAGCCACGACGGCGGCAAAGAACGTGGCAATTGGAGCTCCAATAACGGGGATAAATGCACCTAGGAAGACGACCGCTGCCAGTGCGGGAGCCAGTGGTACTTGCAAGATAGTCAAACCAATGAAGACGAGTACGGAGTCTGCGAAAGCAATCACAACAATGCCACGCGTGTAGCCGGAAATCGAACCCCAAGCCAAACGACCCGAAATATTAACCGGTTCCTCAACTCTTTCTGGAAGCCAGCCGACGAACCAATCCCAAATCTTGTTGGGAGTTAGCAGGAAGAAAATCACTCCGAAAATGAACACTGAGCCAGCAATCACTAGGGTTCCGATCGAACCCAACGAGTCCAAAAGGCCCACTGCAATTCCTTTGGCGGCGGTCTCCGCGAGGGTTTGCGCTTGTGACAGCAAGTTCGACAAATTGTCATCACTGAGTTTGAGCGGACCGTTTTGGAGCCATTTCTCGATTTCACTGAGCCCCGCCGTCAAGCTAGAGAGTAATTTTGGCCCCTCAGCCACCGAAGATGAAATAACGACGAAAAGAATCGCAAAAATTGCCGATGTAATAAGGATTAGTGCCAAGATAATCGAGAGCACTTTGGGCCAGACCTTGTGAAGTAGATTCATGACCGGTTGGGTCCAAGCGGTAACTAGCATGGCGAAAAAGAGTGCGAATACAACGGGAAAGATCGCGCCTAAGCCGACAACAATCACGGCGAAACCCGCAAGAATAACTAAAAGGCGCCAGATGAGTCCTGCCGCGGTTTTTAAGGTATCTGGTACTCCATCAGTCGTGGGGGCGGGACTGGACATCAGTTTCCTTACTAGTCGATTCGTACGTGGCCGTGCGGTGTTTCAAAGGTAACGGCATTCACGCCGAAATCACCGGCTTCTGGGTCATTGATCCAGGTAATTAAATTGGTCAGAGGGGAGAGTTGCGCAGCCATTGGGCCCAGATCCTGGGTGGGACAATTGATTTCAATGCCCAACACCTTGATTCCGGTTCGTTCTCCGCCAAAAGCAGGATGGTGCTCTCGTGGAGTGTCCCACTGGACAAAGAATGGTGATTGAGGATGCTCCATGGTGTCTAAGACGCCCAGTTGGCGCCAGTGAAGATCCACGCCATCAGGGCGGATACGACGCCCAGGTGCTGCCGGGCGGCCAATGACTTTCTCTGCGGGGCCCATATCTTCCGTGGCCACAACCCAAGACATCCAGCCACCGCCAGCCTCGGCTCGAGCAGCGACGGCTCGACCGAATGGTGCATTTTGTGCAGAAGGGTGATCCAGTGCACTAACAACTTCGATATAGACACCATGTGCGAGCGGCAAAGTGAAATTGCGTGTGCCAAAAGAAGGGTGACGCCCACCGTCTACGAAGGTATTTCCAAGGTCAACCCCGATCCGTTGGACAACGTCAGCGAGTTCGCTACTTTGACAGGCATAAGAGATGTGATCAAGCCGCATGGCGACATCCTGCCCAATGCCCCGTACAGTTGTGACGTCACCCCCATGTCGCCAAAAAATTGCCGAACTTGTGGCACAGTACGGTGGTGGAGTCAAATGCGAGTGAACCTCAAAAGTCGAATAATCCCGGTGGGCTTGATAAAAAGAAATCCATCATTCTGGGGTTAGTTGGTTTGGTTTTTATAGTTATTATTTTTTGGAAAGTAATCCCTCAAATCGGGAGTTACTCCGATGCATTGACCGCACTCAAGGCAATGAGTTCCCTCGCGATTGTTTTGATCGTCGCATGTGTGTTGCTCTACTTGTTGACGTATGGCCTTCCATTTATGGCGGCAACTCCAGGGCTCAAGTACTGGCGTTCACAGCAGGTGAATCAGGCTGCATTTGCCATTAGTAACGGTGTGCCAGGTGGAGGAGCAGTCGGCTTGGCGGTTCAGTTCGGCATGCTCAGCACATTCGGGGTGGCTGGGACCAGCGCTACTGCGGCAATCACGGCGGTCGGATTGTGGAGCACCTTTGTCACACTGTTTTTCCCGGTTCTCGGTGTAGTGGCAATCACTATCTTCGGGCTCGGTGGCGACGCACACGCACTGACCGGACTGCTCGGAATTGGGATTTTGGTCGCCGTCGTTTCTGTTTTTGTGCTCGTCATGAGGTCTGAATCATTGGCAGTCAAAATTGGCGCGTTCGCGAATCGCTTGATTAAACCACTGCGAAAGCGTATTAAGGCATTAGCGACAATTGATCTGCAAGCGCCGATCGTGAAGTTTCGGGCAGATATGTATGAAGTTCTCAAAAAAAGATGGGGTGCGCTTACGGCAGCTCAAATTGCCGTCTCGTTCACTCAGTTTTTGATTCTTTATGTCGCATTGCGGGGGGTTGAGGGTTGGGATAGTGCCGGAACTTCATTCGCCGCGGCATTTGCCGCGTTTGCGATTGCTCAGATCGGGCTAATGATTCCGATTACACCGGGGGGATTGGGTACGGTTGATGCAGCCCTTATCGCACTACTGGTTGGCTTCGGTGCATCTACTGGTGCGGCCACGGCTGCTGACCTGGTGTGGCGGGCCGCGAGTTTTATCCCGCAAATTGGGATTGGGGTGGTTGCGTTGATCGCTTGGTACCGCAAGGCGGGCCAAGCTCTGGCTCAAGCATCTCGCAAGTAACAAGTGCTCAGAAACTAGGGCTGGTTCTCGACCACGAGGGCGATCTTTGGGAACAAATTCGTGTCCTGCTCGACCCTCCTGAATGATACCCACTATTGTTGCGTTAACCCGGTCGTCGCGGGAGGGGAAGCCTTCGGCGGCCGGGTCTTTTCATGCGGTTAATCACAAGAAAAATGTTCTAAGCGGGGAGCCATCCAGATGATTCAGACGCAAGCTAAAAAGTGGGCATCATTTGTTGGAGTTGGTGACAGTTTCACCGAGGGTGTTGCTGACCCCGGTGTCAATGGAAATTACCACGGTTGGGCAGACCGTCTGGCCGCAACGCTCGCCGACACGTACTGCACACCGGACTCGCCCCTCAAGTACGCAAACTTGGCAATCCGCGGCCGAAAACTACCTGAAATGCTCAGCGAGCAAATTCCTCGGGCCCTTGACCTGAATCCGGAGCTAGTGTCTTTCGCCGGGGGAATAAACGACGCAATGCGTAGCTCATTTGATCTAAATGTGAAGGCCACTGAAATTGAGCGAGCGGTCCGCGAACTTCGCTCCGGCGGGCATGACGTGCTTCTCTTTGCATTCGGTAACCCGGCCCGAACCTCAAAATTGCTCGGCATGATCGGGCATAGATTCGCTGGGCTTCGATCAGCAACTGTGGCTATCGCGAAGGCGTATGACTGCTACTTAGTGGATTTCTGGGATCTTGAAAATTTCGATGACCCTCGATTCTGGGACGCAGATCGGCTTCACCTCAATCCCAGTGGGCATGACCTCGTTGCAAAAGCGGCGATGCACTCACTGGGCTGGGGCAACGATGATTGGTTGAAAATTCCCTCGGACCGACCTCAACCGAACCTGCCTGAGCGCATAATGGGCAACGCCAGGTGGGCAAAGAATCATGGTGGGCCTTGGGTCAGCCGCAGGCTTAGAGGGGTGTCCTCGGGTGACGGTATATCGGCCAAGTATTGGGACTACATTGATGTCTTTCCACGCGTGTAGCCAGCGCTTCCGTAGGGTTATTCACAATTCCCGTTAGTGGTGTCAAGGGATCCACAGAGTGGCTATGTCATCTCCCGAAATCTCTTGACGTGTAACAGATTTATCGCATGACGCTCACAATGCAATCACATGAAACAAAGATTGAAGCTGCTACAGAGGTACTCAAGCAGATGATCAAGGCTTTCAGCTTCTACCCGGCTAACAGCCTGATAATCCGATGGATGAGATCCGGCGAGGTTGTACTCACGCAGAGGGCAGACGTGGACGCCTTTCTTGAACCCGGGGCATTGGATGAATCAGAGGTCGCACTTTTCGTCGAACCTGGCAAAAGTTACCTGGCCGAACAGGCGCTAATTGTTGTGTGTATGTACGAGATGGACAACCGAATTCAGCAAGGCATAGCGGCGATGGAAAGTGCCCTTAACAACGCCGAGATCGCGTTAGTTGAAGCGTTCGTGATTGTTGGGGAGCGCATGCACTCGCAGGAGTGCGATGAGAATTGTGATCCGCACGTCACACTGTTTGGCTCAGAATTCCCCACCGGCAGTAATGACAGAGCCGCACGGGCTCAGGCGTGTCGTAGCGATAACGCTCAGCTCATTGACCCCGAACTGTTCCCGCATGCGCCAGACGAGCAGGTGATCACGGAATGGCGCAGCGCCGAAAGTGAGTTTGCCCGACAACTGTTCATTGGGGATCAAGGGCCGATCTCGAATTTGGATTGCGCAAGGCTCGCTGTTGCTATGGCGGATTTGCGCGTCCGCGACTCGATTCTTTGGGACATGGCGCACGAAGTCTTCAACCTTGAGCATGCCGCGCAACTCTTGACAGGACTCCTTCCAAGATTGGACACGCCCAGAGGCGCGCCTGTTGCCACTTCTGCGGCGATTTGCTGGTGGTTACAGGGAAACGGGGCAATCGCAAATATGTGTATTGATCGAGCATTCCTTGATAGCCCCGGTTATTCCCTGGCAACCATGGTTCGAGCTGCCCTTGACTACGCGCTGCCGCCGACCTTTTGGCTAGAGGGTGTTAATGCCCTCACCAGAGAACAGTGTCTTGCCGGAATTGATCCCGAATAAATCTGACCATGTGTCGCGCGTTCTCGGATATACGGTTATAGTTCGTGCTAGGTCAAGAGTCCAGCGTTAAGCCCCGGCTAGCTAGACGGCAACCCTCCACCGCGGTGGGGTGCTCCCGGTGGAGACCCGGTCACACACGTTGTGGCAAGCGCGGGCCTAGCAAAAGGCGAAGCCCCAGAGTGATTGAGGGCGCTTATGTGCTGCTGTTGTACCGCACCTCCACCTGAGTTCGAGCGAATTCTGCTCAGCGCAGGCCCAGGTGGAAAAGGTGCGCTAATGCGTGAAGTCATTTGCCAACCACACAAATTCTAGGAGATAAACATGACGGATCAATGGACGTTCGAAACACAGCAAATCCATGCAGGACAAAACCCCGATGAAGCAACGGGTGCCCGTGCACTCCCGATTTATCAAACAACCTCATATGTCTTCAAGGACACCGAACATGCGGCAAACCTTTTTGCGCTCAAGGAATTGGGGAATATTTACACGCGAATCATGAACCCGACCCAGGCCGCCGTTGAAGACCGAATTGCGGCCCTCGAAGGTGCTGTTGGCGCCTTGCTTGTTGCCAGTGGCCAAGCCGCCGAAACCATCGCAATACTTAACGTCGCAGAGGCCGGTGACCACATTGTTTCCAGCCCAAGCTTGTACGGAGGTACCTACAACCTCTTTAACTACACGCTGCCCAAGCTCGGCATTGAGGTGTCATTCGTTGAAAACCCAGATGACCTCGAGTCTTGGAAAGCTGCCATTCGTCCCAACACGAAGGCCTTTTTTGCTGAGACACTCTCAAATCCGCGCAATGACGTTTTGGACATTGCTGGAGTTGCCTCGGTCGCACACGAGTACGGCGTACCCCTGATCGTTGATAACACTGTGGCAACGCCGTATCTGATTCGCCCAATCGAGTTTGGCGCCGATGTAGTGATTCACTCGGCAACCAAGTACCTCGGTGGACATGGAACATCGGTCGCTGGCGTAATTGTCGATGCCGGAACATTTGATTACGCACAAAATCCGGATCGCTATCCCAACTACAACCAACCAGATCCTAGTTACCACGGTCTGGTGTATGCCCGGGATCTTGGCGTCGGTGGGGCGTTCGGGGTGAACCTGTCCTTTATCCTCAAGGCTCGTGTTCAACTCTTGCGTGACCTAGGTGCTGCTGTGTCTCCCTTCAATGCTTTCCTAATTGCACAAGGAATTGAAACTCTCTCGCTGCGTGTTCAACGACACACGGAAAATGCTCTTGCCGTTGCCCAGTGGCTTGAAGGTCGCCCAGAAGTTATTTCAGTCAACTATGCAGGACTTCCTAGCAGTCCCTGGTATGCCAACGGTCAGAAATATGCACCAAAAGGAACCGGTGGAGTTCTCAGTTTTGAAATCGTGGGCGGTATCGAAGCGGGTAAGAAATTTGTCGAGGGGCTGCAATTGCACAGTCATGTAGCCAACATTGGAGATGTCCGCAGCTTGGTTATTCACCCTGCGTCCACTACTCACTCTCAATTAACTCCGGAAGAACAACTTGCCGGTGGCGTTACTCCTGGTTTGGTGCGACTTGCAGTTGGTATTGAGGGCCTATCAGACATTTTGAATGACCTCGAAATTGGATTTGCGGCAGCAAAGCAATAGATGCCCCCGATATACGACGCACTTAGTTATGACGGAGAGCCTCCCGCCAGCGCAGGCTGGCGGGAAGGCTTCCCCGTTGGGAATCGACTTTTCTGCGATATTGGTAGGTTCACTACCGATTCGAATTTCGAATTTGACAACGTGCGCGTGGCTTATCAAACGTGGGGTGAACTCAATGAGCAAGGAAGCAATGCGATCTACATTGCACACGCGCTCACAGGAGACTCCCATGTAACAGGGGATTCCGGGTCAGGCCACATTACGGGTGGATGGTGGAACTCACTCGTCGGCCCCGGTGCGCCAATAGATACGAATACATACTTTGTCGTTTGTGCAAACGTGCTCGGCGGTTGCCAAGGGACAACTGGCCCATCAAGTTATGCCCCGGACTCTAAAGAATGGGGAGCACGGTTTCCGGTTATCACCATTGCTGACATGGTTCGCGTGGAATATGAACTCATGAAGTGCCTTGGAATAGACTCTTTTGTGCTAATGCTTGGTCCCTCACTGGGTGGCATGCGGGTGCTGGAATGGATGCTCCGTTACCCGGACGCGGTTCGAGGTGGGTTGGTGTTGGGGTCGACAGCCGCGGTGATCGCCGACGAAATTGGAATTCATGCAACTCAGATTGCCGCGATTGAACTGGATCCACATTTTGCGAACGGGGACTACTACGAGTCTCCCATCGGACCAGTAGCAGGCATGGGCCTGGCTCGAAAAATCGCTCACTTGTCGTATCGCAGTGAGAGCGAGCTTAATATGCGTTTCGGCCGGGCGGTTCAGGGTGATCTGTTACCGGCAGAAGGCGGCCGTTTTGCAATCGAGTCTTATCTTGACCATCATGCTGACAAACTTGGACGGCGTTTCGATGCTAATACATATATTGCCCTGACTCGAGCTATGAGCCTATTT
>Ga0115554_1002272_pt1 | contig 13307 bp, 10 predicted proteins | sample COGITO_mtgs_1104_3_FD_87283 | JGI IMG/M metagenome (GOLD analysis project Ga0115554, IMG submission 87283) | Pelagic marine microbial communities from North Sea - COGITO_mtgs_110404 | ecosystem: Environmental > Aquatic > Marine > Epipelagic | place: Germany:Helgoland, sampling site Kabeltonne... | reverse complement strand
AGAGAGAACGAACGCGCAGAGAGAGCAGCGACGGTTCGTTGTTTCCATTTTGGATAAAGATTTGGATATCTTAAATGAGCGGAGGAGTTGATGATATCGATGTTGACATCGACGACCACCGTGATCATCGAAACAACAACAACATGAACGATTCGACGACGACGATTGAGATTAAACACGGGAAAGCTTCAATCCACATCGAAATTTCCAAGCGGAGTACCATTCGTGAGCTGAAAAGAAAAATTGAACGAGAAACCGGCATCGAGCCGATGAATCAAAAGATGCCGAATTTGAAGCTCGGAAAACACTTAGCGCCGGACGAAGCGTCGATCGAGAGCTTGGGGAAACTGCCGAATAAAGTGATGTTATTAGGGAAATCGACGAAAGATGTGACTGAGTTGAAGAATTTGGAGAAGGAAATGCTGGAGAAAGCGCCGGAGATTTTGGATGATTTCGAAAGCGACGTGTTGGATTCGGAGCCTTTGTTGTGTTACGCGGATCCGGTGTACGTGGCGAGGTTAGCGGCGAGGGTGGAGAAGTATAAAGGGTTGAGTCCGTTGAACGAGACGAGAGAAGGGAAGAAATTGTTGGTTTTGGATATCGATTACACGTTATTTGACCACCGAACGCCGGGTGAGAACGCGCAAGAGTTGGCGAGGCCGTATCTGCACGATTTTTTGTCGAGCGCGTATAAGAGGTACGACATTGTCATCTGGAGCGCGACGAGCATGTTATGGGTTAAAACGAAAATGCAAGAATTAGGTGTGTTATCGCATCCGAGCTATAAGATCTTAGCGTTAGTGGATTCTGGATCTATGATTACCGTCCAAACTAAAGAACGAGGCATTTTCAATTGCAAACCGCTCGGATGGATTTGGGCGCAACCGTGGAGCCAAGAGCGAGGGTACGATTCCAGCAATACCATCATGTTCGACGATTTGCGCAGAAATTTCGCCATGAACCCATCTTCCGGGTTGAAAATTAAACCCTTTCGAAACGCGCACACGAGCCGAGCGACCGATAACGAGTTGAAAAAGTTGAAAGTGTACGTCGATATCATCGCGAGAGAAAACGTAGATTTCAAAACGTTGGACCACAAAAAATGGGAGCGATACGTGTTGAAAGCTTTAAAAGAAGGAAAGTTATCAGAGCACGAGGCAAAAGAAGTGAAATCATTTTGGCCAAACAGCACGGTCGTTCGCGAGTTGTTGGCCAATCAGCAACCCGGCGCTGTTGCTGCTCAAACTGGAAACCAACAACAACAACAACAACAACAACAACAAGAGCAAAGAGAGGAGACCGAAGACGGGGGTCAACGTCAACAACAACAAAAGCAGCAACAACAACCCAGCGGAGGAGGAGAAAAAAGAAGCGGCGGTAGAGACGAGCAATAGAGCAGAGATCTGCTCGTCGGGAGAAAATTAATGAGCAATTAGAAAGAAAGATATACTAATAATAAACACGAGCGCAAACGCACGCCGAGCAGCAGCAGTTGTAATTTATCTCATCAAACGTAAGTCTAAAAGGCGGCAGAAAAAATATCATCTCACGCACATATTAACAACAACAACAACAAAGATGATGATGATGATGATGTCGTCAACTCCCAAGGCATCAGCGGCGGCAAAAAATGCAATCATCACGAACAGATCTTCGGGACGCGGGAAGGTGACGACATCGTTTACGTCGTCGAGCGCGATGGCGAGAAGAGTTTCATCCGCCGATGATGGATTTAATCCAATCGGACGACGACACAGAGGAAAAGTTTCATCAACGTCCGCGAGAACGGCGACGACGACGACGGCGAAAAGAGCAGAAAAAGAAGAAGAAAACGAACAACAATATCAAATGAGTCAAAAGCGAGTGCTCATTACCGGGTCCACGAAAGGTTTAGGCTACGAACTCGCCAACCAATTTTTACAGGAAGGCGATCGAGTGTGCGTGACTTCTCGTTCAGAGGCGAATGTGAACGATGTCGTCCTCGAGTTGCGCGCGAGATACGGCATGGAAAACGTGTGCGGGATCGCGTGCGACGTGTGCGATCACGAACAAGTATCAGAACTCTCGAGATATTGCGTAGAAAACTTTGGTGGGATTGATTTTTGGATCAACAACGCCGGGACGAACGGGTACGAGTACAACGATATCATCGATCAGGATCCGAGCACGATCGAAGAGGTGGTGAAGACGAACGCGCTTGGGACGTTGCTGTGTTGTCGAGAAGCGATGAGAACGATGGCGGCACAGAAGGATGAGAATATTATTGGATATCACATATTTAACATGGAAGGAGCGGGATCGGATGGGATGGAAACGAGAAAATACGCCGCGTATGGATTCACCAAAGCCGGATTGAGCCAACTGACGAAAACGTTAAACAAAGAGATGAGTTCGAACGAAAAGATGAAAGATAAAATGATTAAAGTGCACACGGTCAGTCCAGGGATGGTGTTTACGGATTTAATTTCCAGTGGGAGGTACGCGTTTGGCAAGCAAGGACGAATGTTCGTCAACGCGTTGGCAGAACCGGCCGATGTGGCCGCTTCCGGGGTGGTGAGGAAGATCAAAACTGAGCTCGGGAATTCGCGAGGGAAGAAATCGTTGGCGATTAAACTGTTGACGCCGGATGTCGCGGTGGTGAAATTATTCAATCGATTCGTCAAGCAAATTGGCAAAGATAGGTACTATCCCGAAGAAGACGACGAGTGCGAAGACGTGCGGACGGAATGCATCGTCCCCGGTGAGTCCGTGCAGAGCACGATAGTGCCCGAGGCACAAATGAAATTAGACGACGACGTGCACGAAGAGATTAAAGAGGTTGAAGTCTCGAAAGAAGAAGTTCAAGAGAACTTGAGCCGATAGAAAAACATAATAATGATATAAATGTATGGATGAGTGTGTGGTGGTGTTGGATTTGCGCGCGCGAATAGATGCTGTTGTATGTGTATATGTGTAACTACTTTTTATGAAAACTTTTTTTTTCTTCTTTTTCTTCCCGTCCTTTTCTCTCACTCTGAGCTTGAGCCTTCCGCCGCAAGCGTAAATCTCTCTCTCTTTCTCTCTGTTTACTTCTTTCGCATCTCTTCGTTCATGCACTGCGAACACTTTGGAATGGGCATAGAAGCTATTGGCATGAAGGGCACAAAGCATGTCTTTTCGCATTTTCCACAGTTCCCTTGATACAAGCGCTGGCCAGAAATACTCGAGTGCTTCGTTTTCGTCCATCCCGATCTGGGCTCCACCGGCGGTCGCACATCTTCATCGGCGTCGAGCATCTTCTTAGTACCCATAAATTCACCCAATACAGCACCCGCGGGAGAAATGTCAATCTTCTTCTTCGCCGGCGCGCCAAAATCTCGTTCGCTCTTGCGCATGACAATTTTTCCTTCGTTGTTGAAAAAATTTTCAACCGTGAATAAGCCGCCGCTCTCGATGGTCTCCTTGGCCTCGAGATCGTACCATTTCTTAAACGTCACGACCGCATACATTTGATCCGCCGCGTGTTTAGTCGGCCTGACGGTAACGTCGATAATTTCTCCGAACGGCGCTAACTCTTTTAAAACAATCTCTTCCGCAAGTTTATGCGCGTTCTTTTGGCGCTTCAGGTAGTCCAGTCGATCTTTCTCCGGCATCTCCTTCACGTCTCTGATATCTGAATACGATACGTCCAAACCAGCGGCTTGGTAGACCTCATCTAAGACGTTCTCGGGCAAATTCGGAATGTTCACTTTCGGTCCTTCGTATGTAAACCCTCCAGACGATGGAGCGGTCGCGGCAGAGGTGGCCACGCGAGAGGTTGATGTTTTCTTACCCTTCACCTTTACATCTTCCTCGTCCGGCGCCGCGGCGCGTTTCTTTTGCTGTTGCTGTTGCTTCTTAATCGCACTGCGCGGCTCGATCCATTCGTGCATTTTCGCTTGCTTTGCCGCTGCCGCCACCACGGTGCCATATAAAGGTGGTTTCCCAGTTCCAGGAGTAACTGGAACTAACGCATTCGCGTAGGCCATCTCCGCTCTTCTTTCGCTCGATCGAGCGACATACTCTTCCTCTTCCTCTTCTTCTTCTTCTCTTTCTTTTCTCGCTTCTTCGTCTTCTTCAATCTCAACCGGAGATACCGGAGATCTCTTCGCGCCATACTTGTACGAATACGAAATGTGCTGCCCATCTGGTGTCCCCGGAGACATTGGCCGTTGATCTCGCTTTTTATGCTTCGAAGAGGCGGTGACCGCGACGGCGGCGGCGGCGCGCGAAGTTTGCACGGCTTGCAACTGTTTCAACGTCGCTTCGAATTGCGCGCTGTATTCTTCCGCCCCGCCCGTCGCCGTTCTCGGTCGTTGCAGTTGCGATGACGGTGCTTTCGGGCCGTCTCGACGTAACCATGGCTGATCGACAGAACCGATAATCCGCGCTTCCATGAAGGCGCTTTCTAAAGATTGCAAGCCGATGGCTCGATACGCGCGATTCACGCCGCGCTTTGACTTCATGAACGTACAAATCAAAGCGCAGTTTCCAATTTGAAGAGAAGATGTTCCGGAAGAAGAAGAAGGAACAATTGATGTCGAAGACGCGCTTTTATCACCATCGCTACTCAAAGCGTTATAGCTTTCGTGATCGATAAATGTCAAAGGAAGGACCATGCGCGTCTCCCCCGGTTGCCGAGGCCCGTATAATCTCGTAAACGTCAAAGCAGCTTGCTTCGGATCCAACTTGCAAATTCTTTCCGCTCGATTGATCGCCTCTTTCGCCGATATTCTTCGCAAATACTGCGAGTTCAAAAGATTCTTCGGCAAAAATGAACTCACCAACGATAAATCGTCCAACTGTTCCCAAAAAGAGGCGTCCACGTCCAACGCGGCGTGCGCGTCGTAGACCAAATCTAAAGGATCGTCGTAAAAGATAGCCGGATCTGGCGCGCGCATCAAAGGCTCGATGTAATTCCACGGCATGTTTGGATCTCTCAATCGATCTTTCGTCACAAACGCGACGAGCTCGTACGGATGTTGTTGATAGCGCTGCGTTTGACCGCTCGCGCCTCCCAAAACCTCTCTCGCTTGCAACACGCAATACAACTCGTTCTTCTCCTTCTTCGTCAACAACCCGGTGTGGAAAGCTACGAACACCGCTCTTCCTTCGTCGGAAAAGCACTGAATGACTCTTCCAATTTCCACTAACCGTAAGAAATACGCGTTCAAATACCCTCTCAACAATCCTAAATACGGCGGCGTAAACGACCGGTCCTTCGCCGCGAGCGACACGTCCCGGCAGTTCCAGTCGTGCCAATCGATCGCATCGGACAGTTCTCTCAGCGACATCGCTCCACCATACGCCTCTCTCGCGTCTGGATCTGGGTGGAACCGCATGTTATATCCTCCTTCTTGTTCCGAGGACGTGTGCACGTCATCGATCGAAGCGAACTCGTTCAACCTCGAAGGCTCTATTTCTTGACTTTCGTGCGAAGGATGATCGATATCCCACCCGGACAAGGCGATACCGTACGGGTTAAAATACGCTCGCATCCCGAGCTCGCCCATGATTTGATTATTCTCCGCGGCTTGCGCGCACCACCCAGCGGCTACCACGTGCGAAAAGAATTGTTGAGACTGTTGTTGCGTCGTCGTCGTCGTCGTCGCCTTCTGTTGCTGTTGTTGCTGCAGTTGCGGCGATGATGACGACTGCGCGTGTTGCTGCCCGGAACCACCACCTTGACCACCACTCAACGAGAGCGAAGAAGGAGAAGAAAGTTTCGTCGAAGATTGTTCCCCTCGTGTGTGTTGCGCCGCGGGGTTTTGCTGCGTCTGCGTTTGCTGAAGCTGAAACGACGAGAGAAAGTCAACTCCGACTTGGTGCTGCAAAATATGCGATTGGTGAGAATAATACGGCGTCGCTGACGCAGGGGAGGATATGTTTGCACCCCCGTACTGACCACGACCACCACCACCACCCGCGCTTTCCTCGGAGGACGCGCTCGTGCTGCTCATCTTTCCCTCTCTCTCTCTCTGGTAAAGTGTCGTCGCTCGAGAAAGCGCGCGCGCCTAAATGTAAAGAAATTGCGCATGTAATTTGCACAAAACCACCTTTAAAAAAAAAAACGTTCGTTGGAGAGAAGTTTGTTCTTTTTTCGAAAACAGTTGAAAAAAGAAAAAAAAAGAAAAAAAAGAAAAAGAGAAGAGACCAGCACAGAGAAATTATTGAAATCCCTCTTTTTCCTCTTCTTTTATTCTGTTCTCTGTCATGTCTGTTGTCTGTCTCTCTGTCTGGTGTTTAGGCATTTTGTCTCTCTCGTATTTTGCCCCCTTTTGTTTTGGTAACACAAAAGTACTTTCTCCATTAAAAAAGCGCTCTCTCTCTTTCTCTCGCTCTAAACTCTCTCGCTCGCGTTTGCTCGCTCTCTCAGCGGGTACTTCCTCCCACGCTTTCTCTCGCTCTCCTTTTGTTGTTGTTGTTGTTGTTGTTCTCGAGAGTGTTGTTCTTCTTCTTCTTCTTCTCTCATCGATAAAGGAAAGCATTTGTTGGGACATCAGACAACAAAAATCCCCTACTCCTGCGAGAAGAAGAATATCGAAGAGCTGCGCGCTGATAAAGAAGAGAAAGAAGAGATAAAGAAAAGATAAAGAAGATGACGTCAACCTCGTACAACACGAATACTAACAACAAAATAAACGAAAACCTCCACGACTCCACGTACGAACCCGTGAACGATAAACTTCTCGGATCCGGCTCGTACGGGTTGACGAAACTCATGAGGGAAAAATCTACGGGCAAACAATACGCGATTAAATACATCGAACGAGGCGATAAGATCACCGAACACGTGAGACGAGAAATTGTGAACCACAGAAACTTGAACCATCCAAACGTGGTGAAATTTAGGCAGTGTTTACTCACGCCGACGCATTTAGCGGTCGCGATGGAAGCCGTCGGCGGAGGCGAACTGTTCAGTTACGTCCAACAGCAAGGGAAGTTTAACGAGTCGCAGGCGAGGTATTTTTTCCAACATCTCATCAGCGGAGTGGAGTATTTACACAACATGAGGATTTCACACAGAGATTTGAAGCTAGAAAACACTCTGGTGGATTTGAACGAGACGCCGACGCTGAAGATTTGCGATTTTGGGTTTAGCAAAGGTGGGTTTGATTCGCAGCCAAAGACGCAAATCGGGACGCCGGCGTACATCGCGCCCGAGGTGTACGCCGGAGTGCAACCGTACGATGGACAGGCAAGTGACGTGTGGGCGTGCGGGGTGTTGTTGTACGTGACGTTGGTTGGGAGATACCCGTTTCAAGATCCGAAAGATCCCGGGAGTAGTCATAAGATGATGCAAAGAGTGTTGAGCGGCACGACGGAGATTCCGAGTTCTTTGAGCGAAGAGTGTAAGGATTTGATGGGGAAGATTTTCGTGACCGATCCGAAAAAGAGAGCGTCGATTGAGGATATTTATATGCACCCGTGGTTTCGGCACGATTTGTCGCCGAATGTGCCGCTTGGAAACACGCAACCCGGGCCTGCAGATGGGGACATGTTGAAGGAGCTGCAATCGCTGGAGGAGATCAACGCCATCGTGGACGCCGCGAAAGTCGCGCCGAAGAAACCAAAAGGTAGTTGGGGGTACGACGATGACGACGACGATGATTGCGATCACATGGGTGGGTCTGGAGATTTAGGCGGGTCGTTGGATGTTGATTATTAAAGAGAATCTATTTAAAAGTAATAAAAATACCTGAGTTGAACGTGCGTTAAAACAGAAGAAATAAATAATCTGGTGATACTCGTGCTCTCTCTCGCTCTCACCCTCGGCACAACCATCGTCGTCTACGCATCGTTAAAATCGGTTCTCCGGTCGACTCGCCAACCACGTCTGAATGCCTGGCAAATTCTCCACGTTTTCAATCACTTTATTCATCTTCGGGCAACTCTCTCTCGCTTTCTCCGCTCTGGCGGCGTCGTCGAACGTTTGCGTCATCGTCACGTACAAAACCACATCCGCCAATGACACTTTATCACCAACCACAAACCCTTCCTCACCATTTTCAATCACTTTTTCTAGTCGTTCGCACCATTTTGTCATGTCTTCGTTGTACCATTTCTCCTTCTTTGCAATCTGGTCGTCGTCCGGCGGCGCGAACGGGTTCCCTCTCACTTTCGCCCACGCGTCTTTAACATCTCTCACGTGCTCTGCAAACGCGTCGATTCTCCAACTCTCCGCCATATTTTTACCGTACAAACCTAAATCTCTCGCCACGTACCGTTCGATCGTTTTCGATTGTCCCACAGACATCCCAGAGTGTTCTAAAATCGGCAACCTATCCAGATTTTGCTTAAACAACCCGCGTTCTTTATCCAACGGATGTTGCTTTTCAATCGTCGGCTTGTTCTCCACCATGTTAAATTTGTATCTAAAATCCTCGTAATCGCACTCCGCGGCTGCAAATAACGTTCGAATCACCTCCGCCGCGCCTTTCGCGTCGAAGTATCTCAGAACCGCTTTCGTCTTGCGCAACGCGTTCGTTTTGTCTCTTTTGTGCGCTTTGACAATCGCAATCGCGCCGACAAAACCAACCACGAACGCGAACGGTTGCGAAGAGACGACCGCGTTGGAAACGTGTAAGAAATCCGGCGTTTGTGTTGTTGCACCACTATCGATTGCCATTTTCGAGGACGATTGTTGTTTCTTCTTGTTCGAAGCTTTCGGCGCGAGTTGTTCTTTCGCCTTGGCGGCTTCGATTGGAACAACAACGTGAGTCACTTTCTTCTTAAACGACGACGCGTAAAGAAGTTGACGTCCAGAGGATGAAGAAGTATACGCCGAGGAGGCTCTGAAACTCGTCGTCGACGATGCGGATAAGAGTAACGACGACATTTAAAGAGGAGGAAAGTAAAGTGTTTTGTGCGTAATTTTGTGAAGAAGTTTTTATCTTCTTGGACAGTCTAAAACCAAGAAGTCTTGCTCTTTACTTTAATAACTAAAAACTACGTATAAATACTACCTTCTGGAGCGGTGGTACCACCAAAACCCGCGTTGAAGGATTGGTGGTCGTGATGATGATGATCTTCTCCTCCTCCTACTCGTGGTTCTTTCTCCAACGTGTATACTTTTCCTCTGACAAAGACTCGCTTCGTTCTCTGCTCTGATACGAGAGCGCGCAACGCGTTCGCGCTGGCGAAGAGGAAGCCGCAACTCGCCGCCCATGCGTTGAAGTGGCCGTTTTCTTCGCCCGACATTTCCAAAGCGTGCGCGTTTTTTAACCAGACGAGTTTGCTGACGATCCAAGTGATCGTTGCGCTCATGACGCGCGCGGCGGAGTCGCGGTTGGAGTAGTCGAAGGTGGCGAGGCTGATCGGGAGTAAAGCGCACCACCAGGCGAAGTATTGCGAGGTGATCACCGAGTTGAACGCGACGAACGCGAAGGTTTGCGCGAACATCGCGAAAGGAAGGTCGTACGCGAACGCGATGCCGATGAGGACGGTTAAGCCGTATTGGGTGATTTTGCTCGCCAAGGCGTACGCTTTGGTGAGAGATCTGGAGAGGATGTAGGCGCCGAAATCGGATTCGGCGTCTTCGATGGCGGTGTCCAGGTAAACGCTGAAGAAGTTCGGCGCGAAGTTGTGTCTTGGATCTTTTCGAGAGAAGTGGTACAAGATGGCCTCGTTCAGGTATGCTTGGCCGTATTTCCAGTAGCACGCGAACGTTGAGAACGCGAAAGCGGTGAAGGAGATGCCCGCAAACAAGAGTCGAGCGATGTTGAACAATCCGTTGGCGCCGAATGCACTTTTCGAAGCTAACGCGCGCGCTCTTCGCAGTCGTCTGGTTTCTTTTGTTTCTATCGCCATCGATTGGCGATCGCTATTGTTTTTTGCTGCTACTTTATTTTGTTGTTGCTGTTGCTGCTGCTGTAGCTTTTGATCATCTCCTACTCCGGACGACGGCAATCTTTCTCTTTTACTCATACACCCGCTTCTCTCCAACTTCGCTCCACCTCCTCCGCCGTAATAGTTCCAATTCACGTGATACTGTACGTCCAGAGCCACAATCAGAGGCACAATGTATATAACAGGATACATCCGAAAATGTACCGCCAACCCAAAACTCACCGCGGAATTCAATATCGTCCCAAACATCAAACTCTTCAACGAGAACAACACTAAAGCGTTCGCGACGGCGTCGCACGACCCTCTCGTGCTAATCGCCATCGTCAGAGGATTAAACAGATACAGCGCGGTCATTTGAATGGTAAAACTCTCCGAACATTTTCGTTTTCGCAAGATTTCGTGCACCAGTTTCCCGCAGTACACGTCGCACAGACTGAACAAAACCTTCCCAAACTCTGCGAACCAGAACACGTTCGGTGTCAACATCCACGCGAGTAAAGGCGTGTACCTGTACGTGTTTCTTTCGTACGGCGATTGGTTGTTGCACACGTATCTCGCGGCATCCGTAAACACGTCGTAATCGACATCCGTGTACCGAACGCCAGAGAAGAACGCCGGGTGCGCGTCTTGGACTCGCCCGAAGAGTACGAGTGCGAGGCGAACGACGAACGCGTAGAGGAAGATGGTTTTGCTCGTCACTGGCGGGAAGAGGAGAGACTTGACGCGAGAGAGGGAGGTGGACATGATGAATTCAGACTCTTCTCTGTTTCTCTCCCACACGCGCGCACGCGCACGCACACACTCTCTCTCGCTCGCTCACTTCCTCGTGTGCGTCTTTATTCGATGTAAGAAATTCGAGCAGTGGAAAAAGTAAAGAAAGAAAGAACGCGGGAGGCTTTTTTAGTTACCGAGCATGTATGTATGTGTGTACCAGGTATATATAATGGTATATATGTTCTTATTAAAATAATACAAGATGTCTGTGTGTGTGTGTGTGTTCGCGTGTGGTTATGGTATATGCATAGATGATCTTCGCCGCTCTTCGCTCTTCGTTCTCGAACCGCAAAGATATTCACTCTTCTCCTCACTTCTTCTTACCACTTCGTAGCTAACTTTTCGGACATTGCGCTCATCGCTATGCAGAAGGTTTGGTAGGCATTCAACGGGTGCGAGTAATCGCACGCCCACACGTTGTGCGCCAATTTACCAAACAACATGACTACTTCGTCTTCGTTGTTGTCTCGGACCAACTGGAAGTTCCTCTTACTCGGGATCTTTACGCGGCCGCCGTACTTGTAGCAGAAATGCCACTGCCCGTCAAACATTCTATACTCCGGGACCTTGGACATTAATAATCGCATGTGTCTCATATCTCTCATCGCTTCCCACTTTTCCAATCGCGCTTTTCCATTCTTGTCTTGTTTGTATAAGGTTGGGACGAGGCACGTCATCTTTCGGTAGCTTCCGCCCAGAGTAAAAATAGTCGGTTCGTACACGATCGCCGTGACGACTCTGCGCTCATACTCCTCCTCGACCTCGTCGCTTTTCTTCTCGCCTTGGTCGTACGCGGTAAATCGAGAGCCTAAAAAGTTCCCTGACATTTTCCCGAGGTAATCTTCCCCTTCCGCTTTAAAGTTCGTGCACGTCGAAAAGATGTATCTCTTACCAATTTTCACTTTCGCTAACGTTTGCTCCTCTTGGCAGCACATGACCAATTTATCGTATTTTCCTTGCTCGTCGTGAACGTAATATTTATAAATCGGGTACTTTTTGCTCTTGGTGTCGTCGACGACGATGAAACCTTTGATGATGCCCAACTCTTGCGGAGGCGGCAATCGTCGCATGGTATCCACGTCGAAACCTTTCACCAACGCGTCTCTAATCATCATGTCCATCGTCGGGTTCGCTTTCGCGTTTTGCTTCGCTTTCTGCGCGGCTCTCTTCGACGTTGCCTTCGCTAAAACCTCCCTGGCGATTTGTTCGTTCACCGTCGGGTCCTCGCTGTCCTCGGGCGGTTTGTATTTCGAATTCTCCTTGAACTGCTCGCGGAACTTTTTCTTCTCTTCGGCGGTAAAGTCGTCCGACATGGCCGCGTTAAGCGCAGCCATCGCCTCGCTCGTTTGGAACGGATTGTTGTTGTTATTACTGGTGGTAGTATTCGGAGGCGGCCCGTCCACCGACGGGCGCCTTCGGAACGGATTTTGAAACAATCCAGCCACGCCTCCTCGCTTCTCTTGCTGCGACGACTGCGAACTCTTATCGCTCATGTTCTCTTCTTCGTCCATCAACCCCGGATCGGCTTTCACCGCTTTCCCTTTCCCTTTCTTCATTTTCGCGGCGTCGAACGCTTCGTCCGCGTCGTCGTATTTCGAACTTTGCGCGGATTTCGCGGACATAATCGACCGGGATTGCGATTGCGATCTCGCATCGTCGGCGGACTGAAAATCGGACTCGGAGGCTTCCGAGTTGCTCGCGGAATTTTTCCGTCCTCCGAACATTCTTCTTCTTCTTCTCGTAGTGTTTATATATATACTCGAAAGCGCGCGCGCGTTTAATAAAGTGTTCTGTGTTTATGTGTGTGAGTGTTCACTCTTCTTCTCGGAAAGATCAAACGGAGGAGTTTAAGAGGAATAATAGAGTATTCGTCGTTTAAACGATTACTTGCGCGTCCGTGTGGTGATCTCTTCTTTTTGTTTTTTTTGTTCTTTCTTGCTGGCGAAAAATCGCTGTAAAAAGGAGCGATTTTGTCTCTCTAACGTTCGAACATGATGATACGAAACGTCGGGAACATCAGAGTTTTTGATATTTTAATAAGATTACTCTCTACCCCAATACTACAACGTGTCTATATCCTCTGTTTTTACTATAATAAACTATTTCATTTCATTCGCAAAGCTTGGAGTAAACGAACTCGAGCTTCGATTTTCTTTTCCTCGTTTTCGCGATTTATTTTCGTCGTCGTCGTCGCGCGTTGTTGTTGTTGTTGTTGTTGTTGTTGAGAGCGATGTTGTTTTGGTACAGTCAAAGAGGAGGCGCTCTTCGCGGTGACAGCTTCGAGTTGGCGCAAGCGCCGCTCTTGCGTTTCGAGCTTTTCGCGTAAAGCGAAGAGCTCTTGTTCTTTTTTATCTTCGGCGTCGTCGCTGTTGTTTACTTTCTTTGGTTTACCGCTACTTCTACTTTGCTTTTTCCGTTCCAAGGCGGCTGCGTTTTGCTGCATTTTGATAAACTCGGCTTGTAATCGAACCGACTCGTACGACTCCTCCCGAGGAGCCGGAGGCGTTTTCAAATCGATCAAGTTTCGTTTCTTTTCTGGAGGCGCGTCCTCGAACGTCATCAACCACGGGGAGAGGAGGTGATCTTGTTGTTGTGGTTGTGGTTGTGGTTGTTGTCTTCGTCGAACGTTTACCCTTCTTTCTTCTTCTTCTTCTTCTTCTTCTTCT
>Ga0115554_1002264_pt1 | contig 13333 bp, 13 predicted proteins | sample COGITO_mtgs_1104_3_FD_87283 | JGI IMG/M metagenome (GOLD analysis project Ga0115554, IMG submission 87283) | Pelagic marine microbial communities from North Sea - COGITO_mtgs_110404 | ecosystem: Environmental > Aquatic > Marine > Epipelagic | place: Germany:Helgoland, sampling site Kabeltonne... | reverse complement strand
GACTATACGAGCATGCCAGCGAGTGGTCCATGGAGATTAACTGGGAAGTAACTCCTGTCCTTACGGATGAGGAGGCTGGACCTGTCTGCCAGAAACTTTGGGGGGAGGAGAAGTAAGTGAGGCACCAGACGAATGTTTGAGAGAGAGAGAGAGTGAGAGAGATTGCACCGTCTAATATCAAATAACAGGGAAAAATCACAACGTGTTCCAAAAAATTCCAAAAATTACCAAAAATTGCGCAACCAAATGTTCCTCAAAAAATCCTATAAAGCAGCGTCCTGTACCTTCTTCATCTCCCCCCTCAAAACCTCCGCCACCAAATCCTGAGCTTCAAAGTCTCCGAATTCCTTCCTCTGCTTCGTGCAATCCGCTAGCTTCCCAGCCGTCCCGAAGATACCTTTTCCCATCACGATGGTCCCGGTCTTAAAATTCTCGGTGAAGTCGGGACCGCTCATGGCCTCGACATAACGTTTTCCTGCCTTTTCGACCTTGTGGACTGCACCGAGAGCTATAAAGAGGGCTCTGGTCGGAGCGAATTTCACCAGGAATTTCAGCGGTTGTCCCCATGTATCGTAAAGACCAGTGATCGTGCCGCCGGGGGAGACGCTGTAGATGTAATAGTCCGGATTCTCTCGAGCGACCTTCGACATGTAAAGTGACATGAAGGTCTTGTAGTTCTGCATGCCGGCGATCATGGAGCGGACGCCAATGACGCCGCCAAAAATTGATGTGGGGGGAGTGGAGGGGTAAATTGCCGTTTTCGATTTGTCCCAGACAGGGAAAGGTTGGAAGCCTGTGAAGAGCCAGACGCTGCGCTGAACTTCGCCTGCGGCGTAGAACATTCTGCCGCCCTTCTTCAACTTGCCGCTTGAGAGGAGCTTTTCGACGATCATGGCGGTGCCGATGCAGCCGGCGTGGAAGTTCTTGGTCACGCCAGTCTCAGTCTTCTCCTGGAGGGACTTTAATGAGATGGAACCCGCGTTTAGGACCATGACGTCAATCTCGTCAGGAAGGTTTTCGACGAAGTCGACGCATGATTTAGGGCTGGAGAGGTCCAGAGTCAGGAAGCCGAACATGTCCTTAGAACAGCTCGTCTTCTCATGAAAGGACTTGATCGCACTCTCCGCACCGCCTGAGCTGCGTGATGTAATGTATATTTTCTTGAAGCGGGACACTTCCAGGGAGGCGAGCTGGATGCAGGTCTCGAAACCCACTCCTGCTGTTCCTCCAGTGATCACGGCGACTTTGTTGCTCATGGCTTGCTAACTTCGTGGCTTTTTAAAAATGGATCGAGATGTACGAAAGTTCTGATTTTTTGCCTATTGTTTTTGGTTGCATCCTGCAAGGGGGGATATTAAAGACAAATCAGAGAAATCTTCGGAAAATCGAGAAAATAATGAAGTTGTCTCTTTTCTTATCCAAGACATCAATCAGGCATCATGAATTTAATAAATCCATTTTTTGGGACCCTTTTAATCGCTGCGACACAATTATCGCAAGGATTTGTCTTTAATATCCCCCCTGCAACCAAAAACAATAGGCAAAAAATCAGAATTCGCAACGAGGGTCTTCTTTCTGGCCTCAAAGATGAGGATTCCCACGCCCCAATTTCTGAGCAGTTATCGGCTTTCCCACAAGCGAAAACAGATCGCAACGTAAAAGCATTTATCCCAACCTCAATATCCCCTGAGCTGATAGGTACGATTGATACTGGAGAAGAAGTCAATGAGCTTCTCAGTCAAGTCAGGTAAGAGCATGAGCCTAGACGCCCTATTCACTTTTAACTTTTCAAGAAGGCTTAAACTTACTGAGAACTAGAACGCGAGATCTTGTGAAGGAGGTGTGCATCCGAACAGGTGATCATATGTACGAATTCTGTATCCCACCACCGCAATCGAGGCGAAGGAAGGCCGCAAGGAAAGCAAAAGAAGTGTGCATACGGACAGGAGACGCTATGTACGAGTTCTGCATTCCTCAGAAGGAGACTAGCAAGCGGAAGCGCGTTGTCGAGTACTGTTTGCGCACTGGCGATTACTTGCTTGAGAGATGTTTTACGAGATCTGTTGAGGATGACAGTGATGGAGGGGGGGGCATCGAATCTATCGACCTCACGACTGAATGAATGATAGGAGCTTAATATGCATAAAAATGAGTATCTACTAAGGGCTTATAGAAAACTACGCAATCCCTCGGGGGTCTTTCCCCCCTTATTCATCTTTTCTACCTGCGTGAAGCAAGCAGCTCAAGCAGCTCTGGCACTACATGCACATCGCCGGGCTCGAGCTTCCTTACAACATTGTGATTATCAAGCACTGGCCCCCCATCGAAAATGTTGACGATAGTCAGTATTGGAAAACACCGGGCAAATACGTCGAACTCGATTAAAAACACGCCGTCATCTACGCTCGCCCCAGCTCTTCCTCCTTGCCAAACGACGCGTCGATTCCCGCTAGTGGATTTAACCTTGCCCCCCAAACACCCACCCTCAACCGGCGCTGCCGCCCCATCGACCTCCTCGAAAAAACAACCCACCTCCAACAAAGCCTCGATTACCTCATCATCGACTCCGTTCCACGAATCCACGCCCCAACCGAACCTTCCAGTGAAACTTCTTTTACCGTGGGGATTCCTCAAACAACACAGCCTGAGCCCGTCGCAGACCTCCCCAATCCATAGCAATGAATACCCGTGGTTAGAATACAATCCGCTCGAAGCCTCACGGCAGTGTGCAACTCTCGCGCAGCAAAAGGCTTGCGTCGCCACCAAAGCTGCGAAACACTCTCCCCCCCCCTCATGATTCATCTCAAACGCAAATCCCCCTGTCAGCAGCCCCAACGCTCTTCCGGGGTGCCTGTACAAACTGTTATATTTGTAAAACCCGTCGAGTGAAGCGTATGAGCTCTGAATCTTCACGAAAACCTTTTCCAAAAACCTAATCCACAGATCCCCATCGACTAACGAATGAAGCGAAGGAGATTCCTTCCCGAACTTATTGACAATCACAAAGTCATCCATCAAAAGCCAACGCTCCCATCCGACTCCCCCACCCTTTGGGAATAAACGTACACTGACTGCACCACAAGTTTTGTTTGCCTTTAAAGCCGTGGCAATCAAGTCTGGGAACAACGCGAGCGAGGAGAAACCTGAGCAAAAACCGCAGTTACCCACTTGCCCTTGTATAACATTCCTAGCATCAATAGACTTAGGCGAAGAGAAGAGGGAGTAATAATGCCCTAGCGAATGTCCCCTAACCCACCGCCAGCGTTTCGCTGCGCGATCGACGAACTCTTCCACCCTCGCCATCCTCTTACTATCCCCACTGCCGCCCAGGTCCTCCGCGTTAGAATTTGTGATGATGCCGGGGGCCAGTCCCAGAGACCCTGCGATGCTCACTGTGGCCGAAGGGTGTACTAGGAACTCGTGGTCCAAAAACTGGCAGCCAGCAAGGGCGCAGGCACTCTCAATCAGAGGTAACGGATCTTCATGGTACAGCTTTAGCCCCAAATGCTGGTCGAACGCGCAGCCTTTCAGCGCGGCGGCGGTATTGTCAGGCGTCCATTCCAAGGCAGAACTTACTGCTGGTTCATCACGAGACGCAGGATAAGAACGCAGCTCCTTCTCCTTGAACACTTTAAGAAGCGCCTCTAGGCGATGACACATCGGTACGGTGGGGGCCTGAGGGAAGAGGTGTTGTAGAAGGGTCGTATAGAGGTGTTATAGTAAAAATTTGTCGAGTGGGGGGAGTAAAAAAATAATAAAAGCTCGTTTTCGGTCACCTCGCTCGCATCAGAAAAAAATCCCAATGGGACCGGTTTTGATCTAGTTTGCTTTCAAACTACACAAAGCAGCTCCCTTACGGCATCGACTCATCCCATCCATCCTACAAGAAGAAAGAACATTAACCACACCCTGATGTCACGACTTCGTGTGGGAATAGCTCATCTGAAGTCAATTGAAATACTGTCCAAGAGTGAGGTCCACGAGCTGTTCGCGCCGTTGAAGGCAGTGTCTTCTTCTCTAGCAAAAGCGGTTGGCAGCCACTGTGTTGATGGTCATGAATTGATCAAACCTCTTCCCAGCACCTTTGTCTACTCCGAACAGTCCTCGCAAGAGGGGCTTAAGTCTCTGCTCGAGCAGGGAGAAGGGGTTTATTGCCTAACGAAAACGCAGCTTGACAAGATATTTGGCTCTAGCGACGAAACTATTGACATCGACCACAAGCTCCTACTCGCTTCATCTCAACTGTCCACCACCCCTGAGCTCCCAATCACCTCCCACCAAGTGTCCCCACAATCACCGTCCCATCCAAACTCGGCTATCTCCTTCCCTGAACCCCCAAGTCCCGTCTCTATCTCTTCTCTTTTACCTTCTATAAAAGAAACCGCTCTCTCAAACAATACTGTTCTGACTGCCCCTCCCCCACTCCTCGCCCTGCAAAAAGACGCTCGGGTGCTCCCAGAAGATGGGCGTCGATTTTTCGAGGCTTGTGGGGAGCCATCTTCCTCCTCGGAGGGCATGTCAGTTTTGAGCGACTTAATCCGCGAGAAAGGGGGGACGTACTTCGCGAAGATGGTGCATCCGACGCACGGAGGTACACCGCTTCATGTCGCCGCTGGAGTCGGTAATGCTGAAGTATGCGAATGGCTTCTGGATCACTGCGACGTGAACGCGCGCTCTTTCAATGGGAGTACACCACTCCATTGGGCATGCGGATCAGGCTCACTCGACGTTACGCACCTCCTTTTGGCCAACAATGCTGATACAGAGATCGTAACGTATACATGGACTCGTGAGACGTTCGGGAAGGACAGCGGCCAGACCGCTGCCTTCTGGGCCGCAGAAAGTGGGTACTGGAAGTGCGTGGAAGCGATTTTAAATCTTCGTCCTATGGCAGCGACTGAGGTGGACGAGCGTGGCGCCGGGTTGGTGGACGTTGCGGTGAAAGGTTTACAATTTGGGGTGAAGAAGCACGTGGATGCATTTCTTGAGGGGGACGGGGTGTTTTTTCTTCGGGTCAAGGAGGAGCAAGTAGTTTCAAAGGTGCTTTGATGAAAAAAAGTAATTATGTCGCAAAAAGTGTGTTGTAGCGCGTTTCCCTAATACTCATTCCTCTCGTTGGTGCTACAATTATTAGTTTCTCTGTATTTTTCAAATGTTTGTTCATTTGCCAGATAAAAAAAAACATCATTTATCTGGACCTCTTCTTGCTCGTCTGTGTCCCGGTCAGGTAGTTGTCGATACGGTTTCGGCTATTCTTTGTCTTGCCCCCGGCAAAGTTGAAAAGCTCCTCGGCTGCCTCCTGCTGCTTGTCGAGTTCTCTTTGCTTCTTGATCAGATTCAGCTCGCGTGCACTCTCTTTCGGTAGGGTGGAATAGAGCGGAACTGAAGAACTTGAACTAGATCGAAGGCACTTGTTCTTTCTGAAGCGTTTGAAATCATTTACTTTCTTGCGAGGCAACGACGAGCGATTGTTGCCTCCCTTTCCTTCGCCCTTCTTTTTTGTGCCCCCCCTTACTACTTTCTTCTGAGCGAATTTCTCCTCTTCGGTTAGCGCCCGGATCATACCATTCACATAGACGCTATCGATTTCCTCGTCCACGCCAGCGATTTCCTCAGCAAATTTCCCATCGCATCCAACAACCTTGATCTTGTAAGCTGAGCGCTCAAGCGGAGCAGCTTTGAGCCAGCCGTTTTTTTTTGCCTTTGGGAGATTTTTCTCCCGGCTCAATTTCATCTTTGGTGTATCTTCCGGTGATAATCCGCTCTCATGGGCCGCTTCCAAGTTGTTCGCAACCACCTCACCATTTGCATCTGCGCCTGCTTCTGCATTTGCGTCGGCATCTGCGTCGGCATTTGCGTCGGCATCTGCGTCGGCATTTGCGTCGGCATCTGCGTCGGCATCTACGTCGGCATCTGCGTCTGCGTCATGGGAGGGTTTGCCTCTGCCCTGAGAGCGGTCTTTCTCCGGGCTAGGTTCAATGAGTTTTCGCTGTTTTTTGGTAAGTGGCTCCCTTACGCTCTCTGGCTCTTCCTCAGTACTGCTCCCGTCGTCGACATTTGCTTCGCTCTGCTTCCTCTTGCTCGGTGATTGATTTTTAGTGGGGGACCATCGAGTAGATGTATTGAGCACCTTAAGAGTCTCCCCATCAACACCAGTTAACAATTTATTTTGCACCAGAGCTACTGCGATGTTCTTCTTACCGGTGACGGGAATGCCACGGTCCGCGAGTAGCTTCGTCTGTTTCTTGAACCTCGCAATCTCGTCTTTCTTTGTCAGCAGATCGAGTAGCACAGTAATCACCTCGCTACCGCCGCAGTTCTCTTCGAATGCATCCAAGAACTTTAATTCGTCATCCCAAATGACAGTTTTGAGGTCGAGAATTCCCGCACAGCCACCAACCCGACAGATCTCAACGTTATCGTCGTTTCCAAAGCATACGAAGCGAAACTGTTCGAAAAGAGATTGGTTCGGTTTTTCTTTACTGATTTCGTCGCCAGGTGGGTTGTAGTCGTGCTCCGATGGGATGGGCGCCTCAGGGGATTTCCGTTCACTAAAAGCGAGAACATATTCTGGCGTTACAATCGGCCTATTGCTCCCCCAAGCGCATATGTTCTTTGCCGTACTCTTTTTCTTCTCTGTCACGAGGTGCGTATTCCACCGACTATCCCACGTCTTACTCACATTCGCACCCACATTTTCCAGATTCTTTTCTACAGCTTTTTTCAGTGTCTTGTCAGTCACAGACAAGCAAATGTTGAAGTCCAGTTTCGTGATTCTTATTAGAGAGGCCGTTTCGAGGTCATTTTCTGCCTGCGCACCGACACGGATAAGACCAGAGTCAGACGCATCCAAATTTAGTACCACACTCTCACGTTGAGGCAGCTTCGAGTAACGCCCCTGAGGATTGAGGTCGTTCATCTCAACGAAGCAGTAGGTCCCGAATTTTGATGACCTTGTGTCAATCACCAAGACCGCATCATTCTGTACCGGGGTTATTTCTGCCTGGGACAATTGAGATGCTTCAACTTGCGAGGCGACAGGGGCTTGCGAAAACAAAAAGTTATTCTTGTTTGAATCATCGATTGCCTGTGATGCCACAGACAGGAATTGCTGTGAAACACCGTTGCCGAGGTCAACGCCCTGCTCTGCGGCACTGTCGAGTCTCAAACGCTTTCGAGAGTCGACTCGTATCTCGCAATGAGAGCGAGACACGCTCTTATCCTTAGGAAAGGTTATTTGCCCCAGTGTTCGTCCAATTTTTAAAGGCCCTGTACACATTGAGATGAAGAATGGCGTGCAAGGTTCCACATCTGCAGGTGTAGGACTGTCCGCAGGAAGAAAACGTTCAACCTCAACACGAAACATGGACCGCCAACGTTACAAGAGGAGCCCAAGTACGTTCTTGGGGGCAAAGTAGAGAGTGCACGAGGCAACCTGAGTTTACCGAAGGGATATAAATAGTTTACAAGGGATTCAAACACCGGCAGTCGTACAGAAAAAATGCACTTTTAGGGAAGATTTCCGACGAGGAGGAACATTTAGAGCTCACAACCCCAAAACATTTTGTTGCAAGGGAAATATTGGTTTTGTGACTAAGTCTGATTGCCTTTCATTAAGACACGCGTCCATTCGTACACCAGAACACTAGACGGACGTGATAAGCCGACATAAAAACCACGACTTGTTACTGCAGCAACATATTGTCTTCCGGTCGTTCCTCCTGATATCCAACCTATACATCCCACTTCACCAGGCTAATATTCAACGATGTTGGGCTGTATTCTTCGCCCCAGCCTAGCTACAACCATGCGATCCTCTCCCTCCGTTGTCGTTGTCGCTTCCTCCGTCTTAGGTCACTCCCCTTTCTCGACTAATGCTCCGGCTGTATCCCCTTCTGAGACAGGTGTAACGACGCGTGTGTATGCCACGGGGCGCCGAAAAACGTCCTCAGCACGAGTATTCCTTACCCACCCTGGAACGGGAATCTTCAAAGTGAACAAAAAGCAGTTGATAGAGGAAATTAAGCTGAAATCGGATATTGACGAGGTGCTGAAGCCTTTTCAGGTGACGGGGACTTATGGGAAATTTGACATTTGGTCCACTGTTAAGGGTGGAGGAACGACCGGTCGCACCGGTGCACTTCGTCACGGAATATCGCGGTGCTTGGAGCAGTTCGACAAGGAGCAATACCGGGTGCCATTGAAGCGTGCTGGGTTGCTTACCCGCGACCCTAGAATGGTGGAGAGGAAGAAACCTGGAAAGCCCAAGGCAAGAAAGAGCAGGCAGTGGGTTAAGAGATAAGTGGGGGTATGATTAATGGTAGAGATTGCGAGTATTATAATTGCCGTGAAAAAAAGCTTTTCATGACGGACGTTGAGACTATTTTTCTCTCGAAGCAAAAGCAAAAGCACCAGCACTCCTATGTTAATATTTCATTCCTTCTTCTTGTGCCTGTTTCTGTGCATTCGCCTGCCGTGTCATTGCTCGCTCCTCATTGAACAGTCGAAACCGTAAATAATCTAATCGCCGAACCGTCGAATATAGGCAAATTTTGGTTACGAAGAAAAATGACACCCCACAGATAGCTCGTGAACCAGCCCTTTGTGTATTTATTTGCCTGGTACTTGCGGATAACAATTGGATGTGGAACAGGGAGCAAGCCAACCATTGTCGTCTGCCTGAGATAATCGACGATCTCGCTCTCGTTGACGACGCCGTTCTTTTCGTCGCAAATGTCATCGACATGGGGTGCAAGATGGTGAAGCAGTCTGATAACCGTCTCAAGGTTGACAGAGCTGTGATTGGGCAGATAGACAGATTAGATAGATGCAAAGCAGAAAAAAATAAATGGGATCATAATTAGCAGCGATAGGAAAGTACACAAGAGTACACACATCACACACCAAAACTCTTGCTCACCTCTTCAAACCTGCCAACCATTCGTCTGTCGGCTTCCCCCCCACACCGTCAGTTGGACCGACACGCATCTTGCTGTTTGGCGTTAACGTTTTCAATGTCTGCCAGCGGCCAATAGCGCCTTCTATAGAAATCTCGTTCAAAACGTCGAATAGCCGACGACGACGGATCATCGTGTAGATAAGTTGCTGGTTTCCGGAAAACTGATACTGTATCGCATTGTTAAATACTTCGACGAGAAGTGCCAAGTGATTTACGTTTTCAGCAGCCCCAACGCTAAACATCCGTTTGTCAGACGTCATAATTTCAAAAAGGTTCACGAGCTTTACAGAGGCGGTGAGAGAGATGCTCTTCCAGTAAGGGCTTATGTTTCCGATAATTGTTAGGAAGCAGGACGTCAGGGACTTGATTTTCGCGTCATTTTGAATGAGGAGCTTGTGGAGAGTAATGGCAACAAGGTCATTATGAGAACCGGAAAATCGAGGGATGTCAGTGGGAAGACGCTGCAGAAACGGCTCGTTAAGCGCAACACCGAAACTCCTCTCTCCGCTCAGTTTCAGCAATATAAACGTGCAGATGTGAACGAGCCCGATTTTTGACGGATCGTCCTTTGCGTCCAGGAGAAGGTAGCAGATGGGAACGACGATCTCGTTGATATTGGGCGTAGTCTTGTCCTTCATTTTCTTGCTCCTGGAGGGGATTCCTACACTTTTGTCAGCGAGAATGTCAGCGCCATCGCCCATGATGTACGAGCAGAAGCTCTTGTTCTCCTCGATAAACTTCCAAAATAGAATCAACACTTCCTGATGGCAATGGATTTTTGCAACCGATCCTGGGAGATATGTATTATTGGCGCCGTACGTGTTGTTGAGTAGGTGGGTAAACCCTCTCCAACAGAATTTGAGGTCACGCTCCTCCGTCATTCCCACCAAAATCTGACGATACACATTGTATGAACTCTCTTCCTCGTAGAGGAAAACACAAAGCAATTGTATGCTGAGCTCCTGAACATGCGACATACCGCGACTAGCATATGGTAGTCCAGCAGTGTTGTTGAAGGAGTGCGAGAGGACCGTGTTCAGAAGAGAGTAAAAAAGAGCAGCAGCGTTAGGGGCATCGGCGGCTACGGCGCATTGCAGCCAGCGGGAGGTTGGAGTAGAATAAGAGATTCTTCTTGTTGTTGTTGACGACGACGACGACGACGGCGACGACGACGACGACGACACCCCAGGAGAGGAGGGAGGGGCATCTTCATCTGCAGGAGTAAGTTCTCGCTCATTCTCGCCCTTCCGAAATAGAGCACCGGAGCAAGCGCTAAGCAAAAGTCGCAAGACCTCAACGCGATTCTTATCATAAAGTTTCGTTGATCCATAAGAATACAAATCTTCAATATACACGTTGGCGCCTGCTGTCCAGATAATCCCGTTAGGTGAAGGCTCAAGGGGGTCATAGTCCGAGTCTGAGGAAGTCGAGCCCACAGACGATCGGCGGCGCAGAATAGAAGATCTGGGAGAGGTTGGGGGCGGGGGAGGGGGCGGGGGGGCGACATTGGCATTGTGCTCTTTTTCATTGCCATTGCCTTTGTTCGTGGTAACATTGCCATCATCATCAGTGGTATTGTTGGTTTCGTCGTCTGGGGAGGCATTCACATCGCTAACCGTTGTTGCTGTTGCGACAGACCCTTCATCACCGGGTACTTCCTTCTCATCGTACATGTCGATCGTGAATTGCGGCAAAAAGAGCATATGGAGAGAGGCATGAATCACAAGCAACCCAAGAGATTCTTGTTCCTCATTGAGAGCTATGACGCTCTCCACCGTTGATTCATCGTCGTTCGCACCGTCTCTGCTCGCAATCACAGTCGACGCACGGTCGCGCTCTCGCTCAGCAACACTAGCGTCACCAGCCCAGCACAGTCGCTCTATGTCTGTCTTCATTTCAGTATCGTTGTAATCTTCCCCAACCTCAGCCTCCAGGATGAAAGGCATAAATCTGGTGAGGACACGCACGCAGTTCAGCGCCTGATCGAAATATATACCATAAGGGGTCTCTACAATTTGGCACATCTGCGCGCACGCCTGTGTGAATAGCTGTGTCAAGTTATCAAATCTTGTGTCTCGGAGCAATCGAACAGTCTCAGGATCCAATACACTAAAGACCTCCTCAGCGGAGGACGGTGTCTTCCAAAAGTCATCGTAAAAGTTTGCCGGGAGAGGGGGCAAATCGCCATCAGTAGCCGTCGTCAGGGTAACAAGCTGGTGCTTGAAACGCTCCCTTGAGGCAGACGTACCCATTGATGACAGCAGCAGAGAGGCGGCAAACTATATTTGAACGAAGGTTAATATTTCGACAAGGGCACGCACGAATACTGTGTGTCGCTTTTTATACGTGACGTGGCAGACTGTGCCTTGCTCTGGGGTTTTGGCTTGCGGGCGGCGGAGCGGCAAGCCCAAATTTCAATGCTCGTTACTGCTTAGGCCCGTTCGTTCCTGTACGAGAAAATAGCGTTCCCTGTTGGCATCATTCTTCGACTCTACGACTGATTCAGATTTTGTAATTTTTGCCATACTTGCCTCTCATTTACCACAAAAGTATACAAAACTCCTTTCTGGAATCTATCCCTCCCCCCCTTCCGTTGTCTCCCCTTCCTTCCAGTTCTTTCCACAATTATCCCAAGTTTCTTAGGTTTATTCGCCTCACTCTATTGAAAGATGAGCAACCTCGCCTCTTCGATTCTCGGCGTGGCGCAAAAGACCGAGGACACGAGCTCTAAAATCACCAACATTATGACCAGCGGAAATGCTGCGGGAATCACGACAAAGAAGGCGCCGCGCCCTCCAAAGGGGATGAAACGTGAGGTATTCAACTTGCTTCAGTCTCAGGGGTCCGACGGAAGCGACTTTACCCCTTCCCTCCCCCCCATCACCCCATCAACAACAATCTCCCGCTCCACAACGCCCACTGTCATGAATAAGGATGGCACGACCTCCTCCCCCATCCCTAACAGCACACAAAAATGGTCTTGGAGTCCCTTCACCTCGTCGGCAAGGACCGACGGGGCAGTATTTTATCACTGGGTGAAATCGGGCATTGAGTATCCTGATTACCCTTTCTCACGCTTCAATGTTCACCTGGACCCCCTCGAGTACTCCGACGAAGAGTACCAGAAATTCTTGGTCGACCCCGACTGGACCCGCAACGATACGGACCAGCTCTTATCTCTCTGCCGAACCTTTAGTCTCAGATGGCCCATAATTCATGACAGATTTAGGCCGGACCCTCCCCGTTCATTGGAGCAGCTCATGCATCGGTTTTACTCCGTGGCCAGTCGACTCACCCACGTTCGTGTCACTCTTGCTAAGGGCATTATCGAGCCTGGTCTCCCCTTTCGGAATATTGGGACCGGAACGAGCAGCCTTTCTTTCAACCTGGCTTATGAGGAAGAAAGAAGGCGACAGCTTGAGATTGTCTGGAGGAGGAGCAAGGAAGAGGAGCAGGAGCACGTGGATCTAACTGCCGAGCTGAAGGTGAGTTTAAAAAAATAGTTTATCCGAATGCATGTTTGTGCCTGGGTGAAGTGCTGAAAATAATATGTTAACTAACTAACTAACATGCATCCCATTCTAATAATTAATTGTCAAATCTCTCCCCTTCACCCTCTTGCTCACTTAACTTGAACCGCCACCCCCACCCCCTGCGAATTTAACTTTTGGCGGCAGGCCGTGGATGCCCAGCTAAGAAAGCTAAAAAAAGCCGGAAAGGCGAAAGCGACATCCGGCACCGAGACCATGGGAATCACTGCAAACACCTCACCTGTTGACACTGCTAATAATTTATTCTACCGTCCTCTTCCACAAGCCGGCACCCCCTACCTTCAATCCTCCCGGTTACAAGATCCAGCAGGTGTCAATGGTCTGAGCAAAACTCTCATCAAAAAAATGAATCTGGTGCTTGGAGAGCTTGGAATAGTCGACCCTATTCCATCGAAAATTGTAGTTGATATGTTTGACAAGCTCCGGAAAGACATAGTGGTTTTGTTGTCACTGCAGAAAATTGCAAGCAAAAAAGAACAGCAAGTCTGGCAAGAAAAAAAGCTCATGAACTACAACGCCCAGAACGCTGCCGCCGGGCAAAAGCGAAAGGCAGACAGCTCATTGGAGGGGAACAGCTCCAGTCGACGAAGGACGTAACAGTTATTTTAGAATAATTATTATTTTTACTGTCTGACCTCCGACCTTCATCACTTAGCTTCCACTTATTTTCCAGAACTCTTCTTATCTTCTCTCGTCTCAAGACAGAGCCACATTGGTCGCTCCTTTCCTTTCAGATGATAAGAAACAATATTCAGCATGTTGACGATTGACACCACATCGTGGGGCCATTCCTCTCCACACTGTTGACAAACTTCCTTGCGTG
>Ga0115554_1002252_pt1 | contig 13362 bp, 5 predicted proteins | sample COGITO_mtgs_1104_3_FD_87283 | JGI IMG/M metagenome (GOLD analysis project Ga0115554, IMG submission 87283) | Pelagic marine microbial communities from North Sea - COGITO_mtgs_110404 | ecosystem: Environmental > Aquatic > Marine > Epipelagic | place: Germany:Helgoland, sampling site Kabeltonne... | reverse complement strand
GACGACGAGTTTCTTTTCTTAAAACGGAAGCGATGTTCGAGAAGTTCACCTTGAAAAACCCGTTCCAAACGGACCCAGCGATGAAGACGAAAGAGCGATACCAACCGATCGTTCAAAAAGTGAACCAATTGGAACAATCGATTTCATCGATGACGGATGAGGAATTAAGAGGGCAAACGGAGAAGTTTCGCCAGAGACTCGCGAACGGGAAGGAGAGTTTGGACCAGCTCTTACCGGAAGCATTCGCGACGGTCAGGGAAGCGTCGAAGAGAGTTTTAGGGTTGAGACCGTTCGACGTGCAAGTGATTGGCGGGGTGATTTTGCACGAAGGGCAAATCGCGGAGATGCGAACGGGGGAAGGGAAGACGCTCGTGTCGGCGTTGCCGGCGTACTTGAACGCGCTGAGCGGGAAAGGCGTGCACGTGGTCACCGTGAACGACTATTTGGCGAAGAGAGATATGGAGTGGATTGGCCAGATTCACAAGTTTTTAGGTCTTTCCGTCGGGTTGATTCAAGCGAACATGAGCGAGCAAGAGAGGAGGAGCGGGTATTCGAAGGACGTGACGTACGTGACGAACTCGGAGCTTGGGTTTGATTACTTGAGAGATAACTTGGCGCAAGTTCCAGAAGATTTGGTGCTGAGAGAATTTAACTTTTGCATCATCGACGAAGTGGATTCCATTTTGATCGACGAGGCGAGAACGCCGCTGATTATTTCCGGGGTGGCGGATAAGCCGTCGGAGAGGTACGTCCAAGCGGCGAAAATCGCGGACGCGTTTCAAAAGAGCGTGCATTACACCGTGGACGAGAAGCAAAAAAGCGTACAATTGACCGAGGAAGGTTACGAAGCCGCGGAGGATTTGTTGGACGTGGACGATTTGTACGATCCGAGAACACAGTGGGCGTTGTACATCATCAACGCGATTAAAGCGAAAGAGTTGCAATTGAAGGACGTGAACTACATCGTACGAGGGCAAGAAATTATTATCGTCGATGAATTCACCGGGAGAACGATGCAAGGCAGACGATGGTCGGACGGTTTGCATCAAGCCGTTGAAGCCAAGGAAGGCGTGACGATTCAAAATGAAACCGTCACGATTGCCTCGGTGACGTACCAGGCGTTTTTCCGAACCTTTCCGAAACTCGGCGGCATGACCGGTACCGCGGAAACAGAATTGACAGAATTCGATAAAATTTACGATTTGTCCGTTCAAGTCGTGCCAACGAACAGATCGGTCTCGAGAGAAGACGCGACGGATGTCGTATTTCGATCGGAAAGTGGGAAATGGAACGCTGTGAGAAGAGAGATCGCGAGAATGCACAAGAAAGGACGACCGGTGCTTGTCGGCACGACGTCCGTGGAACGTTCCGAAGCGATTGCTCGATTGTTGGATGAAGACGGCATCGCGTACGAACTGCTAAACGCGAAACCAGAAAATGTCGAACGTGAATCTGAAATTGTCGCTCAATCCGGTCGTAAAGGCGCGGTAACCATCGCGACGAACATGGCGGGTCGCGGTACGGATATTTTGCTCGGCGGTAACGCCGAGTTCATGGCGAGATTACGCGTCCGCGAAGCTTTGTTGCCAAAAATCGTAAAACCGGAAGACGGCGACCTCGCGTTTGAAAAGAAGGGCAATTTAGGTAAAGCCAAGGAGAACAAATGGAAAGTGAAAGACGGGTTATATCCGTGCGATATTTCCAGCGAAGCTTCGGCGGCTCTGGCGAACGCGGTTGAGAAAGCCATCGCGAATTGGGGCGAACGCTCCTTGGAAATCTTGGAAGCCGAAGACCGATTATCCTTCGCGTGCGAAAAAGGTCCGACGGACGACGAGGCTTTCTTGGCCATTCGCGACGCGTTTACGAAAATCGAAGGTGAATTTGAAACGTTTACGAAAAAGGAGAAAGAGGAAGTGTTGCAGCTCGGCGGTTTACACGTCGTCGGTACCGAACGTCACGAATCCCGACGCGTTGATAACCAGTTGCGCGGTCGTTCCGGTCGTCAAGGCGATCCAGGCTCCACGAGGTACTTTCTATCGCTCGAGGATAATTTGTTCCGCATCTTTGGCGGCGATAAGATTCAAAACATGATGTCCATGTTCCGCGTGGAAGACATGCCGATCGAGTCTGGCATGCTCACCGCCTCCCTCGATTCCGCGCAAACCAAAGTCGAGACGTACTTTTACGACATCCGTAAACAACTCTTCGATTACGATCAAGTGTTGAACTCGCAAAGAGAAAAAGTATATTTTGAGAGAAGAAAAGCATTGAAATCGAGCGACGACAAGTTGAAAGAAGTCATGCTCGAATACAGCGAAAAAACTATCGACGATATCGTCAAAGCGAACATCGACACGTCCGTTCCAGTCGCCGAGTGGCCGTTGGACGGTTTGGCCAGCAAATGCGCGCAATATTGCAAACTCATGAACGATTTGACCGAGGACGTTTTGCGTGCAGAGGCGAGCAAAGGCGGCGTCGAAGGCTTGCGGAACTATTTGGTCAAGAGAGGCAAGGACGCCTACTTGCAAAAGAGAGGCGAAATTGAAGCGTTACAACCTGGGTTGATGACCGAGGCGGAAAGATACTTCGTTTTGAGCCAAACCGATAACTTGTGGAAAGAACACTTGCAAGCCATCAAGTTTGTGCAACAAGCGGTCGGCTTAAGAGGCTACGCACAGAAAGATCCGCTCATCGAATATAAGTTGGAAGGTTACAACTTGTTCGTCGAGATGATGGCGCAAATCCGAAGAAACGTGATTTACTCCGTGTACCAATTTGAACCGAAGAGAAAAGTTGAAGAAGGTCCGGAACAACAACAACAGGGACAAGGTGGCGACGACGGATCTATCGGCTCGAGGAAGAAGAAAGATAAGGAGGAACAAGTTCCGCTCATCACCGGCTAAAGATCAAATAAAACATTTTGTCATAAATATTGAATCATTGCTACTCTACGTACTACTACTACTACACTACTACTACTACTACTACAACTACTTCTACCACAACTAATCGCTCTTTCGAATGGTAGCGACGTCCCCCAAAGTGCTCGCCGCGACGAGATCCTTTAACACTCTGCTCGACAAAGTCGCGATGTCTCTCGCTTTTTCCAATTCTGGGTCAATTTTAGCGTCCGATAGAGAGGAAGCGTTCACCGATTCTGTGTTCTTATCATCTTCGTCGTCGTCGCTATCGTTTTGCTTCCTTTCGTTTTGACCTCTGCGTTCGGCGATTCTTCGTTTCGCGTCTTCGACGAGGCATTTTTCAACCTCTTTCGTGGACGCTAAAATCTCCGCCAACGTTTGGTGAAACGCGCCCTTTCTCTGCCACAACGCGTTGTTTTTAGTATTCGCCGAAGCGAAGCACGCCGAAACGAGCAAAATCGTATTCAACATTTCAATTGAGTTTGCGTGCGTTGATGAGATATGCTTCATTCGTTTCACCGCTTCTTCTTCGTCGGCGTCGACGGCGAGCGACCAAACGACGCCGTGCGAACTGTTTACAAAGGTATCCAACTTGGACGCCGCGACGCACATCGGCGCTTTCGAAAAGTATTCTCTGGTAGCTTTCGAAGACGCGATGCCTAAACTGATGCATCGTCGCGCTGCGGCTGATCCAGGTGCGAAGTAAGAGGACGCGTTGTCTTCTTCTTCTATTTTGAGGACGCCTTTTGCAGAAAAATACGCCGCCAGGGAAGCGATGCACCCAGAATTCAAAATCATGCCGTCGGCGGCGTTCGCGTCGCTCGTTGTGAACACGTACGATAACAACAGCGCACACGCGTTCAACGCGGTGTCTTCTTCGTCGACATTTGTCATGCTGTCGTTGCCTTTTTTATCCTTCTCCGTACCGGCAAAACTCCAGAATCGAGTGGCAATAACCAAAAGCGAATCCGCGACGAGCGGCGCGAACGCTCTTCTCGCGTTCGATAAATTACTCGAAGAAGAAGATGCGCTCTTCTCAAGTTGTCCGAAAACTGAAAAGTTCACCCCGAGCGCGTTTTTCTCCGCAAATCGAACCGCCAAGTGCGCTAAAAGTGCCATCGAGTCTAACTCATCCTCTTTCGCGCCGTCGTCGCCGTTCATTTTCTTCTCCAAAGCGGATCGTTTCGCGTATTCGCCGAATCGCAACGATTTCAAAATTCGTTTCAAACACTCGTTCGCGACGATATCGTTCGGACTCACGAGAAATCTCGAGCGCAGACAGTTCATCGCAGCTGAACGCATCTCACGATAAAACAAATTCTCATCTCCTCCGCTATTCTTTCTATCACTACTTTGTATTTTCTCGGAGATGTTCTCGAACAGTTTTGTGAGCGTTTCGGTTGTTTTTCTAGAAACGTACGGCGCGGAGCCGTCGGAAACTCTCGAGTAGTCGTCCGCGCCAATCAACGCCGGCGTCAACTTCCGTAAAAGAAACTGCACTTTTTCAATCCTCGTGAACGTCCTGACATGCCTTCGTTGCGTCTCCATCTCTCCTTTGCTCGTGGTATTCAACCCGTTCATTTCCAGAGGGAGCCAATTCGTCGCGTCGTCGTCGTCGTCCGTCGAGTCGTCATCCTTCGCCGCGACGCCCCCATTTTTAGACTCACTCGAGTTCTTTTCTATAGCCGTCGTCGCTTTCTCGACGCCACTCTCCTCTGCAAACGCCACGACATCCTCCAACCCGGGTTCATCCATCTCCGCTTCTTCCTCCTCGCTGAAATCCACCTCCCCTAAAATCGCCTCCGCTTCCCTCGCCGCCGTCTCGTCGTCTCCCATCATTCGCAAAGGAAACTCCGCAAAAACTTGAATCGCTAGCTTTCTGTGCGCGTCTTTACTCCCAACCCCATCAACGGTGCTGTTCGTATTGCTGTTCGCATCATCTGCTTTCGTCGCCCCGAGCGCGATATTCTCGAGCACTTTCGAGTCAAATCTCAAATCTGTTCCATCTTTATCGAGCGTTTCGCTCAACCGTTCCAGTTCTTTCCTCGTCACTTGCGGGTAATCGAATCGCATTTTTCTCGCGCACTTCTTTGCTCTCGTCTTTGAATCGTTGTCGTTCTCCTCCTCCTCCTCCTCGTTTCTTTTCTTGGACATCTCCATCGCCTTTATGAGATTCGACACGAACTCCGCTCGACTCATCACGTCTTGTTCTTCTTCTTTACCTTCCTCTCCTCCTTTTCCTCCTTCAGAGAAGGACGACGCCGTCATGTTGTCCTTTTGGTACAGGTTTTGGTGGTACACACGCAGAGAGAGAGAGAGAAAGAGAGACGTGTCGTTACTACACCCGCGCAGAAGTGTGACGAATGCCTCACTTTTATCCTCGAGAAAACACTTCACACGAGCACTTTATAAAGAATGGCGAACAACGAGACGTTGTACCAGTCGATCGAACCCGAAGTGAAAGAAATCTCGCTTCTCGCGAAAGGATCCTCTTCTCCTCTCGGCGGTTTTTTTGGAGCAGCGAGTGTAAACGCGCAACCGGAAATACGCGAGTGCGGGGAAACCGTGTTTTCTCAAATCCGCGCGGTGGCGAGACACACGAGCGAACGGGAATGGTTCGAAAAGAATGAGGTACTGACACGACCACAACTTTGATGACGATGAGATGTCGAAGCTTTTCTATTTTCGTTTCCGTCGCGCTCGATCTCTTCTTTTTATCAGTACGAACGCTGCGAAACGCGCTCCGATGTGATTGGATTAATGGATTCGAGAGAGAAGGAGAAGCGCTTTGTGCTTGCTGCTGCTTGGGCGAACGAGAGACGCTCTCGGGAGGACGCTCTCGAAAAACAAAACTGACCTTATATAATATATCTTATTGATCTCTTGTAACACCACCTTTATATACAGGACGCGTTACATTTATTCCTCATGGCGATTACGAACGAGGAGTCCTCGGAGATGTGCGCGCGCGGTTTATCCGGCGTAACGAAACTGGCAAGAGCGGAGTGCGTGCATAAGAATCGATTGGCGGAGTGCTTGCAAAAAGCGTCGCAAGTGCCGGAGACGTTTTTGGTGGAACATACCAATACCACCGCGTTTACGTGGGTGGAACAGTTGGAGTGCTTGGCGGCGGTGATGGAGAGCGGGAAGAACGTGCCGAGAGTGAGCGAGGCGAGCGTTTCGATCGCGCTGGGCGCGTGCGCGAGGGGGATGTATTTGGCGAAGAAGAGCGCGACGGCGAAAGAGAGCGGAATGGTGGTCAGTCAGGCGATTTCGAGCGGGAGGAGAATATTAGAGGTTGTTTTCGTTGAGGCGAAAGAGAAGGAGAATAAAGAAGCCGTGCGGGTCGCCGAGAAAGCGTTTGAGGATTTAGTGACCATGAGTCGAAGCGAAGAGGACGGTTGTTTATCGGGTGCCATCGATTGCGAGTATAAACGCGTGCAAGAGTCCACGGTGGCGACTATTGCGAGCTTAGAGTTGTGCAACGCGTTGGTAGAGTCTCATTTCGATCTCTTCCAAAAGAACCAAACGTTGATGAAAACGTTGAAAGAACGCTTCTGCCCAATCGTCGAGGCGACGTTGGAAAAGAAATTTTTCTGCGCGGCGGAGACGACAGATTTCGCTCAAAGACGCGTCGTTTTGCGAACTTTAGAGATTATTGTGAAAATAGGTCGAGGCAACGGATTCGAGGCGTTCATAAAGACATCTTTAGCTCGATTAATGTCTTCTTTAGAAAGCGAAATGCCGGCTTGGTTGCGAGCGTCCTCGTTGGAAGTCTTGAGATTTTTCTGCTCCGATGACGATATCTGCTCGTTCTTACACGACGCGTACTGCGACCCGACAAAAATGGACGACGCAAACGCCGAGACTCCGTTAGCGAGCATTTGCTTGATTCAAGCGAGAACAGTACAATCTGGTTTATCCGCGAGTAATTCGGAGCCGACGATGAGTTCTTCGTCGAAACCCCATGGCGCGGTGTACGACGCCGTTCAGAAAGAATTCGAGAAGAAGATGCAAAAGTTATCCATCTCGACCAAAAAGAAGACGAAAAAGGACGCAGAAGATAATCTTGATGACGGAAGAGAAGATCACGACGAAATCGCAGACCTCGAAAACACGGAAGCTTACATTACCAGAGCAGTAACGATCGCCATCGAAGGTTTGTTAAACGCAGCGCAAACGATCGAACGCGTCATGTACTCGAACGAATCGCCGAAACAGTTTCAAACCGCCAAGAAAATGCTAGACGCGGTTTGGGAAACCTTAGCCTCTACGTTTTCGTTAACTCTCGACTTAGCCGAAAACGACGACACGTGCTTATACATATTGGAAGCATATCAAAACGCCGGCCGAGCGTCGGTGAAATGCAAACACAAACTCGCGAGAGAGGCGTTTTTAGGCACGTTGTGTCACTTTGCTTTGCAAATGCCCAAAAAGCAATTCGACGATAACGGAAATATCGTTCCAAAGCTGTCCGTAAAGAATGCGTTGAGTTTAAGAGCTATATTCAACATCGTAGACGCGTCTAACGGGCACTTGGAAGACTCTTGGTTTATGGTATTAGAAACCATCGCGTCTCTCGAACGCACGTTAGGGGTTGCGGAGAAGACTATGAAATCGAGAGTGCGAGAGTACGTCCCAGATGGATTGAAACCATCTAACTGGACAAACACTGAATACGAATACAAAGAAGAATTCTACGTCTTTTCGGAAGCCGCGCAAGATATGTTCAACGCCATGAATGCGTACGACGACGACGATTTGATGCACGTGGTGGATGCCTTGATCAAGGCAAACATTCGGGAATTGCGAGAGGCTCGGGCCTTGGCGGAGAAACAAGCTTTATCTTCTGCGAAGAAGAAAGCTTTAGCAGAACAGAATAACGCGAGAAGTAACGGAGTAAAGAAACCAATGACATCCATTCGCTTGCGCAGCTTGGAGCGTTTACGCGCGGTGATGGAAGTCAACGTGTCGAGAAGGTTTGCCTTGTTTTGGGACGCGTGCGCGAAACATTTTCTTAAAACCATATTGGAGGAAACAGGGAATCCTCGCGAGCAAGCGCACGAAATTTACGAAAAAATTGCCATCAACGTTCTCGAAACCGATTTAGATCTCGACGAGAAGAATGTGGCATATGCCAAATCGGTCGGATTTGAAACCGTCGAGTGTTGTGTGGCGACGTTCGTTAGGACGATGTACGACGAAGCCGTGGATTATCGAGGGAAGCAATTGTCATTGTCGCTCGCAAACGCGCTCGCGAGTAAGCGCGCGAACAGACTGAAAACTTCCTGGCCTATTATTTTAAGCACGCTCGCGAAATTAGCCGAGAACGAAGGTGACGCCGATTTAACGATTGAATCCTTCGTCACGGTGAAAGTGATCGAAAAAGAGTGCTTGCCGCACATCGACAGAGCATATTACGGAGAGGTGTCGGAATGCTTCTCGAGCTACGCGCACCAAAGGAACGAAATCAACGTCGCACTGTCTGCGGTGCAGTCTTTGTCGACCGTCGCTGATTATTTCAGTGATGTCTGCCACCGCCCAGAAGGTGCGACAGATGTGCAGTCGTGGGCGTCTAAAAAAATGACCCCCACGAGAAATGGCGTCAAATTGAACTTAGTCACAAAAAATGGTCTCGCGGACTTTTCAATCTCACCCGTCATTTCCCATTTATGCGAACGATTCGACGATAGTCGAGTAGAAGTGAGAGATTTAGCCGTGCAAACTTTCGCGACGTTGTTCGTTTCAAGAGCTTCGTTGTTGAGTAAGAACGAATTGAAAGAGTGCGCGCAAAAGGTTGTGTACCCGACCCTCGACAAATGCCGGAAGATTGCAAAAGCGGCGTCTATAGAGGACCCGGACGGACTGAAAATCGAATGGGATGTCTCTTTAGTGAACATGCACGCCTCTTTGTTCGGAAACGTGTTGCGAAACACGTTACCGTTGCTCGTTACCGTGGAAAACTTTGACAAAAACTTTGACGAGATGTGTTCGTTCTTTGTCGATTCGGTCCTGTCCGATTGCGAAGAACTCGGAAGTGCGGCTTTGGATAATTTTTTGTCAGTTTTGTTAGAGCAAGACGAATCGACTACGAAAGGTATGCCGAGACCGCTGTGGAAGAAAGCGATGAAAGCGCTGCACGTGGCGACGGAGAAAGCCACGTTGCCGCCATCGGTATCTCCGCAAAACACGCGCGTCGGAATCGCCACTTTCTTCGGTTCTTTGTACGATGGTAAGTCGGATTCGTTCGACGACGCCGATTGTCGAAGCGCTATTCTTGCGTTACAACAGTTGATTAATTCTCCGTGCGTTGCCGAGGACGCGCAGCCAGTCGACGGTGCTCAATGGGACGCGCAGAAACGCGCGCTCAAATCCATGCGGTACATGTGCGCCAAATCGAAAGAAGGTAAAACTCGAACGTTAGTGTGCGTGGAAACGTTCAACGCTTTATTGAAAACTTCCATGGGCTATGGTGAGCGCCAGTCGACGCAAACACCCGCGGATTTGGCATTTGCCAAAGCTGGAATGGAAGCTTTCTATGAAATGTACGATACGGTTGCGAACGACGAAACGAGAGCGGAGACGTACGGCTTCGCGATGACAGCAATCGCAAAGCTCGCGCGACGATGGAACGCGACGCTAACGCAAAGGGCCAACGTAGAAGACGAAGAATACGATGATGCGGAATATATCGAGCAATTGAAAAACTGGAACGCGGTGTTGATGCAAAAAACTGCGTTGCAAGCGCTCGTGGTGGTTTCGAGAAGAGGCGTCGCGTCGTTGAATTCACCGGCGGTTTCCTCGAACAACGGCATATCCGCGAAAGCGGCGGCAAAATCAGATTGGTCGGCAACCGCGGATGCGTTTGAGACTGTTTTGGGACAAAATGTTGAAATTATGAGCTCTAACGACGATAACGACGACGACAAAGAAGCGATGTTGGATGAAGAAGACGATGGAGAAGAAGGACAACAGAACGAGGACGACGAGAGTGTCTCTCGCAGGGCTAAAAAAGCGAAAACGTTCTCGGACCTCACGATTGCGTCTGTCATGTCGCTCGGTGAAGTTGTTCTCAGATACTCTGTCATTGCTGAAGACGAATGCGTTCTTCGCTTCTTGCGTTCGTTGGCGCGCGGATGCGCGGCGCCTCGCATCGACGTCGCTTTAGAAAGTTATGCGCAATTGTGCGATGTGACGCGTTTCGCTTCATACAAAGATGAGAAAAAGAGGAGCGAAGCTGCGTTTACGCATCGCGCTCGAGTGGCAAACTTTGCCTTTCCGAGACTTGTCGCGTGCACGAAAAACTTCCTCGACGAACACGCCAACGCGCCTTTGGATACGTGGACGTACGATACCACTCGCGACGCTTTGGAAATGTGCTCGACGTTAGCCGTGTCTAAAGACGTCGCTCATTCGCAAAATGAAGTGTTGAACGGCATGCTCGAAAAGGCGAGAGAGAGTAAGAGCGGCGGCGAGGGTAAAGACGAAGAGCTCGTCTTGGGTGTTTTCGCCTACGAGGCTTTGTCCAAAGCGGCGGCGGCTTCCGCGGTGGAGGATATTAAAAAACTAGCTATGTTTGCGTTACTTGGCGCTGGGAAATACTTGGGTCTTTTGTCATAAATCTCTAATATAATATTCTAACAGACAAAAACTTTCTTGATTGATTTTACACGCACAACAATTATTCTCTCTTGTTCAAAAGCGACTTGGCGTTTGCTTCCGCGTCGGTCAAATCGGTCGATTGATACTTCGCCAACAACTCTCGCTTTTTCTTGGCGATCACCAGCGCTTCTATGTCCGAATCCTCCGGAAGCGGCACGTACGCCTTCGGCGGCTCTTCTACGTCTACGTTTTTACCATTATTACTCGTTGTTGTCGTCGTCGTCGCTCGAACTTCTCTTCTACCACTACCATCAACCAACGCCGCTCCAGTCTCTTTATCCACCTCTACTCCCATATCCGCCGCTTTCAACAGCTGCATCGCCTTCCAATTCTCCGCCGCTTCTCTCTTCAACGCAATCTCCGCCTCTCTTTCCTTCTTCAAAAAATCCCCGTCCTCCTCGTCGTCGTTAAACCCAAAATACTTCGCGTCCGCTCTCCTCAACATCTCCGTCTTCGTCCGTTTCTTCCTCCTCGCTTTCCCTTCCTCGTCGTCCTCTTCTTTCTTCTCAAACAACTCCTTCACCCCGGGTAAATTCTTCGCCGCGCCGAAATACTTATAGTGCCTCGCCGCGCCTTCCAACTTCTCGTACCCTTTCGGCTTCACCGTCACCCCCCCTTCCTCGATCCCGCCGCCTCGAACGATATAATTCGGCCCGCCTAACTCTTTAATCCGCATTTCCCACTGCCATTTTTCTTTGAGAAGTTTGTTAATCTCGTCGTTTAAATCCCGCAAACGGTGTTCCCCTAAGCCTTCGTTTTGGATTTCCATCACTTTGCGTCCAACTTCCCTTAAAATCTGCGAGCGGAATTTATCCGCCTGGGAGACGTCGTCGCATTTTGCCGTGTGGTTCGGTCTTTTGCCGGATCTGTCCATGCCGGAGAGGAGTTCTTGCTTTCCGGAGACCCATTTGTTGAACATGCCCTGTTGTTGTGTTCGTGTTTATACGTTTATGTCGTTGAAAGAGAGAGAAAGAGAGAATTAGACGAACGCGTCAGAGAGATGTAAACGACGATTCAAACGCAGACTACGAGAGGAGCGAACGCTCCAAAAACAGGAAGAACAAAGAGTAAACATTTGATGGTAAAACGACGCACGTTCGCTTTCTCTTGGTTTCTCGCCATGGGGATCGACTGTTGGATCTGTTTCGCGCGGGTGAATTTGTGGCGGCTTTTCGGGAGAAAATCTTCACTTTTTGCACCATTTTGACGCGCGCGGAATAGAGGAAACAACACAACAACGAGACAATAAAACAATCAATGGTGCTCTTGAGAATCCGCACTCGGGACGGTACCGAACGTCTCGAGTGCGCAGACGGCGCAGGAGGAGGAGAAAACGACGTCGTTAAAACAATCTCGGACGTCCAAGATTTAATCTCGAAGCAACCGTGGGGCGTTCCCGTGGAGAATCAATCGTTGAGTTTAGACCCAAGTTTATTGCTCCGCACTTCCTCAGAAAACGCAGACGAGACGAAAGCGAAGACGAAGAAAGAAGTGGTGGTATTAAGTCCTCGAAAAACGTTGAAATCGTTACAACTGAAGCACGGGGATATCGTCTACATGACGTATCCAGATTCGATCGAAAGAGAGGTGACGAAAATGCGAGTCAACGTGGAGACGAAACCGTTCGGGGCGAAACGGACGATCGAGGAGATGATTTCGAAACAAGTTCGAATTGGGAGGCAAGAGAGAGGGAACGTGGCGTCGGTGTCTTTTTGCGGACACGCGGCGAACATGTTTCAGAGTTACGTGAATAATACGCTCGGATTTAAACAAAGTCGGTTCGGGTGGTTGTACGGGACGAAGACGAAGAGGAAGAAGGAGAAGACGGAGGAGGAGAAAGAGAAAGAGAAGAGTAAAGATGCGAGCAGCAAGAAGAAGGAAAAAGATGAAGAAGAAGGAAAAGAAGACGAGATGATCACGGAGTTATTTGCAGACGTGATTTACGAGCCGAATCAAAACGGGAACGCGTACGTGGCGCACGTGGACGAGGAGGACGAGGAGAGCCAAACGGCGGAAGCGATCGCCAACGCCATGGGATACGAAAGAATCGGGTGCGTGTTTAGTCAAAGCGACGTGGATCGAGGCGACGAGTCGGTATCCGCGATGAGCGCGCACGAGGTGACCTTGTGCGCAAAATTACAAGCGAAATACGGGAAAGAATTCGTGACGGTTATCGTCGTGCAATTCGAAGACGAAGACGAGGAGATGCAAGTGACGTTCGAGGCGTTTCAAGTGTCCGACCAGTGCGTGAAGTTGTACGAGGACGGCTTTTTCGAGTTGGACGAAAAGACGGGCGTGGCAAAACTTCCAGCCTCGTCGTCTGCTGGTATCACAAAAGAAGAAATAGAAGAAGAAGAAGAAGGGTCGTCGTTTAGCAATTGGGGCAGTCACACGAAGCTCGTCAAACCGGTCATGGTCGAGCGCAAAGACGTGACCGAGGTGGACAACGATTTCTGGATCGTCGCGGTACCGATCAAAGACCACACCGGAACTGCGCAATCTGGATTCCCAATCGAAAATAGACTCCATCCTCCTCAAACCGCGGACGATATCCGCTCCGCGATTCAATCTCGTTCCGCCACGTGTTCGTCCTACGCCGAAAAGTTGAGAGATTTTCATTTGCTCTTGTTCTTATCCAAACAAATGGATAAGAACGACGTGCTGGCCATCGCGGAGAGCACGAACGATTACATCGACGGTGGGGACGTGAGCGAAGGGTACAAGGTTCTGATCGACGCCATAGCCGGTATCGCTTAAATCTTCTCGTTTTACTTTTTTT
>Ga0115554_1002251_pt1 | contig 13369 bp, 8 predicted proteins | sample COGITO_mtgs_1104_3_FD_87283 | JGI IMG/M metagenome (GOLD analysis project Ga0115554, IMG submission 87283) | Pelagic marine microbial communities from North Sea - COGITO_mtgs_110404 | ecosystem: Environmental > Aquatic > Marine > Epipelagic | place: Germany:Helgoland, sampling site Kabeltonne... | reverse complement strand
TTCCGTGGCAAACTTTTCCCTCTCTGCCATGAGCTCAGTCTGTTGTCGGTTTCGATCAGCAGCAATAGCTGCCTTCTCTCTCTCGGCCATGAGCTCAGATTGTTGTCGGTTTCGATCAGCAGTAATAGCTGCCTTTTCTCTTTCTGTCATGAGCTGTCTTAGAACCCGTTCAAAACGATTGCTCCTTGTTGACTGGTTCGCTTCATCCCTAAATTCTATCAGCTCCTTGAGGACTAAGTCAAAGCCACAACTGTCTTGCTCCTCAGTAGTAGTAATAGTGGGCTCCATCTTTTTAGTACTTTTTAGGGAAATGGAGGGCTGGGGGGGGTCTAGGACGTTAAGAAAATCATGTTTTTAGAGTATTTGGAATTGGAGTTGTATGACTGAATCTGAATCCTCTCTGATCTCTGATCTCCCAATATTGAATTGTCCGTTGTTTTTGCTGGCAAAAAATAACTCCGTATTAAGGCTAGGGAGAAAAGATGGTGTTCCGCTTCGACTGCCACTTCCAGTTTCAACTGATTGTTCTTCTTTTAATTCACCATGTAGGTTCAACCTCCTCCCCAATAAACATTGCCGACGGATTCTATTCGCAGATTCTATCGAGATCTGATCCTACATTTCAGTGGGGAATGCTTGACGATGACGGCACCTATTACAGAGATGACGGATATGGCGACCGTCCTAAGGAATGGGTGTCCTCACTTTTTGGTGGAAATGGGGACCTTGGCTACATGCTGTTTTCACCCGAAAAGAATTCTCTACGAATGGACGTCTCGAAACTAACTCTCTGGGACGACCGCACGCCGGATTTACCCGAGTACAAGAATGATTTTGTGATGGATCAGCCTCGCATGCCATCTGGATACTTTGAAATCTCGTGGTGGGGAAACAGCAGCAGTGATTTGCCTCGGAGAGCCAAGGGGAGAATGAACCTGTTCGATGGGACGACAACTCTTCATGTTGAAACAACGACAAGTGGAGATGGTTTTGACTTGTTTATATTTGCAAATGCAGCGGCACCGTCCTCTCCTAACGTGATAGTAATGGAAGCAACCGCTTTTGGGGGAGGCTCCCCCCCCACCATCACCTTCATTCCAGCAAATCCCAACGAGAATGACCACGACAGTTACATACCCAACCCCCCCCCATACACCACGCGGGATAATGTCGATGAAAAGACCACGGTGGAAGTGACCGTCCAGCCCCATCTCCCTAGTAAGGGGACGGCCCACGCGGCAGGAGTTATGCGGATAGACGATGCAGACGACGCCTCAAGGTCAACTTATTTCGTAAGCCTTTCCCCCGTTCTTCCGGATGACGATGCTGCGACGAACTTCGTCGTGGCCGAGTTGAATAGAGTTACTGAGATGCCGTACGCGCCAGTTTCAACAATGCTCAACAGCCACAAGAATTACTGGAACAACTGGTGGCCGCAGGGGGCTTTTCTCAGCATTGATCACTCCCCCATGGAATCGTTCTTCTACGTCCAACAGTATAAATTTAACTGCGCGTCTATGACAGGAGAACTTCATGACCTCATGGGACCGTGGCACATTGAATACACGCCATGGCCGGACCTACATTGGGACCTAAATCTGCAGTACACCTACTACATGCCGCTGGTGACAAACCGCTTGAGCGATCTCTCGATCTCACTGACAAACTACATGGAGACGCTCCTGCGTAGCGGAAATTTAAAAACGAACGTTCCCGAAGCTTGGCAACTCGACAGTGCAGCTGCGCCTACGGGCGCGAGCAGCTTGTCGGGCAACACAACCTGCAACTGGTCAACTGGGCCGAATTGCACTACGTCTCCTCCGTCCCAGACGGGGAACCTGCTTTGGACTCTCCAGCTCCTCGATCTTCACCACAGCTACACGGGCAACAGTACTATTGCGACAGATGTCTTGTGTCCGCTACTTGACGAAGCGTTAATGTTTTATCACCACTTTCATGTAGACAATTCATCGGATCATATCATCCACCTACAAGAAACGGCTTCGCCCGAGTACCCTGGTCCGCCGGGGAGTGACTGCAATTACGACATATCTTTGTACCGCTGGGGTTTACAAAAGATGATTGAACTCGGGAGCACTTACAGCAAATGCAACAACGCTCACATAAGTGTGTTCGAGGACACGCTGGCCCGCATCACATGGTTCCCTGTCGCGAACGGAACGCTCGCGATTTACGCCGACGTTCCATATGGCACCCCTCATCGCCATTTTTCTCACTTGATGTCACTTTGGCCGCTTCGTCTTCTCGATACGGCGACCAACCAATCCAACTACAACCTCGCTCGCGACTCAGTAAACCTCTGGCTCTCCACACCGGAGGAGGACAGCATGTTTTATCGACCGGCCGCAGCGGTCATGAACTTGCTTCTCGAACAGAAAGATGCATCCTTTGACAACATCACTTATCTTCTCGACAGACGTGTGGAGGGTAGCACATGGTATCGCGAGGGATCTCAGGGATCTTGCACCGAGACTCCTTATGCTGCGGCATACGCAATCGTTGACTGGATGATGCAGAGCTGGAACAAGACGACAACCACTCTGGAGCGCATTATTGACGTGTTTAAAGGCATTGACGACGAGATAGTAATGAACGCGGGTGATTATGTCAGTGCACGTAGTCGAATCGCGGGTGCTCAATTCCATTCTATGTCAGCCCAAGGGGGATTTTTGGTGTCTGGGAAGCGAGAAATTCTTTCTCTTGACTCCGACAAGATTGTCAGCAGGACAAACTGGATCGGTATTGAAGCGAGAAAGGAACTGTCCGTTCTCATCCGGACAAACATGGAGCGACCGTTGGATTTGGAGGGAGGGGGAGATGGCGTCGTCTTGGAAGATGTATTGGAAGGTGAAGGGCTCACCGGCGAAAACTTTGTCAGGATCAGCGGTTTGGAGGTGGGGGAAGTGGTTGTGATTTTCAGGTGAGTGAATGTCGTCCGGTTTTTGTTTAATTTGTGCGGAGTACGGGTTTTGATCCGAACATTCATCTGGCTTCCTCTTAATTACTCGCTTTGCTTGCTATGTGAACACGGCTGCAACACTTACACGGCTGCAACACTTTCACCCTGGGCAGCAAGGATAAAAAGCCTTTTAGCTTCGAAATCGAAGCGAAGGATGTTGGATGTCCCGAGCAATACAACCACTGGGGCAGCATATTTAACAGTACAAACGAGAAGTTGGCCTGGCCGTGTCTTTAAGAATAAAAATCTCTCTCTCTCTCTCTCTCTCTCTCTCTCTTTGTGCCTGCCTTGTATCAAAAAATCATTCTGTTATTTTTCCTGTTAACCCAGTTCCTTCATTGTCAGCTGTACGATTTGCCCAAGCCAAAAGAATTGCAAGCCAGTGAGGACCACGATGACGAAAAGAAAGTAAATCAGGGGACCGCGGCGTGATACTGACTGCGCGGATTTGCTTTTCAAGCTCATCCTTGCGTCCTTGACGAATTGATAACCACAAAACGGCCATAAAACTATTCTGCAAATCACAAAAAGGACCGCAAAGCTGGCGGCCAAGACAATTTTGGTCATGGGAAACGCATCTGCTAGCCCAGCCAAGCCATGAACCTCGTCGAAATTAGCCAACAGACTCAAGACGCTCGTCGATATTTCCGAAATTCCCATGAAAAACACGCAATAGACGTGGCATAGCTTATAGAATGGGTGAACGACAAAGTACGCCACAATGCCAGAGAGCAAGTGATGCATGATGAATTCAGGACCGTCGTTCCAGACAAGCGTGTCATACATATTTTTCACCTGGAACGCAAGGTAAAACAACCCTATTTGGTGGCCAGCATTGATGTGACCAAACAAGCGTTTTTCCCAGCTCTTAGCAGGGAGCGCCGTCTTACTGCCAAAGAATCTTTTTGTAAAGCTTGCTGCCGTCAGGGTTAGTCAATACTGCTCCCAATCAATGAGTTGTCCTAAGCAAGCGCCAATCCCACTGACACTCGAAAAAACGCCATCCCGCAATGAATTATTTGCAATGACAAGCATAAACTCAACTCTTCAACTCCCTCGACCTCATCATCACAACAATCCCACCACACTCACCAAGTTCGTTTCGACTATTCCACCCCAGCCAACTGACAGCAGCACAACATAAAAAGTCTACGGCGAGATGCCTACTCAAAATCTTACGATTAGTTTCATTTGCGAGCACTGGGGTGCTGTCCTTGAACAAGTTAACAAAAAATCTAGTGGAATGTTCTAACGCAAATAAGAAGAAAACGATAACGGTAATTGTCTTCAGAGTCTCTTTCTGAGATATTCTTCCCTTGCTGAAGTCAGAACGGGTGAATTGAACCATTTTTAACACCTGGCAATATCTGTTTGTTTTCCCCCGGGCCGCTGCTGGCGGGAGTCGGTCGGGGTCTTTTCAGAAATTCCTCACCCCTGAATTGTCCTCAAAAACGACTTGTATCGTAATGTCGGCCTTAGATGCTGTCTTGCAGCAAGAGAAAAGTGATCTATCAAGCGAAGAGCGACAGATATGGTCGCAGTGCTGCTCTCCGGGGAACTTAGATGAGTCTGATGTGAGAGCGCATTTGACTCAGACACAGATAAATCAATGCATCAGAGGTTGGCAGACTGAATCAAACCGTATAGAAGCGATTGTTACGAATATTGCGCGGATCGTTGAGTTTAAGAAGAAGTCTCAAGGTAAGTCAGCACCAAGACTTTGAATCATGGTCAATTTTTTATCTTGGGTGCTAATTTCATTCTTCTCCGCCCCTTCCGCCGCCTTGCCGATCTCTTCCCCTTCCCCCTTCTCTTCCCCCTTCCCTCCCCTTCTCTTCCCCCTTCCCTCCCCTTCTCTTCCCCCTCCCCTTCCCTTTCCCCTTCCCTTCCCCTTCACTTCCCCCTCCCCTTCACTTCCCTTCCCATCACAGTGGCCCAAAAGATGTATCTTGCTTCCGCTGATGTTGACTTTTTCATGGAAAACTGGACCTCGGTCATCTTCGGCAAGGACATTCACGACCACATTGTGTGGGGAGAACGAGTAAGCACAATCAACGCAAAAGCACTCTTGGAGAAGTTTGATGACGAACAAATGATGGTCGTACGCGCCATCGTTATGGAGGGTCTGGAACGGATCAAAGGGAATGATATAGAAGGGAAGCACAACCCGTGTTACAAGCATATTTACATAATGGATCTTTCAGGACTTGCGATGAATCACTTTAGTGCTGGGGTGCGCCGGGTGGTCAAGAATGTGGTGATTGAGATGGGAAATATTTACCCTGAAAGCGTTCACAAGGTGTTCTTTGTGAATGCGCCTTTCACTTTCCGGGCGATTTGGAGCGTTGTCTCTCCTTGGCTACACCCAGTGACCAAGGCCAAGACTAAAATTTTGGGGGGAGGGAACAGCTTGTTGAAAGAGTTTGTGAAGAATGACATCCCCCTGGAGTCTATACCTGACTATTTGGGTGGGAAACATTCTGGAAAGAACATATCCGAATTCATTAGGCAGTACAGAATCGACATGAAGCAAAAACAGGAGGAGAAAAGGAGTGAGATACAACCACCGCCGCAGGATGCATCACAACTTCCCCAACAGGAAGAGTCGCTGCCGCCGAATCCGGCGCCCGCCAGTGATACTGATGCTGTCATAGATGCTGCCAATGATAATGCCAATGATAATGATAATGACAATGACAATGACAATGACAATGATAATGATAATGACAATGATAATGATAATGACAATGATAATGATAATGATAATGATAATGATAATGATAATGATAATGATAATGATAATGGTGATTCCAGTGATAAGAAAGTTGACCTTGCTAATGACTCTAGTACAAACGCAACGGAGCCCACTGATGCTGACGACAGTGTTGAATGGATACCAACAGGATCTGGAAAAAAATCGCCCACCAGTACCAGTACCAGTGAAGAGCAATTATAATGCGTACAATTAAATTAAAAAACGATTTTTTGAAGCCAAGAGTGCTATTTGCGTGTTTTTGTTGTCCTTTTTTTTCGTTTTCTAAGCTCAATTGTTGTGGTGGTGGTGCTATATTGGCAGAAACGCATTATTATTATTCAATAAAATTTGCTCAAACATTAACCATCACAAATTATACAACTACAATCTACACGACGACCAATTCAAAGGGTGAACCGTCAATCTTCTCGGCTCCCCAAAACAACCTCTCCGTTGCGACGAGCTGCTTGGGGAAATTGCGGCTGCCCCACATGAGTCTCACACCGCTTGCGCCACCAAACGTGGCCCACTCGATCTTTATGCTGTGCAACAGCCCCTCTACAACGACGACTTCGTCGCTCTCCGCTCCGTCGATTTTTGTATCGAGAATCAATACGTCGTCGATGAATAATCTTGCGTGGTCTTCAGTTGCCGCTGCCGCGGAGTTGACGTTTTCCACGTAGAACCGCACGCTCTCGCTATAAAAGGGCTTAATGAAGCCGCTCCACTTCACCCCCACATAATCAGCAGCCACTCCTCCTCCTCCTCCTCCTCCTCCTCCAGCTCCTCCTAGCCCTAACCCTACCAAACCTTCGCCCCACTCAAAATCTAGCCTCTCGTCCACCCTGGACATAACTGGCGACGCTCCCCTGGCATCCAAGTAAACGCTGTTGAAATACTCTCCCAACAACCCGCCACCTGTCTTGACAATATTACTCCCTAAATCCAACCCAGCGTCGTTGTTGTTGGCCAGGAGTATGTCAATCTCGTACGTTCCGGGCACGTTAACTTCCACGTCGACCTTATATTTCCCATTCAAGGTATCCGTTATGACAAGCCTCTTGTCGACATCCAATTCGTTCGTCTCCCCCCTCAGCCGTCCCACAAAATTCGCGCCCCCTGTCCACCAGTCGTTGTTCTCTTCGTCGCGAGCGCTGACGTAAAAGCTCCTAATGTTACCGCTGCTTGCACTGAATTTGTATACAGCGTTTGTCGTCCCGGCCCCGTCCACTGCGTCCTTCGTCGTCCAGCCGCTGCTGACGACGCAGTTCTCCCCCACTGGCGTGTTGGGATAAATGGTGATATCATACGGCGATCCCAGCACCTCCTCCCTGAGGCCCCCGCCACCCCCACCACCATCCAGCAGAAAAACGTGCAAATACCAATTTTCCATGCTAACCTTGGGTACATATCCGGCCGTGTAGGTCCCGTCCTCGTTGTCGAGCACGTAATCGAAATAAATGTTGGCATCGCCATCTACGTGATTCTTCCTGTCAACCCCATCATCTGACAAAAATACTTCGTATACGTCCCCCCCCGAAGTCTTTCGGTTGCCGTTGCTGTCTCTGCTCCAGATGGTAATCTCTGTGAGATCATTGACGTTCCACACACCCAGATAGTCCGCGTGGGATGTCGACGCCGTCGTAGCACCAGCTGCGACGTCGAGGATGAAGGGGCTTCCCAAAATGTGGTGATTGGCAACGCTCAAGTCGTGGTAGTAGCTTCCGACGTCATTGTGATCACTTGCGCCCACCGCAGTGATCTGCAAATAATATTTGCCACTGACAGCTGGGATGTAGTCAACCGTGTAAGTTCCATCGCCATTATCACTCACACTACCCTCAAAGAAACCACCGGCGGCTCCGTTGGTTGATCCTCGGGCGACCACATCGATGCCGCAACCCCCTCCTGCCAGCTGCAGGTTCCCCCACTTCCCTGCCTTGCCGCCGGTGCCAAATTCATCACGGCACTCCACCACAAATTGCTGGGGGACTCCGGCGATAGCTGTGCTTACGCTCTCCCCTACCGCGGTAGATTTTCGAGCGGCGGAGATATTCGGGACATAAGTTGCCGTGTGAACAACATTTTGAATGAGCACGCTGCGAAAAAGGTTCCCTCCGCTGACAGTGTGCCAGCTTCCTTGACTTGGGCTCTCCCACATGAGTTTGACGAAGCTCTCTCCCCTACCGTGGGCGTAACGGACCTTGACTTCCACTCTCTCTCCTGCCGTCAAGATTATTTTTCCGCTGTTGCGGCTCCTCTGCCCGCCGCATTCTCCAAATTTTCCAACCTCGATGCCATCTACCCACACACCCGCCTTGCTCCCATTGTCGCAAACAACACCGATTTGATATTCTTCATCGTGATCGGCCTCCAAGTAACCCTTCCACTCCACTGAGAAATGGTCGTCGGGCATCGCTAGCCCGTTGCCAACGCAATTGCTCTCGTCGATCAAATTCGTCGCTGTGTTGTCCGAATTTCCCGTCGGTCCCAGGCAAACGATGTCGTGGGGCTGGTTATTTGCGAACGGACTGTACACGCCCCAGTTGTAATCGACCGCAAGGTCGTGCTTCGTCAAGCTCAAATGCTCGTGAACAAACTTGTCGTCTGTAAAGTAGCTACCCCACAACCCCCCGGGGGTATCCAGGAAGGCTGAAATTGTATAGTCACCGCTGATTGTGGGCGTGTAGTGTGCGTAGTACTTGCCGCTGCTGTAATCCACGGCGCTAATGGCCTCGGTGATACCAACCGCGGCCAGACTATCCTGCTCGTCGTCGCCGTAAAGTAGCCCATTCACAACATCAATTCGTGCTTCTCTGCCGACCGATTCCCAAGTGTTCTCGTGATGGCCGCTCACCAATACGCTTTCTACCCTTACTCTGTCCCCGCCAGCGTATAAGTGGTTATCGAACACATCCCGCAGATAAATCTCAATAGGCTCAAGAACGCCGGCGGTCCCTGTTCTCGTTCCACTACCGGTTATAATGCTCTCCGTGCCGCTCGCAACGTTGGGAACAACGGTGACAGAGAATGGACTACCACTGATCGGCTGGTTATCCGTCACGGATGTAACCGCGAGAGAGTAGTCGCCACTGATGGTGGCGTTGTAACTCAACGTGTATAAACCGTCTGTTCCCCCGCTGTGGACGCTAACACAATTTACGACCTCAGAGCTCCCCCAGTTGCTGTTCACCATCTGGTCGAAATCGGGAGGCCTTGTTGAGACTGTTACCATCGTCAGCACACCCAGAAATCCGGCACCATCCGCAAATTCTCTCGTATTACCTTCTAAATCCCTCGCCTCCACCACAAAGGATGCCTCCACCCCGGCCATGGCCGAAGACAGTCCCGCGCCGCTTGCCACGGAGGTTGAACCTGTCAGATCGGCCGACTGAACATTCACAGTAAACGGACTGCCGATGATTTCTTCCCCATTCACAACCACCGTGAGTTGTTGCTCCCCCGTTGATCTAGGCGAGTAGGTGACCGTGAACGTACCATCCCCGTTCATTGCTACGCTTCCGCTAACAGGCCCGAAATCGCTGCTGATGTCGGCCGTCACGACAGGGTTATAGGGGTAGCTCGACGTCTTCATATCGTTCCCCATCTCGTCGACAAGCTGCGCAGTGAAAGTATTACCAAAGTTGACGAAGGGCTCGCTGAATCCAACGCTGGCAATGTCCGTGATTAATCTCGATTGCGGTCCATACGCAACGTTGTGGCGAACGTACAGCTCGAAGGGGCTGCCCTTGGCATGAACGCCGTTCAGGGTAACGGACAGCAAATGGCGCCCCGACTTCTCCGGTTTAACATAGCCAATGTACTGACCGGGAGCGCCCTCGTTGTCGATAACCCATCCGACAGCAAAGCTGTTGGGATCCTCTTGACTGTGTGCGACGACCTCCCATGAATCGCCAGTCACAGACCTGTTGTTGTTGTTAATGTCGCGGCTGTTTATCATGAAAGATTGAATCGTGTTGGTCAGCCCGTGGTTGATGCCGCTACAATCATTCTCGTAGGCGTTCCAACCCCCCCAGTTGGGAAGGACTGCGTCGGTGTTCGACTTATCGAACTCCCCTGGGGTGACGGCATCGCTCGCGCAGTTCCCGTAGCCCCCCCACACATCGCAATTCTGTGGGCTGGTAAAACTTGGCAATGTAGTCACTTTAAAGGGCGACCCGAAGATGTGCTCGCCGTGTTTGTTCTGATCGGCATTTGCGAGCGTCTCGTTGGACAAAAAGACGTTCAAGCTGTAGACCCCCGATCGCTGTGGATGGTACACACAGTCATACAGACGCGTGTCTGGATTGTAAGTTACCGACACGTAAACTCTTTCCGATTCGCCGGCGCCGTATCCCCCCCCGCTGGTGTCATCTATCAACAAGGCGTAACCGTGGAACCCGTCCATCCCGCTGCTGACTGCCTGCGTCATTTTATTCTCGTAGGCCGCCGTCCCCCCAAATCCGACGTCGAACTTCCCCCTCCAGTTGTTGAACTCGTCCCTCGATTCGATTGAGAAACGGTGAGGTTTCGTCGCGATGCCCCTGTTAAGCCCAATCCCCCTCGCGATACTGTTGACCGAAGAGGGAGCAGTCGGGACCACAGTGTAATTGAAGGGAGAACCATTGATATGCTCCGTGTGAAAAAGGTTAGCCGATGGAATTACGTCAAGTTCCATCGTAGGTGACGACCACATCAACTGGCAGGTGGCAACTCCGCGAATCTCCCTGTACTCGATGCTGATTTTGTGGTAAACCCCCGCCTCCATCGAAAATACTCCCGTTGCGTTATTAACGCCATCTGAGTCCTCCCCCCACTTGTCGATGACGATACGGCCATCCAAATAAACACGGATATCGTCATCGAAGACGACGGTGAACAGCACGTCCTCGGTCACATCGTGCACGACCCGCCCTTGCCAATTAACGCTGACAAAGTCGCTGCCAAAGGTGCTGCGCCGGGCCGAGCGAGTGGGAGGTTGCGAAAAGGGTGGGATGATTAGTTATAGTCTGAGTGTGCGTTGCGCGTTGTGCGTTGCGCGTTGAGCGTTGTGCGTTGAGCGTTGTGCGTCCCTCGCTGGAAAATACATGGCTGCTCACCTGACCCGGCCCTCCCCCCAGGTAAAGTTCAAGACGCTGTCCACTCTTGTCTTGCTCAAACTATTGCTCGTGAAGAAGGCATCGTCGTAATACTTGCCCAGAAGCCCCCCCGGGACAAGCAAGTAAATATTTAGGTGGTGGTGGCCTGCTTTTGTAACGTCAATGCTGACGCCGTAAAATCCACTGTTGGAATCACTGACAACCCCGCGAGTCACCCTGTGGCTAATGTAGCCATCCGATCCCTTTGGTATCTCCGCAGCCTCGACCAAAAAAACGTCCCCTCCCGCCTGTTGATTCAAATTCACTCCGTTGTGCGCCTTGATTTGGAATTCGTTTGCGATACCGGCGATTTGTCTTGTGTGTGTGTCGTTCGTTGTTTCCACGACGTTCACGTCCTCCCAGCTGTTGGTGTACTCGCTAATGAGCTGCCGCTTGAAATAGCTGAAACGCTTCGGGGTCGAGACGACGTGAGAGGTTTGGGAGTTTGTGAGGGGTCTGTCGTCGTCGAGGATGGTTACATAGGCTCTGCGCTGAACACCGAGCGTCAAGTCTTCGTGGCAATTGGCAAGAGTGATCATGAACCGCTCATTCCCCTCGACGAGACGGTCGTCATTAATTGTTATGAGAAAAGACTTTTCAATTTCCCCCGGAAGGAAAGTTATCGTCTGGTCCGTCGTATAGAAGTGAGTAGGCGTTAGGTCCGAGTCGTCCGTGGTCAAGTGGTTGATGATGTAGTCAACCGTGGTGAGCCCGACCCCCCCACCAGAGCGCAAGACGGTGATTCGAATCGCGCCCTCGTTCTCCCAGATCTCATACTCTGGGCTGCTAAGCGTCACGACACCCTCGTGGCCACATACCACATGAGAGATGGTGACATTACTGCAATTAAAGCCAACATCATTCGAGATTCCTTGGTCGCACTTGATCGCATGATCTTTCAATGGGAGCTTTGCCGCGTTGTTTTCTTCGCCGGACATCAAACGGAACGACTCCGACTCGTCGAAAGCGTTTGTTTGGAGCGAGTTGAAAGGTACCTTAACACTAAACTCTCTTTCTCTCTCATCTTGCGGCAGAGGGGGGTCGTAAGTTCGCTTCCCGCTTCTGCGAACGCTTGTTAGGACCAGGTCCATACATGAGGTGCAACCGGCATTGTCACAAGTACGACACCTCGGATCAAATCGCGAGCACGATTGGCACTGCGCGCCAGGAGACTGCGTTGGGTCCACGTTGAAGCCCTCGTAACAAGCCAGACAAGTAGAGTTATTACACTCAGTGCAATACTCGTCAAAGTGCTGACACATGAGCTCGCTGCAGTCCTCCCCCCCTCGGTGCTCGCTGCACACGCACGTCCCTGTTACGTAGTCACACACGCCCTGGCCGCTGCAGCTATTCTTACAAAGCTTCCTCGGGTAGCAGAGACCTCCCATCCGAATGTGCGTCGGGGTGCACTCCTCGCAAGACCTTCCCTGGTAACCAACATTGCAAAAGCAAGTCCCGGAACGCCGATCGCAGTATCCGTAGGCAGGGTCGAGGCAGTAGTACTGATCAGATATCGGGCCAATCATACCAGGACACGTCTGTCGAGGGTTCACCCCGTCCAGCTGGTGAGGATAGGCCTGCGTTTCTGGACCACCTTCATTGACCCTCTCTCGCATGTAATTCTGTGGCAAACCTGTCTGACCAACGAAACCATGCTCATACGGGAGGAAGGGTACTGATGCATTTTTTGAGTCGGTAACCCGGTATTGTTGCGTTGGAGTAATTGATAGGAGGAAAAGGACCGCGCAAAGGTGTGGGCAAAGAAGGAGGGAGGAGGAGCTCATAGCTCCGCCAACTCCAACTCTCTTCTTTCAAGTAGCCCAACACGTCCCACTCACTCGTCGAACACGTCAACTCCCGCCGGGCAATGTAGTTCTCGTCCAACGACCGCGCCTAAGCCCAAAGAGCCAAAACTAACACCCACTGCCAATTTGCCGGACTTGAATTGTTGTCAGAGCTTGCGAACCCGAGAGTTGGATTTTTCTAGTTGATGCGGTTCTCGGATTATCGATTAAACTGCTAATTCGTCAAGGGAAAAGTGAAAAAAAAGCGACGCAGCTGATGAAAAAATGCACTCTCGTTGGGTTGGTGTGTTCACTGTTCGATAGTTCCTGCAATATTTTGTTTCGCCCCATCGTTCAAATGCAAGCCTATCCTTTCTGCAATAACGCAAATTTTCTTTCCCACGCTCTCAAACCCGTTAGTGTCTCATAGTTACAAAGATTGTATGATCTCAATGAATGTCGACTGATTCATCCTCGCTTCGAACTCGACCCAAGAAATTAAACTCTTACACATCCTACCCTCCCCAGCACGCCGGCCACGGTGATCAGCAGTCAGAGCAGCAGCAGATATCGGACGAGAAAATGCAGTTCGAGGCTTATTCAAGCAAATCGAATCGCCCAATGCTCATTCTGATTGCATTGATGGTGTCTCTCGTGCTTGGTGTCATATTTTTGACTGGTGGGGGGGGGGGGGGGGGGGGGGGGAGGGAGC
>Ga0115554_1002249_pt1 | contig 13376 bp, 14 predicted proteins | sample COGITO_mtgs_1104_3_FD_87283 | JGI IMG/M metagenome (GOLD analysis project Ga0115554, IMG submission 87283) | Pelagic marine microbial communities from North Sea - COGITO_mtgs_110404 | ecosystem: Environmental > Aquatic > Marine > Epipelagic | place: Germany:Helgoland, sampling site Kabeltonne... | reverse complement strand
TTCTCTAGTCCTCGTATGTTTGATATTATTTTGAGATCATGTCATGATTTCTAAATGTTGTTTTGGCATTCGAAAAGTTGTCGTAAAATGTGAAGTGAATATTCCGTAGAATTTCGGACTGTCTGAGCGTAGCGAGTTTCTGAAATTCAGGAATAGAGGGATACATTTAGACAAGGTTTCGCCAGCCTAGACTTTTTGGTTTCTTTTTTTGGCGATGAAAAAAAGAAAAATTAACTACTATAAATTCTCTTAAAAACTAATAACACCCTTTTCAAATCTAAAAACCCTTTCCCCAGTATCTGAAGGGAGTAAAAAATTTGCACAGATTGCTTCTTATCGGTTGACATACAGTTATATATAACTATCCTAAAAACAGGGGTATGTACGCTGTTTTTTAACACTAAAGTCCATTAGTTTAGTACTACAAAACAATCAACATGGAAATCTGGCAGTATATACTCATCGCTATAGGTATACTAGCAGTCATTGCGGCTGTATATTATCTTATCAAAAGGCTTACAAAAGATATCGAAAAAGTCCACCATCTGCCTATCAGGGAAAAGGGATTTACAGAAATGCCTGCGGTACCCTTTATCATTTCAGAAACCATTGACACTGTCGTCAAGCTAGGATTAAGAACACAGGAATGTAAAATGGCAAAAGCGGGATTGAATAGAGAATACACTTTATACGACGCAAAAAGAGAACATACCTATACGCAAAATGCGTACACATTTATGTATGACACTGCGCCTATAGACAATAGTAAAGAAGAACGTGAAGACCTTTTAGAAAGATTAAAAAGGTCAACTGAAAAAGAGTTTTTGAATAAAACGCTTTTAAATACACATCTAAAAAGAGCGGAGTTTGCTAAGCATCAAGATAAGAATGAAACATTTACCAGTTTATTTTTAGATACTCCAGAAGATTTTACCATATCATGGACGAATTACTATAATATTTATAAGAATAATGCCAAAGAATATAAAGATGAGTACGCATCTATTTTAAAAGATCCCAAAGAAGCCACTAAGCAATTTTGGCCAATGATTTCTGAAAACGGATTGGCATATAACTTATTAATTCTCCAAAAAGTAGAAGGCGATCTTTTAGAGAAAGTGAAAACCACATTTCATCACGAATGGAAATCTCTTTTAAAACCTATTCATGAAGACGATGTATTATTTGCTATTGATCTGACTATTTTTAATCGGTTTGACGCTGCTCAGGTAGCAGGTTTTGATCGTTGGACACCAGGTGCTTTTGTGATGATGAAGCAAGACATTGTAAGTAAGAAACTACATCCTATTTGTGTTCAAATCTCAAAGAATGATGCAAGTGCATCGCAAATTTACACACAAGAAAACTCTACAGATGCTACTTGGATCTTTGCGCTTGCTGCAGCAAGAACAGCCGTGACGGTATACGGAATATGGTTAGGACACGTATATCATTGGCACATCGTATCTGCACCTATGCAAATGACATTATTTAATAATGTAAAGAAAGACCATGATCTTAGAAGATTATTAAACCCACAATCAAAATCATTAATAGGTTTTAATGACACTTTATTATTACTTTGGAAAGCCATCGGACCACCGACTTCTTTTGCAACGCCAGATTCCTTTTTAGATCTTACCAATACCTTTGCTACGGGACGTGAGTTTTTTGATGATGATCCCAAAGTGACTTTGAAAAAATTTGGGATTCATAAAAAAGACTTCTCAGAAAAAGAAGATTGGGATCGTTATCCCATTGTAAAACACCTATTATATTTCTGGGAAGCTTCAGAACAGATGGTCGATGTTTTTGTTGAGAACACATACAATACCGATGAAGCTGTCTTTCACGATACCCAATTACAAAAATGGATAGAAGCATCATCCGACCCAGAAGAAGGGAACGTGAGAGGACTGCCTGTGATGAGTAGTAGAAAAGAATTAAAAGCAGTGTTAACGAGTTTGGTGTACAGAGTCGTTGCTCACGGAAATTCTAGACAGATGCGATCCTTAGGACCTGGACTCTCTTTTGTGGCAAATTATCCTCCCTGTCTTCAAAAAACCGATGTTGTAGTTCCTGATGATACGAACTTCACTAAAAAAGATGTCTTACGTTATCTACCTAATACGGGTACGATAGGTTCTATGATGACATTCTATTATATCTTTATTTTCTCTGCTCCGTATGAACCTTTATTACCGTTGTATGGAAATGATACCGACTTATATTTTGATGATAAAGATGATCCTAGAAATAAAGCGTTGGAAGTATTTAGAGAAAAAATTGGAAGCTTTATACTTGATTATAGTGATGAAAATGCACCCTTGATTCATCAGTGGTCAGCGAGTATTGAGACGTAGGATTCCGTTTCTTTCAAGCTTTTATGTATCTTCTATAGTTTAGCTCCTTTTAGGAGTGTTTATTCCGCTTTCGCACTTCGGCAAGCTCAGTATAAACTTCTGCGTCACGATGTTCCTTGAAAGCATATACCAGAAAAAGCCCGTTTATGCCATAGATGTTGTATTCTTGTATAGGTGCATTATTAGCAAATAAAAATCTCATTATTGTATCTTTCAAAAAAAGAAAGTTATGAGAATTTTTATAGTGTTGCTTTTTCTCTCGGTAGGTGTTTCTATTTGTGCGCAAGAAGAAAATTATGAATTGGTATGGTCTGATGAGTTTGATGGAAATGGGGCTATAGATGCTACCAAATGGCATCACCAAACTTTATTGCCTAATGGGAACAGTTGGTATAATGGTGAAATACAACACTACACCAATCGTATGGAAAATTCTTTTGTGAGTGGTGGCACCTTGAAAATTGTAGCCAAATCAGAAACTTTTTCGGATCAAGGAGTAACTAAGTCCCATACCTCAGCACGCTTAAACTCAAAATACGCCTTTACCTACGGGTATGTAGAAATACGCGCGAAGCTTCCTACAGGAGTAGGAACGTGGCCCGCGATGTGGACGTTAGGGCAAAATATTACTGAACCAGGTGGATATTGGTCTGCATCTAATGGAACGACTTCATGGCCAGCCTGTGGAGAGATTGATATTATGGAACATTGGGGAGATAATCAAAACTTTGTGCAAAGTGCTATGCATACGCCCTCTAGTTTTGGCGATACTCAAAATAAAGGCGGACAAGTGGTTCCAGCAGCGTCCTCAGAATTTCATATCTATACCTTAGAATGGACGCCTGAGCAAATGATTTTTAAAGTAGATGGCGTGGAACACTACACCTACGATCCTCCTGTACAAAATCCTTCTACATGGCCTTTTGATGCGCCTCAATACATTTTGTTGAATGTAGCGGTTTTGCCCAATATTTTAGATTCTTTTGATGAAAGTGCCTTAGAAGTCGATTACATAAGAGTGTTTCAAGATCCAACCTTATCGCTAGAAGAACCAACGGTAGATGCCAGTATACAGCTTTTCCCTAATCCTGTTACAGATACTTTATCAGTACGAGTGCCCGCGGCTTTTCTAGGTGCTAGAGCAAGTCTCTATTTGCTGTCAGGACAAGAGCTTCACAATGCAGAGATTCAAAATGAGAACACGACTATTGATGTTTCTGAGTATGCAAAGGGCGTATATATTTTAACTCTAGAAAAGGAAGGACAACGTGTGATACGGAAAGTGGTAAAACGTTAATTAATCCATACACGCTTCCCAAACCGGATCTCCTTCTGGTAGTGGAGCGATAAACGTCATTTCTTCTTTTTGTACAGGATGTACAAACGTGAGTTTGCGAGCGTGTAAACTAATACTTCCGTCTTTATTCGATCGGTCAAAGCCGTATTTTAAATCGCCACGTATTGGACTCCCAATCGCCGTCAACTGACTCCGAATCTGATGATGTCTTCCTGTATGTAAATCGATTTCTAATAAGGAGAAGGTTTTTAGTTTTTTGATGACTCGATAGGTGAGACGGGCTTCTTTGGAATCTGGCACCGCTTTCGCGAAAGCATAACTTTTATTCTGCTTTGTATTCCGTTTCAGATAATGGGTCAGCGTCGCAGCTTCTGGCGAAGGATGCTCTTTGACCAGCGCCCAATAGGTCTTTTGCGTTTTACGTTCTGAAAATAATTTATTGAGTCGGCTGAGTGCTTTACTCGTACGTGCAAATACCACAATTCCACTCGTAGGTCGATCTAACCGATGTACAACTCCCAAATACACAGCGCCAGGTTTGTTGTATTTTTTGGCAATATATGCTTTAACGACTTCGCTTAATGGCGCATCTCCCGTTTTATCTCCCTGCACAATATCTCCCGCACGTTTATTAATCACAATAAGATGATTATCCTCGTAAAGGACTTGCAGATTTGTGGGTGTCGAAAGGGTATTATTCATTTTATTTTGTTGAGATTCAAGATCACTCGCTGTGCTCGCTACAGGAGTCAGGAATCAGGAGTTAAGATTCAGGACTACATCAAATCGAAAAACGATTTTAATGATTTATGGTCTTGGTTCTTTTTCGCGAAAGCGAAAAAAAACTCACGTCTCACCATTATTTAATACTGCTCCGATTCATTTGGGAAATCCTGAGATTTCACATCGGTAGCATATTGCTTAAAAGCTTCAGTCATAGCAGCATGCATATCTAGGTATCTTCTCAGAAAGCGAGGATTAAATTCGTGCGTCATCCCAAGCATATCGTGCGTGACCAACACCTGTCCATCGACACCACCACCAGCGCCAATTCCTATAATAGGAATGGTTAAACTTTCTGCTACTTCTTGTGCTAGCTTTGCAGGCACTTTTTCCAATACAATCGCAAAGCAACCTGCTCTTTCCAGCATCAAAGCATCTTCTTTAAGCTTGGCAGCCTCTTCTTCTTCTTTGGCTCTAACGGTGTAGGTGCCAAATTTATAAATAGATTGTGGGGTAAGCCCTAGATGTCCCATCACGGGAATCCCAGCGTGTAAAATGCGTTTCACACTTTCTTTAATTTCTCTCCCACCTTCTACTTTAATAGCATGGCCGCCACTTTCTTTCATAATACGTATGGCAGAGCGTAGAGCTTCTTTAGGATCACTTTGATAACTTCCAAAAGGAAGATCGACTACCACCAAGGCACGTTCTGTTGCACGTATCACAGAAGAGGCATGATAAATCATTTGATCTAATGTGATAGGAAGTGTTGTCTCATGACCCGCCATCACATTAGAGGCACTGTCTCCCACAAGAATTACATCAATACCCGCACCATCAACAATTTTTGCCATGGTGTAATCATAAGCGGTAAGCATCGATATTTTCTCACCACGCTTTTTCATCTCCGTAAGAGATTTTACAGTAATACGTTTATATTCTTTTTTTGCGACAGACATGAAGTTATGTTTTATGACACAAAAGTAGTAAATTACCTATCTATATGAATCATGAATCTTATGAAGGGTAAATATATTATTTGGGGAATGATTTTCGGACTTGTTTTTTTCGCTTTCGCGAAAATGACCACTGCACAAAATTCATCAGTATCTACAGAAGAAATTAAAGTAAAACAATTGGTAGAACGTTTTTTTGAAGGATTTCATAAACAAGACTCTACGATTATTAAAAGTGTGGTTCATGAGAAAATACTCATGCAATCCATCGGTAAAAATCAAACAGGAGAGATTGTATTGAGTAAACAAGACTTTAGTGGATTTCTAGCGTCTATTTGTTCGATTCCGGGTGACACAAAGTTTGAAGAACGCATTAAAAGTTATAAAGTTCAAATAGATGATAATGGGGCAATGGCAAATGTCTGGACGCCGTATTCCTTTTATGTGAATGGAGAATTAAGTCATTGTGGCACCAATAGTTTTCAGCTTTTTAAACGGGATGGTGTCTGGAAAATATTTTATATTGTAGATACGAGAGATCGAGAAGGCTGCGTTATGAAACGGGGGTAACCATTTATTTTAATTATTTCGTATTGATTAACTATAATTATGAAATATATTATAATTTTAATATTAACACTATTGTGTCAATTAATCGTTGCCCAAGAGAACGCTGATCAAGAATTCTATCCTGACCGTTTAAAAAACCACCCTTTAGGAGCAATTTCAGAAAGATATCAGTTGACATTAACTGGATATTTTGATGACTGTGGGGAATTTGGAGGACACAAAGAAATTATTAGACTTAAAAGGGAAGGTAAAGAATTAATAGCGACTTTAACTATTTATGAAAAGGATTGTAATAGGCGTTCTGGGTATGAAGAAATAAAAATCACTGAACAAAAAACATATAAGATTTCAGATGAAAAAGTTTCATTGTTTAGTGAATACTTAGGAAAACTTCTAACGATGTCTTTAAGACAATCTTTTCCTTTTCATGCAGGTAGGCATTATTATGCAGTACTAGGTTTTGAAGGTGAAGAAACTAGATTTAGAAATATTGATTTGCATTATCATGACACAGATTGGAGCTGGACTGAATTCGAAAAACTTAAAGAAAATATTATTAAATAACTATTTTCAAAAATGACATTCGCTCTTAACTTCGTACTTCTAGCACCTAGCAAATTTCAAATCACAAAAAAACAAATTCCAAATCACAAATCTCAAAAAAGAACAATACCTAAAAATTAGAATTGGTACTGATTCAATGATTGAGTAGCTTTCTTTTTATTAAACTTTTTTCATCTGAATAGGGTTGTTCCATATCTCGGTAGGTCATACAAATATAATGTATCGATTGCTTTTGTTCATTATTCAATGCATTATACATTTTAATTGTTAAGTCAATTCTTGTTTTCCCTATGATCCATTTGTGAGTTTTGTAATACTCATCTTTTACGTTTATTTCAGTTTCGTCAGTTAATATTCCTTGTACTTCACTTTCTCCAATAACAGATATTAATTGATTTTCAAGTTGAAGGAAAAAAGAAACTAAGGCATCTCGAAATACTTTGTCTTTTTTTATCCTCATATTTCTCGTATCATTATCAATATCCCATTCGTATCTGATTTGCTTAACTACAGAATCGTTTTTAGTAAAGACATATCTAATGATCAAATCTGTATCTGGGACACTATTATCTTTTCTAATAAAAGAGATATGGTTGATGTCATCAAATAGATTTTCGAAGGATGGATCATTTATTTTTCCACCAGTAAATTGATTTTCAAGATCAATATATTCAGCAAGAGTTTTTGAAGAAATATCAAGAGAATTCTCTTGAGATATCCCAATCTTTGATATCAGGAGTATAACATAGAATAAAGTAGTTTTAAAATTCATTTTATGATATTAAATGGTTTTGATTTAAAGGTGACAACTTACATTAACAATCCGACATTCCCACATTTACAGCAAGACCGCCTTCACTAGTTTCCTTATATTTTGTATTCATATCCTGAGCCGTTTGCCACATGGTTTCTATCACTTTATCTAGCGGTACTTTGGCATTGGCGGCATCGGTGTCTAGTGCCATTTCGCAGGCATTAATTGCTTTGATCGCTCCCATTGCATTACGCTCAATACAAGGAATTTGTACAAGGCCTCCTATAGGATCACAGGTAAGACCCAAGTGGTGTTCCATCGCGATTTCTGCTGCCATAAGCACTTGTTCTGGAGATCCTCCCATCAGTTCTGTAAGTGCTCCAGCTGCCATGGCGCTTGATACGCCTATCTCTGCTTGACAGCCTCCCATAGCGGCAGAGATGGTAGCTCCTTTTTTAAAGAGACTTCCTATTTCTCCAGCAACCAGCATAAATTTTTTGATGTCTTCAAAATTGGCATCGTGATTTTCAATGACCATATAGTACATCATCACGGCTGGAATCACGCCTGCACTTCCATTGGTAGGCGCCGTCACGACACGCCCTAAAGAAGCGTTGACTTCGTTAACGGCTAAGGCAAAGCAAGAGACCCATTTTAAAATTTCGCGAAAGCGGACTTCTGTCCCACGTATCGCTTCTATCCATTCATACTTGTCTTTATAAGGAGCTCCTTTTTGTAATTTCTGATGTGTATCATACGCACGACGACGTACATTGAGTCCGCCAGGAAGTGTACCTTCGGTATGGCAACCGGTGTACATAGAATCTAACATGACATCCCAAATTTGCTTGAGGCGTTCGTCTATTTCTTCTTCGGAGTTTAGGTAAAGTTCGTTTTCAAGAACAATTTGCGAGATGGGTTTGTTTTCATTTTTACAATAAGCAAGAAGATCTGTGGCAAGTTCGACAGGTCTTGGAAAACATTGAAACTGGTGTATTTTCAACTCCGCTCGTTTGCGTTCTTCCTGTACAACAAATCCGCCACCTATGGAGTAGAAGGTTTCTTCTATAATATGATCGCCAATATGGGCTTGAAAGGTAATTCCGTTAGGGTGAAAGGGTAAAAATTTTCGATTAAATTTGATATCCGTTGTAGGATCAAATGAGATGATGCGCTCTCCGTCAAAAGCAATTTCTTTATCAGCCTTGATCTGCGCAATCGTTGTAGGAATAGCATCAATAGCACAGGTTTGAGGGTCTGATCCAAGCAGTCCCATCATTATGGCTACATCTGTCGCATGGCCTTTCCCTGTGAGTGATAAAGATCCGTATAAATCTACGTGCAGATGATCTACGATGTCAAATTGATTTTCTTCTTTTAGTTTTTTGATAAAACGTCGCGCGGCACGCCAAGGTCCCAAGGTATGAGAACTGGAAGGACCGACACCTATTTTAAGCATATCAAATATAGAAATGCATTCTATTTCTTTTACTTTCATGTAAGCTGGTATTGCATGATGTAGTCTGTTTGGATTTCGGCGATCATATCGTATGGATGTGTTCCCGTGATCTTAAAACCACATTTTTTATAAAACCGAATTGCATCTGGATTTTCTTCCCAAACACCTAACCAAATGTAGTTTTTTTCTAGTTTCCGTGCTTCAGAAATCGAAAAATCTATTGCTTTTTTTCCAAACCCTTGATTGAGGTAGGGCACGTCTATATAGATGCGTTCGATCTCAAGACCGTCTTCTTGTTGAAATTCTGTTTGTGCCTGGCCTGTATTTAGTTTGAGATAGCCCACAATCGTATCGTTCTCTTTGATAAAATACCAATAGGAGTAAGGCGCTGAAAGTTGTTTTTCTAAGTGCGCTTTCGCGAAAGCGGACTCCACATACGTCTCTAATACACCCGGCTTGTTTTTATGTGCAAATGAATGCGTGTACGTGCGCGTAGCTAACGCCTTTAAAATAGAAACATCTTCCCGTTGAATCGAAATAAACTGCATCGTATAAAGATAGGGATGAAATGGGATATTGAGTTAATGAGATAATGATTTAATGGAATAATGATTTAATGGAATAATGAGTTAATGGGGTAATGAAATAATGATTTAATGAGGAATGTATTTTTTACTATCTAACCAAATAACAGCGTAAGCCTGAAATAGGTTGCCTTTTTTTATTAATTTAAATTAAGATGAAAAAGGCAAATGTTAAATGTATTTTTGATATGTCCTTGAAATTGGATTTAATAAAACAAATCTCAAAAAAACTTCTCGCTTCTAGCTCGTGGCTTCTAACACCCAATCTATGACTTTTGACTTCCAGCAACTACCTCTTCATTAGTAATCCCTAAATGTTTAGGAAGTTTATTGTCTCTGGGTAAGACGGCTAGATATCTGTCAAAATTACTTGTATAGACATTCTTATAAATAGGAGGACGATTGATGTCTAACATGGTGATCAGATCATGTATAAACTCTTTATGATGAATCAAATCGGTACTGCCTAAATGAAAAATACCGTGTAATTTTCGATTGATAATATAATGTAGCTGTTGACTAAATTTTGAATCGGTAGTGGTATTGATAATTAAATGTGGAAATACTTCTATAGGCTCTCCGAGCAATATACTGTTTTTAAGTTCGCGTACACGTGATGATTGTGCTCCAAATACCATTGGGAGTCGTACAATGGCATATTGTTTTTCAGGTAAATTACGCATAAGTAAGGTCTCAATACGTATTTTGAGCTTTCCGTAAATGCTTTCAGAAAGTGTTTTATCATTCTCATAACTAGGGTAGTGGGAGAAGGCATCAAAAACGTTAGCACTCGATAAGAAAACGACTTTACAGCCACTCAAAGCAGCATACTCCGTTATCAGTTGATGTGCTTCCAGCTGATCTGGAAAAGGACCCCTTACCGCAGAAATGATTACTGAAGGTTTTAGTTTTTTGAGCAATTCAAAAATATCATCTTCGACGAGATCATATCTAAAAAAGTGTTTATTATCACTATATATTTTTCCAGAGTGATAAGTGCCATACGTATCATAATAGCGATACAGCTCTTTATATAAGGCTGATCCTAGGAATCCAGAGGCACCCAGAATAAGTACTTTATCTTTTGATTTTTTGTAAGCGATAATAGGGGGAATTTTTAATTTAAGCTAGTCGGAAATCAGCTAAATTCCCGACTAGCTTCGTATTGTGTTATAAAATATCAAATTATCCTTTATAGAAAGGTGGTCTTACAACGGTTGCAGGTACTGCTTTCTTGCGTATCTGTATGTTAATTTTTGAATCTATTTTTGAATACGCAGTATCTACATATCCTAAACCAATTCCTTTTTCTACAGAAGGTCCCATGGTGCCAGAGGTAACGTGACCTATTTTTATACTTTCATCATCAACAATGTCATAACCCTGACGCGGGATACCACGCTCATCTAGAATAAAGCCTACTAATTTTTTGGTAACCCCAGCTTCTTTTTGAGCTTTGAGTGACTCACTGTTGACAAAGTCTTTGGTGAATTTTGTGACCCAACCTAAACCAGCTTCTAGCGGAGAGGTAGTATCATCTATATCATTTCCATATAAGCAATATCCCATTTCTAGACGTAGCGTGTCACGCGCTGCAAGTCCAATAGGCTTAATACCCCAATTTGCACCAGCTTTAAAGACGTTATTCCAGATCATTTCTGCATCTTTATTATGGCAGTAAATTTCAAAACCACCACTACCTGTATATCCAGTAGCGCTGATAATAACGTTTTCGGCACCAGCAAAAGGACCTACTTGAAAGGTATAAAATTTAATGGTAGAAAGATCTGTTTTTGTAAGCGATTGCATCGCTTCAGCTGCTTTTGGTCCTTGAATAGCAAGCAATGAGAAATCTTCAGAAATATTTCTAAGAGTTACACCATAGGTGTTATGCTTATTGAACCAAGCCCAATCTTTATCAATATTAGAAGCATTGACCACAGCTAGGTATTCATTCTCTTTGATACGGTATACGATAAGGTCATCTACGATACCGCCTTCTTCATTTGGTAAACAATTGTATTGCGCCCCACCGATGCCAATCTTTGAAATATCGTTAGAACAAATACGTTGTAAGAAATCAAAAGCCTTCTCACCTATAACAAGAAATTCTCCCATGTGGGATACATCAAAAACGCCTACGCCTTTACGAACAGTTTCATGTTCTGCGTTTACGCCTTCATAAGATACGGGCATATTATATCCAGCAAAAGGAACCATTTTTGCTCCTAATGATTCGTGTATTGCGGTTAATGCAGTGTTTTTCATTTATGTCAAATTTTGCTGCACAAATGTACGTAAAATGAAAACCTAATAATAGCTTAAAATTAGGTGTGTTGTTGCTTATTATTTTTAATCTATATCTTCTTTTTTTTACTATAAATCCAAGCAAAGTAATTTTTTTCTGCAAAAGCGCGTCCCCAACTATTATGACCTACATAGTCATATAAGGTAAGTTTAGGGGTAGCCCCAGCTTTTAAAACAGCTTTGTACATCACTTTAGAATAAATAGGAGGAACGACCTTATCTTCATTTCCGTGAAAAATCCATACAGGCGTTTTTGTAGCCCATTCTGAAACTGTTTCTGGGTTTCCACCACCACATATAGGTGTCGCTGCCGCAAATAGATCAGGTTTTCTGGCAAGAAGCTCAAAAGTACCCATGCCACCCATAGACAAACCACTTAAATAAATACGACTGGTATCAATATAGTCTTTATCCAGATACTCATCTATTAATGCCATGACAGTACCCATTGCCCAAGTAGGATCACTTTGTTTTGGAAATTTAAAGACGTTTGTGTTTCTTTTGTCATCTCTTTTAATGTCTACTTGTGCCCAATAATCATCTTCTGGGCATTGTGGAAAAATAACAATGGCAGGATAATTGGCGCTTTGTTTTATAAATAGATCACTACCGTGTTTGAGCTGTGCTTCGTTATCACTGCCTCGCTCCCCAGAACCGTGTAAGAAAATATGAAGTGGATATTTTTTAGATTCATCAAAATTTACAGGTTTAAGAATACGATAGTTCATCGTTTGTTCTTGATGTTCAATTGCGCCTTTACCAAAAGTTGGTTTTTGAGCAATCGCGGTATATCCTATACATAGGATAAAAAGAAAAAGGAGTCTCATAGTTACAAATTTGAAAGGTGTAAGATAACTAAAAGAACTAGAATGTGTAAAAAGGAATCTATACAAATAGTACATACTAGAGAAGATTATACAATGGATTTTTTTTGTTTTACACGCTTTCGCGAAAGCGTATGTCCTATGAAAAAAGCAGGTAGAAGAGCGCTATTATATTTTAGTAAAGATTTATAAGAATATTGTTTTGTAACTAATAAATAGTAGTATATTTGCACCCGCAAACACCAATTCGGGGTGTACCGTGCTAAAGCTTGGCAGGTCTAGCTCGGTTATCGCGCCGCGTTTGGGACGCGGAGGTCATCACGCTTGAGGCGTGACCACCCTGAAAAAAAGAGTATGTTCGTATATATTTTATATAGCGAAAAACGTTCAAGATAGTATGTAGGTCAAACTGCAAATATTGAAGAAAGATTGAGAAGACACAACCTAGGTATAGTTCCATCTACAAAAAATGGTTCGCCTTGGAAGTTAGTTTTGCAAATAGAAGTTTTATCTAGATCTGAAGCATTAGTTTTAGAAAAGAAGATAAAAAATAGAGGAGCGAAACGATATATTGATAACCAATTCGGGGTGTACCATGCTAAAGCTTGGCAGGTCTAGCTCGGTTATCGCGCCGCGTTTGGGACGCGGAGGTCGTCACGCTTGAGGCGTGACCACCCTGAAAAAAAGAGTATGTTCGTATATATTTTATATAGCGAAAAACGTTCAAAATATTATGTAGGTCAAACTGCAAATATTGAAGAAAGATTGAGAAGACACAACCTAGGTATAATTCCATCTACAAAAAATGGTTCGCCTTGGAAGCTAGTTTTGCAAATAGAAGTTTTATCTAGATCTGAAGCATTAGTTTTAGAAAAGAAGATAAAAAAGAGAGGAGCGAAACGATATATTGATAACCAATTCGGGGTGTAGCGTAGCCCGGTTATCGCGCCGCGTTTGGGACGCGGAGGTCGCAGG